>Ga0111179_1007_pt1 | contig 24782 bp, 21 predicted proteins | sample DeeMarSWOR324_28_FD_80226 | JGI IMG/M metagenome (GOLD analysis project Ga0111179, IMG submission 80226) | Dehalococcoidia bacterium SM23_28_2
GCAGCTGTACACTCCAGATTGGCAGCCAATGTGCTACCATTGCAGACGAGCTGAGAAAGGAGGTTGGCGCAGATGAAGGTCAAATGGCTGGGACACGCTTGCTTTCTCCTCACCTCCCAGAGTGGACTCAGGATCATAACCGACCCCTACACTCCCGGCGCCTTCGGATTGGAATACGCATCCCCTGCGGAGACGGCCGACATCGTCACAGTGAGCCATGAACACGCCGACCACAACAACGTAGCGGCCGTGAAAGGAAGTCCTCAGGTCGTGAAGGGCGCCGGCAGCCACGATGCCAAGGGTATCCGGTTCAAGGGCGTGGCCACCGCCCACGACGAGTCGTCGGGCAAGGAGCGCGGATCGAACACGATATTCTGCTTCACCCTGGACGGCATCGACGTCTGCCACCTGGGCGACCTCGGCCACGACCTGCCGGACAAAGCAGCGGCTGAGATCGGCGCTGTGGATGTGCTGCTGGTCCCAGTAGGTGGCAACTTCACCATAGACGCCACCGTCGCCGGCAACGTCTGCCAGAAACTCGCGCCGAAGGTGGTCATCCCCATGCACTTCAAGAACGAGAGGTGTCCTAACTTCCCCGTCGCCGGAGTGGAGGACTTCACCCGACGGCGCCAGCAGGTGAAGAAGGTCGCCAGCAGCGAGATAGAGATCAGGAAGGAGCAACTCCCCGCTGGCACGGAGACCATAATCCTGAAACCAGCGCTCTAAGCAAGGACCTTGGTGGCCTCCGCCAGATCCATGCGATTGGCATGCCAGATAGAGGGTATTGTTGACACCAGGGTAGCCACAATGATCACAGCGACGATCATGGCGTAGGTCACTGTGCGCATGTGGAACCACATGGTGAAGAACTCGGAACTCCAGGTCTGGATCAGGTAGGACGAAGCGATCGTCCCCAGGGCGAGCCCGGGCAGGATGGCCAGCAGACTGAATGTCAGGCCTTCCGCCGTTAGCATCAGAGCGACCAGCGGCCCGCCTGCTCCCAGCGTGCGCATGGTGGCCGTCTCCCGCTCCCGTTCCAGCACGTTCACCGTCATCGTGTTGAAGACGATGGCGCCCGCCATTATCATGCAGAACGCCACGATGAAGGCGGCCATCACGTTGAATAGAGCCATCATCTCCATCCAGTCGTCCCTGATCTCCTCCTTGATCTGCGCCCCTTGAACGCCCGTCAAGCTATAGAGAGCCGCCTGAACCTCGGTGTTCGCGGAGGGAGAGGTCGTTTCCAGCCAGACGGCATTGAAGCCGTTGGGCAGCCCGAGGTCATCCTTGGTGGCCAGGGATACGTAGCCCAGTCCGCCGGCGAACTCCTTGCTGACGCCGCTCACCGCCAGCGATGTGGTTCCAGCCTCTGTTGCTATGTCGACGCTATCGCCGACGCTGACATCCAGCTTGTCGGCGACGCCCTGGGTCAGGATGATCCCTCCCCCAGCGAGCGCTTCCTCCGCCGTCTTCCCCCCACCGAGGTCGAATCCGTGCAGCCGCGTATCCTCTGGCACGGCCACCAGCTCCAGGTTCGTCCGCTTCGAGCCCGCCAACAGCTCGGCGGGCGTCAGATAGATCGGCTCGGCCCGGCGGACACCCTCCAGGCCGTCGATCTCGGCCAACGTCTGGTCATCCTGCGGATTCCAGAAGGTTGCCGCTACATCCCACCTGTCCGTCTTCTCGAACTGGAAGTCCATGATGAAGTCCATGCTATCGAAGGAGGAAAGGCCCACGACCAGCAAGACCGCCGCCAGGGCGATGGCACCCACCGTGTACAGACTGCGTATCGGGCTGCGCCAGATGTTGCGCACCGACAACCTCACCAGCAGCGGCGGCCGCCGTCCAAGGCCGAATACCCGCTCGACGAAGGGCACCGAACCCTTGGCCAGGGGCACCTCCGGCGATGGACGCATCGCCGGCGCGGGCAGCATGCGGCTGGCCGTCCATGCGGGCACCGCCGCCGCTATCAACGCCACCCCCAGGCTCATGACCACGCCGACCACGATGGGCATGAGTTGGAACTCATGGGCGATGAGAGGGATGGCCAGGACATCGGCGTACAGGTCGGTGATCAGATACGACAGCCCGTAGCCTGCCGCCACGCCAACGCTGCCACCCACCACGCCAATGACCACGGCAAACAGAAGATAATGCAGGACGATGGAACCCCTGCCGTAGCCGATGCCCCTGAACAGCCCGATGAGCGTTCTCTGCGCCCGCACCAGACGGCTCATGGCGATGTAGGTGGCGAAGGCGGCGATCACCAGCACCAGCGCGGGGAGCAGGATAGCGAAATCGCGGGCACCCTCCAGGTCGAGCTCGGTGGCGGCCTTGCTCGGCTGGTCCTCCTGGCGCACCGTCTGCTGCACGCCGTACGGCTCCAGCAGTTGGCTCACGGCGGCGATGGTGTCCTCGCGCTGGCCTTGGCTCTCCACCAGGACGGTGACCTCGTTTACCTGACCTTCCATCCCGAACAGCTCCTGCAGGTAGCCGTTGGGCACAAAGAACACACCGAACCGGCGAGGGCTGGGCAGCAAGTCCTGCTTGCTCTCCGCCATCAGCAGGTATTCCGGACTGGCGACCGTCCCCACGATAGTGAGCGTCTGCAGGCCACGAGGGGTAAATACCTGGAGGGTGTCGCCGCTCTCGTAGTCGTAGAAATCGGCGAACTTCTCCAGCGGCAGGACTTTGTTGCTCTCGTCCGGCTGGAAGTAGCGGCCGGACTCCACGATCACGTCGTTGACCGCGGGATGCCGATCCGTCGGCAGGCCGATCAGGCGAGCTTGGACGAGGCGATCCTCGTCTACCGGAAGGCCGGTATCCATCACCACCCGACCCTCCGCCGCCTTCACGTTCGTCAGTTGGCGCACTTCGTCCACCGCCGACTCCGGCGCCTCTTTGACCTTCACGCTGAAGTCGGCGAAATGGGTCGCCTCGTACGTACGATCGTAAGAACGGCCAATATTGAGAAACGCCACCGTCATCGAGGCGAAGATAGTGATGCCCAGGGCGATGATGATGGCCAGCGCCCCGAACTGAAAGCGCCGAGCCATTATGTCACGCAGAACGAGCAGGTGGATCTTGCGGTTCATCGTCCGCTGTTGCCTCCGCCGACCCTCCCCCTACCACTCGATCTCGGACGCCGCCAGCGGACTGGCGTTAGCCTCGTCAGACTGAACGCGCCCGTCGCGCAGGCGAACCACCCGCGTGCCAAGACCGGCGATAGCCGTGTTGTGGGTAACCAGAACGCAGGTCTTGCCCTGCTCGCCGGTCAGTTTCTGGAGGAGCGCCAAGATCTGCTGGCCGGTGCGGAAGTCCAGATTACCCGTCGGCTCATCACAAAGGAGGATGTCCGGGTCCTTGGCCATCGCTCGGGCGATGGCCACCCGCTGCTGCTCGCCGCCGGACAGCCCGCTGGGGAAGTTGTCAGCCCTCTCTTCGAGGCCCACCAGCGTGAGCAGCTCAAGCGCTCGATCCTCCACCTGGCGGGAATCGCGAAAGACCAGCTCGGCCGCGAACTCCACATTCTCACGCGCGGTGAGGGTGGGTATCAGGTTGAAGAACTGGAAGACGAAGCCAATGTGGTCGCGGCGAAACCGCCCCAGATCGCCGTCGGAAAGGGCGACGATGTCCGTGCCGCCGTAGCGGATCGCGCCAGCGGTAGGCCGATCGAGGCCGCCCAGCAGGTTGAGGAGGGTCGTCTTGCCCGAACCGCTGGGGCCGAGCACCACCACCAGCTCCCCCCCTCGAAAGGCGAGGCTCACACCGTCCAGGGCACGGACCTGCACCCGCCCTATCTCGTACACCCTGCTCACGCTCCGCAGGTCCAGCAGGAGAGATGCTGCCGACTCCACCGTTCCCCTCTTCTGAGCGGCCCGCGTCTTGTCTGTCATCAGCAAACCTCCTCATGAGTAACCTTACTCGGCGAGCAGGGCCTGCTGCAACGGGCGCTCGAGGAGAGAGACTAGAGACGTAGTGAACCTAAGAACGCTTATGGCGCAAGGCGGGCTGTAGGAGCACAGCCGCTCTTAATCTGGGAGCAGCCCGGAAATCCAGTGCGCAGCCTGGTTCCGTCACTCCTTGGTGATGGCGTACACTTTGCGGTCGTAGCTGCCGAAGTAGACAACCCCGTCCAGCACCGCCGGCGAAGAGGAAACATTGTCGCCTGTCGCAAACCGCCAGTGCTCCTCACCCGTACCGGTGTCCAGAGCATAGACGTTGTTGTCGAAGCTGCCCACGTAGACCACGTCGTCCACCACCGTGGGCGAGGAGATGACGCTATCGCCTGTCACAAAGCGCCAGCGCTCCTGTCCTGTGACGGCATCAATAGCATACACATTGTTGTCATCGCTGCCGATGTATACCGCTCCATCGGCCACCGCCGGAGAGGAGGAAACGCCGTCGCCCGTCTCGAACCGCCAGCGCTCTACACCGGCAGCCGCGTCCAGGGCGTACACGTTGCCGTCGAAGCTGCCCACGTAGACCACCCCGTCCGCTACGGCTGGCGAGGAGGCAATGCTATCCCCCGTCTGGAACTCCCAAATGTACTCGCCGGTGGCAGCGTCCAGAGCGTAGACCTTGCCGTCAAAGCCGCCGACGTAGACCCTGCCCTCCGCCACCGCTGGGGAGGAATGAAACATAGTATCCGTCTGAAAGCTCCAACGAGTATCGCCCGTATCGCCGTCCAGAGCGTAGACGAAGCTATCCGCACTGCCGATGTAGACCACTCCGTCCACTACCGCTGGGGAGGACCAGACATCGTCCCCCATCTGCAGGCACCAGCGCTCCTCACCATTGGCAGCGTCCACAGCGCAGACATCGCCGGCTACGCTCGCGACGTAGACTGCTCCGTCCGCGACCGCCGCAGAGGGGAAAACCCAGCCGTTCATGCTGAAGCGCCAGCTCTCTTCACCTGTGGCGGCGTCCAGAGCGTAGACGCTGTTGTCCCAGCTACCGATGTAGACCACTCCATCCACAACTGTCGGGGAGGATTGAACGGGCAGGCTCGCACTAAACTGCCAGAGCACCGTCGGCGAGTCCTTAAACCCGGGGCCGGGGTTCACGCCGGTGCGGGCAGGGTTGCCCCGGAACATCGGTATGTCCCGAATGACATCCCCATCAGAGTCCGGTGCACCTCCATCATCTCCGCAGCCCACAGCCGCCGCTAGGACGGCCAGCGCCACACCTACAAGCAGGATCCTTGCTATTGTCTGTCTGAACATCTAAACCTCCACGCCTTATCCCGCTCTCAATACTACCCGCGGGCGCACGTGTTCGCAAGGGAACGAGTGCTTCCCATCCTCTGCGCTCTACCTGACCGGGCTGACGCCGAACAGCGCCCTCGCCGAACGAGCCGCCAGAAAGCCGTGGGCATCGGGCGCAGGAGAGCCCACCGCCTTCACATCCCCCTGGAAGTCCTCGACCCGAGTGACCCAAACCTCGTATATGCCGGACGAGTCGGTGGTCTTAGCGAAGGGGCACAACTGGACGGTAGCCGCACCGCTAAGGCTATCGATGCCAACAGCGTGGTCCCCCTCACCCGATACGCCCTCGATGGCGCCATCGGCCACCCGAAACTGGCGGAACCTGACGTCATCGCTGGAAAGTAGGGCTTCGTCGGAGTCGTTGGTCACCTGGAAGAAGTAGTCGCCATCCGGCAGCAGCGGCGAGCTATCCTGTCCGCCCGCCACCAGGTAGACATCGCACTTCTCATCGAATATGCCCATCTCCGGCGACTGGCCATCGTGAAGTGCTACCGAAACGCTCCCGGCGATGGCAACGTATGGCGGGACTCCTTCCTCTTCCGCCGCAGGGCCGCCGCCCAGGCCGCCAACGGTGAAGACCAGCGTCAGGCCCACCGCCACAGCGACGGCTGCGACAGCCGCCGTCGCCCCAGCGACCCACACTGCTCGCCGCCAGCGGGCTCTCTTGGGCCCTGACGGCTCCCAGGACCAGCTCCAGTCCCGCTCGAGCCCGCTCCTACGGCCTACCGGAACGCGCCTTTTCTTCCTGAACCACGGCATATCAACGAGCGCCCTAGTGTATAGACGCTTGATCGCCCCGATAGCTACTGGCCTTCTGCCGACCGCCCCCTTGCCAGGCGCCAACACCTGTGATAAACAACGAGCATCGGGAAAGGAGCCGCGCCATGTTTGAAACGAAGATCACCAAGCTCTTCAATATCAAGTATCCCATTATCTGCGGTGGCATGTACTGGATCGGCCGCGCCGAGCTGGTAGCGGCGGTGGCCAACGCCGGCGGCCTCGGCTTCATCGTGGGAGCCACCTTCGAGAGTCTGGACGACTTGCGCGCTGAGATCCGCAAGGCGCGTGACCTCACGGACGGCCCGATAGGGCTCAACATCAACCTGTTCCCCGCCCTCCGTCCCCAGCCCATCGAGGCCTGGGTAGAGCTCGCCTGCGAGGAGAAGATTCCGGTAGTGGAGACATCCGGTCGCAGCCCGGAGGCGATCGTCGAGCCGCTGCATGCCGGTGGCGTCAAGATAATGCACAAGGTGCCGGGGGTGAAATACGCCCGCACCGTCGAGCGGCTCGGCTGCGACGCCGTGTGCGTGGTGGGACACGAGTGCGGGGGCCATCCGGGCATGGACGAGGTGACCACACTGGTGATGGTGCCAGCCACCGTGGACGCAATGAGCATACCGGTGGTCGCCGCCGGCGGCTTCGCCGACGGTCGCGGCCTAGTGGCCGCCCTAGCCCTGGGCGCCGACGCCGTTCTCATGGGCACTCGCTTCATGGCCACCAAGGAGTGCCGTGGTCACCCCGCCTGGAAGGAATGGCTGGTCAACGCCGCCGAGACGGACACCGCCTACCTCATGAAGTCCATCAAGAACCCATCGCGGGTGATCAAGAACGCCGTGGCGGCGAAGGTGACGGAGATGGAGGCTCAGGGAGCTACCCTAGAGCAGTTGATCCCCGTCATAGCCGGGCAAGGAGGCGCCGTCTTCGACGACGGCAAGATGGATTCGCAACTGGCCAGCGCCGGCCAGGCGATCGGCCTCATCCACGATGTGCCCACGGTAAAGGAGCTCATCGACCGAATGGTCGAGGAGGCGATCCAGATCCGCGAGCGCCTGAACGCCGCCATCGGCAGCGCCTAACTCCCGTCGGCGATGCCTGCCAGGCGCTTGGCCAGGTCGATCTTCTCGGCCAGGTTCGCCTGTCGATACATAGCTATCCGCTGAGCCTGCGGAGAGCCGGCCCCGTGCATGCACTCCACCAACGCGGAGCAGCTCGACATGCCCTCGATGAGACGAGCCACACGAATCCTGGCCTCAGTGGAAAAATCGGCGGCGCCCCGGAAGTACTTCTGAACGTACGGCCCCACCACGGGATGCCGCAGATCCTTCTCGGAGGGCAGAGTGCCGAGGAGACCGCCTGCTATGTCGTGCGCCAGGCGGGCTATCTCATAGGTGAACCTAGTGGTATTCATCTTGACGGTGTTGGCCAAGAGAGGATTCACATAGCAGACGCCCGAGGGCGTCATCTGCCCCTCGGAGGAGCAGGCCAGAGAGCAGTTGAAGAGCGTCTCGGTGAGGTGCACCATCTCCACCAACTTGTCGCGAATATGAGCGGCATCTGCCACCCCATTGCAGCGGGCAATAAGGGCGGCCGCCCCGATAAGTACATCGGCCAGCCCGCCCTTGCATGCCCCGTAGTTCTGGCGGTGATAAGAGGAAAACGCCTCCACCACAGGCAGGGCAAACTCAGACTCCCCACACATAAACACCCGCTCCCAGGGCACGAAGACATTATCGAACACGATCAGCGCTTCGCCACCCACCGAGCCGAAGCAGGGGTTGCCCTGGTCTATCTCGCCCCCCAATTTCCGTTCGTCGTTGGTCTGCCGTCCGAAGATGAAGGTCAGCCCCGGCGTGTCAGCGGGCACAGCGAAAGAGACGGCGTAATCGCTGTCTTCTTCGCGCATGGCGGTGGTGGGCAGAACCACCAGCTCGTGGGAATTGACAGCGCCCGTCTGGTGGTGCTTGGCCCCGCGCACCACGATCCCGTCCCTCCGGCGCTCGACCACCCGAACGTAGAGGTCCGGGTCTTCCTGTCCGCTGGGACGGAGAGCGCGGTTGCCTTTGGAGTCGGTCATCGCCCCATCGCACATGACATCGGTCTCCTGAACGTAGGCCACGAAGTTCTGCAGACGGCTGTGATATTCAGTCCCGTGCTCTTGGTCAATGAGATAGGTAACGATGTACAGGGCGTTCAGGGCATCGAAGCCGACACACCTTTGGAAGCAGGCGCCCGTCTGCTGCCCCAGGGCTCTCAGCAGCTTCACCTTGCGCACCAAATCGTCAGGGCTCTGGTGGATATGGGTGAAGCGATTGATCCGCCGTCCGCTGAGATGAGAGGTGGCAGTGGCGAGCTCCTGATAGCGCGGATCATGCGCCAGTTCATAGGTCATGGCCGCCGCATTTGCGTGCGGCCTAGTCAGAGGGTGCTCTACCACGTCCTCGATCTTCTCCCCGAAGGCATAGACCTCCCGCTTCAACTTGCGGAGGCTTTCCCTGTATTCCTCTCCGGTCAACATCGCTGCACCTCCCGGTCCCGTGGCCTCTGGCGCCGCGGCCTCTGCCCGCGGCGTCCATTCCTCTGCCTCGTTTCTATCGCGCCGATGCGAGCCACGTCAAGCGATAATTTCCTTGACAGGGGAGCCGTATCTGGGGATAATTTCCGCATCAATCTTGGCGGCCTGGCTCGTCGCATCGTCATGCCCGCCGCCCGCGGAGACAGCAGATGATGAGCAAGATGGCAACCGCTTGGAGACAACTACCCCACCTGTGGATGGCTCTGCTGGCCGTCGCCGCTCTGGCCCTCGCAGTCTCATTGGCAGTCGCCTGCGGCAACGGGCAGGATGAGGGCTCATCTCCCACCGCGGTCCTCACCATTACCCCTGAGGGGCAGACCCCATCTGCCACCACGGTCCCCACCATCGATGCCGAGGAACTGAGCGAACGCGGCCCGTTTTCGGTGGGAGTGACAACGCTGACCCTGGTGGACGAGTCGCGGCCCACCGACGCCAACGGCAGCTACGCCGGCACCGACAGCCGTACTCTGGTGACCGAGGTGTGGTACCCAGCCGAGGTAGAAACACAAGCGACTGAGGTTCGGAACGCCACTCTTGACCTTTCGCAGGCTCCTTATCCTCTGATCGTCTTCAGCCACGGCTACACGGCCGTCCGGCGACAGGCAGTCTACTACACAACTCATCTGGCCAGCCACGGCTATATCGTCATCTCGCCTGACTACCCGTTGAGCAACGGCATGGCGCCCGGCGGCCCCAGGTCGGGCGATGTCCTCAACCAGCCTGGCGATGTGAGCTTCCTGATCGATAGCTTCCTCGCTTTCTCCGAGGATCCAGGCAATACATTCGAGGGCGCCATAGACGAAACAGCCATCGGCCTCACTGGCCACTCCCTGGGAGGACTGACGACAATCCTGACCACTTTCGGCCCCCTGGCCGACCCGCGGGTGAAAGCGGCCGCGCCTCTTTCCGCACCGGCCTGCCTGGTAGGCGCCGAAACCTACGAGGGCTCTGACACCCCTGTCCTTGTCATCGGCGGAACCGACGACCAGGTGGTGTCCTTCGACAGCATTCGCCAGACCTACGACGCCGCCAGCCCGCCGAAGTACCTGCTCGCCCTTGTGGGCGGCAACCACCTGCGGTTCGGCGACGGCGATATGGAAGACCCTGACCCGGGCGCACTGCAGAGCGTTGGCGGCGAAACGTTCCTCCAAGATAGTCTGCGGGTCATGCAAGCGACCGGCGCCGATCCCACCACCTGCCCGGAGGCCGAGATCTCCGACCAGGACCTGGATGCAGACCGTCTGCATGAGCTGACCTGCCTCTTCGCCACCGCTTTCTTCAACCACTACCTTAAGGGCGACGAAGGCGCCGCCAGCGTTCTGACCAGCGAGTTCGCCCAGACTATCCCCGAGGCGGAACTGGATATCGGCCAGTCCTCGAGCGAGTGACGGCAACCGGCCACCCGCCCCTGAGGCTACTCCACCCGCACACCGGCCAGCTTTTCCAGGGCCTTCACTAGGCTCTGAATGCCCTCGCCGCCCAGCCCATCGGCCTCCACGGCGGCGAATAGCTGGTGCACCAGGCTCGTCCCCGGCAGGGGCAGCGAGCGCTTGTCCGCCTCCTCCAGAGCCAGGCGCAGGTCCTTCTGCTGGTGGGCCACCTTGAAGCCGGGAGCAAAGTCGCGCTCCACGACCTTGGGGGCCAGGTTCTGGATGGCCCAGGAGGTGCAGGCGCCCCCGCTCACGGCTTCGATCATCGTCCTCGGATCTGCCCCCGCCTTGACGGCGAACACAAGCGCCTCGCACATGGCCAGGTTGTTCAGGCCGCCGACGATCTGGTTGCAGAGCTTGACCGTCTGGCCGGCGCCGCTGGGGCCGCAGTAGGTAATGGTACGGCCCATCGCCTCCAGGATGGGCCGACAGCGGGCGAGCGTGGCCTCCGAGCCGCCCACCATGATGGACAGCGTGCCGCCAATAGCGCCTACCTCGCCGCCGCTGACGGGCGCGTCGAGCATCTCGACGCCTGCCTCAGCCAACCGGCCAGCGACGCGGCGGGTCACCTCCGGCGAGATGGTGGACATGTCGATCACCACCAGCCCTGGTCGGCCCGCTTCGACGATGCCGCCGGGGCCGAGGGCGACCTGCTCCACATCCGGCGAGTCGGATACCATGGTTATGACAACATCGGAGCGCTCGGCTACCTCTCGCGGGCAGGAAGCCTCCACCGCTCTTTCCCTCACCAGCTCGTCGATGCCTGGTCGGCTGCGATTCCACACCGTGAGCGAATATCCGGCCTTCAGTAGATTGCGGGCCATCGGCCGACCCATAATGCCCAGCCCAATGAAACCGATGCGTTCTGCCATGTCTTCCTCCTGCCGATGTCAGGCCTGTGAGTGGCCGTAGCCGATCTCTGACGCTGCCATCCCTAGTACATCACTATCCCGCCGTCGATGTTGACGGCCTGGCCGGTCATATAGTCCGACTGGCTGGAGGCCAGGAAGGCCACCAGGTTGGCTACGTCCTCGGTCGTCTCCAGCCTACCCAGCGGGATCTCCGCGGCGGCCTCCTGAATAACCTGTTCGTAGGGTACGCCGCGGAAGTTGGCTTCCACCTGCCAGCCCCACCGCTGAAGGTCGGTGTCCACCTGTCCTGGGCAGACGGCGTTGACCTGGATGCCGCTGGGAGCCAGCTCGATGGCCAGCACGCGCGTGAAGGCGATGATTGCTGCCTTGGCTGCACAGTAGGCGCCCAAGGCGATAGAGGGCCTCTTGGCGGCAATGGAGGAGATGTTGATGATCTTCCCCCCTTCCCGGTGGGTGACCATCGTCCGAGCCACCCGCTGGGAGCACAGAAAGGCGCCGGTGGCGTTGATGGCCAGGGTCTTGTTCCAGGCTGCTTCCTCCATCCAGAGCAGGGGCGCCGGGCCCGGAGCGCCGCCGGCATTATTCACCAGGACGTCGATGCGGCCAAAGGCATCCATGGTCTGGGCCACCATCTCGTCCACGGACTTGCTGTCAGTCACGTCCACCCTCAGCGGCAGCCCGCGCACACCCAGGGCGCTGATCTCATCGGCTGTGCTCTTCAAGCCCTCCCACATGCCCAGACCGTAGCCGGCGAACTCCTCGAACTCGCGGCAGATGTCGGCCACCACCACATCCGCGCCTTCCCCAGCCAGCCTGAGCGCTGTAGCCCGACCGATGCCTAGCTTGCGGCCGGCCCCCGTAACGATGGCTACTTTTCCCTTGAGATCGTACATCCTCATACCCCCAGTTGCATTCAGAGAAGCGTCGGTGTCGCAGCGACTATAGGAAGGAACCGACCGCCAGTCAAGCGCCTTGGTTGACAGCCTTCCCTGCTTGGTACATGATACGGCGCAGCAACCCATACGGACGGAAGCATGACGACCAGCGAAACAGACCGCGACCCCGTGCTCAGAGCCGTACGTAGCTGGCAGCCGGCTCGCGTGCTCATGACCGCCAACCGGCTGGGCATCTTCGCCGCTCTGGGCAAGGAAGCTCTCACCGCGGCAGAGGTCGCCCGCCGCTGCGACACCCATCCTCGCTCCACGACCCTCCTCCTCAACGCCTGCGTGGCCCTCGACTTCCTGTGCAAGGAGGGCGACCGCTACGCCAACTCGGCTGCTTCCCTCCGGCACCTCATTCCGGGCACGCCCACCTACATGGGCGATGCCATCAAGCACGACGAATGGCTCTACGCTGTCTGGGCGAACCTGCAGAAGGCCGTGCGCACCAACCGGCCGGTGCGCCATCTCGCCCGGCCGCCCGACCAATCCGAGGTCTGGAAAGAGTTCTCCCTGGCCATGCACAACCTGGCGATGCGAACCGGCCCCCTGCTCGCGGCCACCCTCGACCTGTCGGGCAGGCGCCAACTGTTCGATTGCGGCGGCGGAGTCGGCACCCACTCCATATTCCTGGTACAACGATACCCCGGCCTGCGGGCGACCGTCCTCGATCTCCCGGAGACCATCGAGCTGGCGAAGGAGGTCATCGAGCGGCTCGGCCTGACGGACAGGATCACCACCCGCGCCGGAAACTACTTCGTGGACGATTTCGGCGAGGAGAACGACGTGGTCCTGCTATCGTCGATCCTCCATTCGATGCCGCCGGAGTCAAGCCGTTCGCTTCTGGAAAAGGTGCATCGTTCTCTTGTGCGCGGCGGCTGGGTGGTAGTGCATGAGATCCTCCTCGACCCCGAAGGCACATCTCCGACCCGGGCCGCCCTCTTCTCCCTCAACATGCTGGTGAACACAGGCAGCGGGAAAGCCTATTCAGGCGAAGAGATCATGCGCATCATGGAAGAGGCCGGTTTCGTCCCTCTGGAGGTCAAGAGCTTGCCGCCGCCCGCCTGGACATCCCTGGTCATTGGCGAGAAGCGCTAGGAAGGGACACCATGATCGTTGGCACCATCCGCGAGACCAAGATCGAGGAGCACCGAGTGGGCCTCACGCCCCTTGGCGTCAGCGCCCTGACGCAGGCCGGCCATACCGTCCTGGTTGAGCGAGCCGCCGGCGAGGGCAGCGGTTTCAGCGACGACCAGTATGGCCAGGCGGGAGCGACTCTCCTCAACACCCCCCAGGAAGTGGCCGCCGGCTGCGACCTGCTGGTCAAGGTAAAGGAACCGACACCCGCGGAATATGCTCTCCTGCGGCCGGGCCTCATCCTCTTTACCTACCTTCACCTGGCAGCTCTGCCCGAGCTAACGAAACGAATCCTCGACTCCGGCGTCACCGCCATCGCCTACGAAACGGTGCAACTCCCGGATGGCTCGCTGCCCCTCCTGGCACCGATGAGCCAGGTGGCCGGCCGCATGGCAGCCGAGATCGGTGTGCACCTGCTGAAGCGCCCCGGGCCAGGACGCGGCAGGCTGGTGGGTGGCGTGGCCGGCGTCGCACCAGGGCGGGCGGCGGTCCTGGGCAGCGGCAGCGTGGCCACCGCCGCCTGCCGGGTGCTCATCGGCCTGGAAGCTCGCACCACCGTCATGTCCCGCGACCTGCGCCGACTGGCCTATCTGGAAGAGCACTTCGGCGGCCGCATTGCCACTCGGGTGGCCACATCAGCGACCGTCGCCCAGGAACTGGCCGGGGCCGACCTCCTCATCGCTGCCATCCTCATCCCAGGCGCGGCCACCCCAAAGGTGGTGACCCGCGAGATGGTGCGCTCCATGGGGCCAGGAGCGGTCATCGTTGATGTTTCCATCGACCAGGGCGGTGCCGTCGAGACATCCCACCCGACCACCCACGCCCAGCCGACGTTCGTGGAGGAAGGCGTGGTTCACTACTGCGTCCCGAACATGCCCGGCGCCGTGCCTCAGACCTCCACCGAAGCCCTAACCTCGGCCACCCTGACCTACGTTCTGAGCCTGGCCAGCCAAGGCCTGGACGCCATCCGTCAGGACACCGCCCTGGCCAACGGCCTGAACGCCTTTCAGGGCAAGCTTACCTGCGTAGGAGTGGCGGAAGCGCTGGGCCTGCCCTACACTCCACTGGAAGAACTGCTGTAGAAGCCGCTCGCCGCTCGGCCCATGCAACTACAGCCGCTGACCTGTTACCCACAGGCAAGAACGAGGAGACTTGTCGTTGTCGCGGAGCGACCACGCGCTACTCGACGAAGCCGTTTTCCCGCAGCCAGTCCCCGGCCACGTCGTCCGGGTCCTCTTTGTCCACCTGCACCTTCTTGTTCAAGGCCGTGAGGCCCTCGGTAGTGATCTTGGCGCTGACGCTGTTCAGCAGGTTCGGCAGGTCCTCGTCGTAGGCATCCAGCACTCTCATTCGGATGGCCGGTGAGATGTTCTCAGCGGGCTGCAGGCCCTTATCGTCCTCCAGGAGCACAAAGCCCTTGGCAGCGATAGCAGCGTCGGTGCTGAACAGCAGCGCGACATCGACTGCTCCCTCTTCCAGCGCAGTCACCCTAGGACCGAAGTCGATGGGGGTGAACTCGCCGAACTCGATGTCGTACACGTCCTCGAGGCCAATGAGGCAGAACTCGCGCTCCGGGCACTCAGGTGGGCCCGCGAAGTGGAGCTCAGAGGCTACCGGCGCCAGGTCGCTGACCTTCTCCAGGTTGTACTTGTCAGCCGTCTCCTTGTTCGCGACGATAGCGTTCGTGTCCTGGGCGGGCGCAATGTCCAGCAGAGTGACCCCTACTTCTTCGAACAGCTCCTTGGCCTCCGCGTGATTCTGCGCCCCGTCCGAGGTCGGCTCGCCGCCCAAGAAGGTCAACAGCGTCCCCACATATTCCGGCACAAGGTCGAGCTGTCCGCTCTCAAGGGCCGGCTTGGTGATCTCCCTCGGGCTGCCGGGCTGGATGTAGTCGGTGTTAACCGAGTACCCTTCTGCCGCCAGCGCCTGAGCATAGATCTCGGCCAGGATGTGGCTTTCGCTGAAGTCGAAGGCGCCGACACGGATGGTCGGCCCCTCCTTTCCCTCGCCTTCACCGTCGTCACCACAGGCAACAGCGACGACAGCCATCGAGAACAGGACGGCCATGATGGCCAACCCGCGCAGTAGCTTCTGCATCTGTCCTGTCCCTCCTTTCTGCATCGCTCCTCATCCTCTTCGGAGCGAAGCTCGCCCTTCTCGCAGACCACACCGACCCCGGCCGGGCTTACGCCTACCGGTGGTCAGCCTCAGGGAAACGAACCCTAGCCTCTCACATTCAAGGCGGATGTTCCAGCTTCCGCAGGCGCGCGGCGGACGCGCCGTCTGCCGGCCGCGAAGAGGACCCGTTCCGTTACGTTGAACAGAACGTCTGTCAAGATGGCCAACCCGGCGACGAGCAGCGCCCCGGCGAAGACACGCACATTGTCCTGAACCGAGAACCCATCGATGATGTACCGACCCAGCCCACCCCAGCCAACGAGAGCACCGAGCGTGGCAGTGGCCACTACCTGCACGGAGGCCACTCGGACGCCCGTGAGTATGAGAGGCGCCCCCAGCGGAAGTTCGATGCCGAGCAGTACCTCCCGTTCGCGCATCCCCATCCCCCGCGCTGCCTCCACAACCTCAGCGGCCACGCTTCGCACCGCGGTGAACGAGTTCGTGAAGATCGGCGGCAGGGCGAGAAGGACGAGCGCCAGGAACGTGGGCCAGAAGCCGATGCCCAACCCCATCCGAATGGAGAACGGCAAAGCCAGCGCTATGACGGCGAAGGACGGTATCGCCCGTCCGATGTTCACCACCGATACCGCCAGCAACCCGCCCCGACCGCTGTGCCCCAACAGCACACCCGAGGGAACGGCCAGGGCGGCGGCCAGCAGCGTCGCCAAGGCCGAAAGCCGTACATGTTCCACCATCCGGTTGGGAATGCCCGCCGTCCCCTGCCAGTTGTCGGGGTCAAAAAACCAGGCGAGAACATCGGCCAGCAGGTCCATCAGCGAGCCATCCTCATTCGCGACCAGGGCGAGAGCAGCCACTCCACGCCCGCCAGGGCCGCGTCGATAACCACAGCCAAGGCCACCGAAAGCACTGACCCGACGATGAGCGGCGTATAGAAGTCACGCCGCAGGCCGTCCAGGATGAACAACCCCAGACCGCCCTGCCCGATAATCGAGGTGACGGTGACCAGCCCGATCACCGTGACGGTGGCGATACGCAAACCGGCCACGATGACCGGAAGAGCGAGCGGCAGCTCGATCTCCAGGAACAGCCGCGCACGGCCGTAGCCCATGCCCACGGCCGCCTCGCGCACCGCCGGCGATACGCCGTCGATTCCAGCCACGATATTGCGCACCAGGATGAGGAGCGTGTAGCTCACCAGCCCGATCTCGGCGGTCAGCGTGCTCAGGCCCGTGTACGGGACGAGGAAAGCAAACAGAGCCAGGCTCGGAATGGTGTACAGCACGCCGGTCACCCAGGTGACCGGCCCGTACGTGCGCCGGAAGCGCAGGGCGATGATCGAAAGGCCCATGGCGATGGCGAACCCGACCCCTACGGCGATGCCCGTTAGGATGAAGTGCTCGATCGTTTGGGTGCGGATCTCCTCCAGGTGATCCCATATCCAGCTCCAGCGGATAAGGGGATCACTAGCGAGGAATGTGCTCTCTGGGATCACGGCACCAGGTTCTCCGAGATGCGGCTGAGGGTGAGCATGCCAGCGTAACGGTCGCCATCGTAGACCACGGCGACCTGGTTATGAGAGGTCACGATAGCATCCAGCGCCTCCCGCAGCGTGCTATCTGCGCTTACCCGCACCAAGAACGGCCGAACGGAGAGGTCGCCCACCTTTCGCCCCGATTCAAGCTCCGACTCCCATACCCACCCCCGCAGCTCCCCATTGCGGACGATCGCCACCCAGTCCACGCCCTCGCGGGCCATCACCTCCCTCGCTTCCGCCGGCCCGGCATCTGCCGACACCGTCGGGCCGTCCTCCAGCGACACGTCGCGAACGGCGATCAGCGAAAGCCGCCGCAGCCCTCGCTCCTTGCCCAGGAACTCCTCGACGAAGGCGTTGGCCGGCTCCCTCAGCACCTCCTCGGGCCGACCGTATTGTCGCAACACGCCACCCACGTCCAGGATGGCTACCTGATCGCCAAGCTTGATCGCCTCGTCGATGTCATGGGTCACGAAGACGATCGTCTTCTGAAGCTGGGCCTGGAGCGAGCGCAGCTCGTCCTGGAGGCGCACCCGAACGATCGGGTCCACGGCCGCGAAAGGTTCGTCCATCAGCAGCACTGGCGGATCGGCGGCCAGCGCCCGGGCCACTCCTACTCGCTGCTGCTGGCCGCCGGAGAGCTCGCCGGGATAGCGGTTGCCCATCTCCGGCTCCAACCCCACCATCTCGATGAGCTCTTCGATGCGCCTCTCGGTACGACGGCGATCCCATCCCAGCAGCTTGGGCACAGTGGCGATGTTCTCGTCGACGGTGCGGTGAGGAAAGAGGCCCACCTGCTGGATGACGTAGCCGATGCCCCGCCGCAGCGCATGGGGGTCCAGCCCCTGGATGTCGCGCCCGCCCACCTCGATCCGGCCGGAGGTGGGCTCGATGATCCGGTTGATCATCTTAAGGATGGTTGTCTTCCCACAACCCGAGGGCCCGACGAGGGCCGTCACCTGGCCAGCGGGCATCTCCATAGAGAGCTCTTCCACCGCCGGTGCGGACGCGCCGGCATACCACTTGCTGACCTGATCGAGCCGAATGCTCGCTTCGCTCATCTGAATACGCTCGCCTGTCCGACAGCGAATCGACCGTCTGCGCCTGGTGGAAGAAATCTAGCCGCGACGCGTCTACACGTCAAGCGCTGCAGATCGCTCGCTACCAAGCCCCAGTATGCCAGCCATGGCCGTCAGCGACCAGTGCATGAGCGCCTATCTGGCCGAAGTGCTATAATTCAGCGCGGCAGCGGTCGGCCTCGCCGACCTAAGAGCAGCGAGGCCATCGCCCCAGGCAAGGCTGGTCAATGGCAACCAAATGGTGGGGCTGGGGCGAAGAGCACCGGACCTTCGTCCTGCCGGATGCACAGCAGTTCTGGGCGTTCGTCCGCAGTCGGCTGGGCGAGCCTGGCGTTAGCCAGCGCATCGGATCCCTCGCTGAGGTCTCCGTGCCGCCGTCTCATCTGGAATCGAAGGCCCTGGACGCCCTCCGCAGGGTCACCGGTACCTCATCCCTTACCACCGATAGCGCTGACAGGGCCGTCCACAGCCTGGGCAAGAGCTATTGCGACCTTGTGCGCATCCGCCGAGGAGAGATCCCCCACGCCACCGATGCCGTCGTCTATCCGGAGACTGAGGAGGAGGTAGCGGCCCTCCTGGATGCAGCCGCCGAGCAAGAGATCGCCGTGATCCCCTTCGGCGGCGGCACCTCGGTGCTCGGAGGAATCGAGCCGACCGGAGCGAAGCCGACGGTCACCCTCGACCTACGACGGATGAACCGCATGCTGCGGCTGGACCCCCTGGCAGCGACGGCCACCCTCGAGGCGGGGGTTCTCGGCCCCTCGCTAGAGGAGCAGCTCAACGCCCAGGGCTTCACCCTCGGCCACTTCCCTCAATCCTTCGAATGCTCCAGCCTCGGCGGCTGGATCGCCACCCGCTCGGCAGGCCAGAACTCCACCCTCTACGGCAAGATCGAGGACATGGTGGAGAGCCTGCGCATGGCCTTCCCCGGCGATACGATTGCTACCCCAGCCGTCCCCGCCGCTGCCGCTGGCCCCGATCTCAACCAGATAATCGCCGGCTCGGAGGGCATACTGGGGGTGATCACTCAGGCAACCGTGCGCCTGGCACCCATGCCCAGGCGCTCCGACTACCGTGGCTACCTGTTCCCCGCCTTCCAGGCAGGGGTGGAAACCGCCCGCGAACTGATGCAGGCGGGCCTCAAGCCGGCGGTCCTCCGGCTCTCGGACGAAGCCGAGACGGGGATCAGCCTAGCCATGAGGGCCCCGCCTCGAGGGCTGCGGGCGGTCGCCGAGGGCCTGTACCTGGCTGCGCGCAGGATCAGCCTGGAGGGCTCCACCCTGATGATCGTCGGCTTCGATGGAGAGGAAGAGCAAGTGCGCTCCGACTGGCGCCGCGCCCAGGGCATCCTCCGCCGCCAGCAAGGAGTGCCGCTGGGACACGGCCCGGCCCAGGTCTGGAACCGCTCCCGTTTCGACCACCCCTATCTGAGAGACCTCCTCCTCGACCACGCCATCATGGTGGATACCCTGGAGACGGCCACCACCTGGGACCGATACCTGGCCCTCCACAGCTCCGTGCGCGATGCGATAGCCAGGGCCATGGACGGCCGCGGATTGGTGATGGCCCACCTCTCCCACGCCTACACCGATGGCGCCTCTGTCTACTACACATTCCTCGCCCGCCAGAGGGAGGGCCAGCAGCTGGAGCAGTGGCAGGAGGTCAAGATCGCTGCCACCGAGGCCATCCTCGCCGCCGGCGGTGCTCTCAGCCATCACCACGGGATCGGCAGCGACCATCGGCCCTGGATGCCCCAGTACCTGGGGGCGGCCGGCATTCGAGCGCTGGCCGCCCTCAAGCAGACCTTCGACCCGCGAGGTATTATGAACCCCGGAAAGCTAATGGCAGACTAGGATGAGAGCGATGTCTAAGACAATAACCTCCGCCGGCGCGTTCTCCCACCGCACGCGCGCCGGCTATCTCGACCGATTCCGGCAGGAGACATTCGACCTGGTTATCATCGGCGGCGGCATCACCGGCGCCGGGATCGCCCGCGACGCCGCCATGCGCGGCCTGTCGGTGGCCCTGCTGGAGAAGGGCGACTTCGCCGCCGGCACCAGCAGCAGGTCCTCCAAGATGATCCACGGCGGCCTGCGCTACCTTAAGCAACTCCAGGTCAGCCTGGTGAAGGAGTCACTGCGCGAGAGGGAGGTACTCCTGAAGATCGCTCCTCACCTGGTTCACCCCTTCCCCTACATTCTGCCGGTCTACAAGGGCAGCTCCGACGGCCGCCTGCGGCTAAAGCTGGGCCTGATGGCCTATGACATGCTGGCCGGCTCCCGCCGTGTTGAGCGTCACAAGATGTTCTCCGCCAAAGAGGTTCTGAAGATAGAGCCCACCCTTCGCCGAGACGGCCTGCGCGGCGGCTTCCGCTACTTCGACTGCCTAGTGGACGACGCTCGCCTCACGCTGGTCACCATCCGCTCCGCGGCCCGTCACGGCGCTGCCGTCGTCAGCTACGCCGAGGTCACCGACCTCCAGCCGGATGACGATCGGGTGACGGGCGTCCGCTTCCGCGACTGCCTGGACGGCAGCGCCGGCGTCGCTAACGGCCGGGTGGTGGTAAACGCCACCGGCCCCTGGACGGACGAGCTACGGGCCAAGAGCGGCGCCACCCCCATCCTCCGCCCCACGAAGGGGATCCACCTGGTGCTCCCCCACGCCAGCCTGCCCCTATCCGATATCGTGGCCTTCGCCGCCATCGATGGCCGCCTGATGTTCGCCGTCCCCCTGGGAGACTACACCTACGTCGGAACGACCGATACGGACTACAGCGCCAGCCCCGACGAGGCGCGAGCTGATGCCGCCGATGTGCAGTACCTTCTGGATTCGCTGAAAGCTATCTTCGAAGGGGTCGAAGCATCGCCTTCCGATGTGATCTCCACCTGGGCAGGAGTGCGCCCTCTGGTGTTCGAGGAGGGCTCCCCTTCGGACGTGTCCAGGGACTACAAGATCGAGATGGAGCCCCCAGGCCTGGCCACCATCGCCGGCGGCAAGCTCACCACCTACCGGGCCATGGCCGAGGACCTAGTCGACCGCGTCCTGAAGAGGGACGGAAAGCGCTTCGGCTGGTCGGCGGCCCCCTGCCGCACAGCCGACAGCCCCCTCCCCGGCGGCGACCTGGCCGGATTCGAGCGCTTTGCCGAAGCGACGGCCGCCGCCCTGGAGGAAGGCTGGGGGCTGCCCCGCCCGGCTGCCGAGCGACTGGCGCGCACATACGGCACGGAGTACGTGAAGGTGCTGGCATATGCCCTCTCAGACCGACAACTGCTCCGCCCCCTTGCTCCCGACAGTGCTGTGCTGAGAGTAGAGGCCATCTACGCCGCCGCCGAGGAGATGGCCCTCACCCTGGAGGATTTCATGGCCCGCCGCACAGACCTGATGCTCTTCAACCACGACCACGGCCTGGATGCGGCGAGCGACGCGGCCGAGCTCATGGGAACCGTCCTGGGATGGGACCGGCAGCAACGGCACCAGCAGGAGCAAACCTACCGGGAGGCTGTGGCCGCTATGACCGCCTTCGCCACCGAACAGGAACAGACGGCCGCTAGAGCACAGCGCTGATGCCGGACCTACTCCTCATCGTCAACCCCCGCTCTGCCAACGGCTCCACCGGCCGCCGCTGGTCAGCCTTTGAGGGCAGGCTGCGCCAGCTGCTCCCGCCGTTCGATGTCGCCTTCACCGAGGGCCCCAACCACGCCACCGCCATCGCCCGCGAGGCCGCCGACCGATACGGCTGCGTCGCTCTGGTGGGCGGCGATGGCACCGTCAACGAGGTCGCCAACGGTCTCATCGCTGACGACCGCCCCCTGCGCCCCGACCTGCCCCTGGGGGTCATCCCCCGCGGCACCGGCGCCGACTTCGTCCGCACCCTCGGTATCCCCCACAGCCTGGAAGGAGCGGCCGAGCGGCTGGCCGCCGGGGAAGTGCGAGAGATCGACGTGGGCAAGGTCCGCTACCGCACGCCACAGGGAACCGAGGCCGTCCGCTATTTCCTCAACGAGGCGGAGATCGGCTTTGGCGCTGCCTCCAGCGACCGCGTGAACCGCAGCTCCAAGATGCTGGGCGGACGCCTCTCCTTCCTGCGCGGCATCCTGATCACCGCCCTGGTCTACCGCAGCCAATGGGTGTCCCTCTCCCTCGATGACGCTCCCGCCGAGACAACCCTCCTGAACAACGTCTGGCTGGCCAACGGCCAGTACTCCGGCGGAGGCATCCGCATGGCCCCCAGAGCCCGTCTGGACGACGGCCTGCTGGACGTGGTGCGCATCGACCACGTGGGCTTCCTGAAGCAGTTCGCTTTGCTGCCCAAGCTGCGCAGCGGCGCCTTCGTCGACCTGCCGCAGGTGAGCTACCTCACCGCCCGCCGAATCGAGGCCGAATCCCCAACGCCGGTGCTCGTCGAGGTCGAGGGGGAGGCCATCGGCACGCTGCCCGCCACCTTCGAGCTCATCGACGAGCGCCTGAAGGTGATCGCCTAGCCCAGGCCCCGGCTTGACACCAGAGAGAGGAACCGGAGAGGTCGAGCAATGGCCCGCATGTCCATCTTCGAGCGCTGGCTGGTCAAGAGCCCCTTCCGCGCCTGGCTCCAGCGGGGCGAGATCCGCGCCTTCCTGCGCTGGGCGGATCTCTCACCTCATGCCTGCATGCTGGATATGGGCTGCGGCACCGGTGTCTCCTCGGCTCTCATCCTGGATGCCCTGCGACCTCCCTGCCTGGCGGCCTTCGACTTCGACTCGTCGATGGTCGGCGTCGCCTACCGACATCTGGCCCGCCATCGCCACCAACAGCGCCTCCACCTGGCGGTGGCCGACGCCACCCATATACCCTACAGAGACGGCCTGTTCGACGCCGTCTTCGAGTCAGGCGTCGTTCACCACATCCCGGACTGGCGGGCCGCTGTGCGAGAGGCGGGTCGCGTGCTCGGGCCCGGCGGACGCTTCTGCTTCGCCGAGCCGTCGCGCCGGCGCCTGCGCCGTGGGCTCTATCGGATGCTGCCCCACTCCGTGGAGTCGATGTTCGACGTCGAGGAGTGGCGCTCGGCGCTCGCCGAGGCCGGTCTTCAGGTAGAGGGGCCACTGCGCCGCCTGCCGCTGTGGGACATCTGCGGCCTGGCGATGAAGCAGGCCTAGCTCTGACCTCACCTTGCCCCTAACGTGCCCTGATCGTAAGCTATGACTGAGGCGGGCCGAAGGGTCCGCTGAAGATTGTCCAGGGAGAAGCACCAGCATGGCGGAAACAGCCCTCGATGGGCTCAAGGTCCTGGAGTACTGCCAGATGATCAGCGGCCCCTACTGCGGCAAGCTCCTGGCCGATATGGGCGCAGAGGTCATCAAGGTGGAGGAGCCGCAGTTGGGCGACGCCGCCCGCAAGAGAGGCCCTTTCCTGGACGATGTCCCCCATCCGGAGAAGAGCGGCCTCTTCCTCTACCTGAACACTAACAAGCTGGGGATCACCCTTAACCTGCGCACAACCAGCGGCCGCCAGATCTTCCAGCGCCTGGCCGAGCAGGCCGACATCCTCATCGAGGACCGCCCGCCCGGCGAGATGGCCGATCTGGGCCTGGACTACGACAGCCTGAGCGCCATCAACCCCGGCCTCATCTTCATCTCCATCACCCCCTACGGCCAGACGGGCCCCTACCGGGACTACAAGAGCTATCATCTCAACCTCTACCACGCCACCGGCCTTTCGTCCTTCGTCTACGTCCCTCGCCAAGCAGAGCCAGATTCGCCGCCGGTGGTGGCCGGGGGCCAGGTGGGTGACTACGACGGAGGCCTCACCGCCGCGGTCGCCGCCCTCGCCGCCCTCTGGATCCGCCTGGCCACCGGCGAGGGCCAGCACATCGACATCTCCAAATTCGAGGCGTTGCTTGCCATGGAGCGGGTGGAGATATGCCGCTTCGCCAATCAACCCGACGCCCCTCCCTGGAAAGGCATGGTAGGAGGGCTCGTGCCCTGCCAGGATGGACACGTGGTCGTCACCCCTGCCCAGAACCACCAGTGGCAGGCGCTCGTGAAGCTGATGGGCAACCCCGCCTGGGCCCAGGAAGAGAATTGCCGCGACGAGTTCGCTCGAGCCCAGCACCGTGATGAGATCCAGCAGCGGCTGGAGGAGTGGATGGCCCAGCACCCTAAGGAAGAGATCTATTCCGAGGGCCAAAGGGTCGGCCTTCCCGTCGGGCCGGTGCGCACGGTGGCGGAGATAGCCAACTGGCAGCAGGCGCGCCAGCGCGGTTTCTTCGCCCCCCTTGACCATCCCCAAGCGGGCAGACTGGAATATCCCGCCGCTGCCTACAAGATGTCCGAGACGCCCTGGCGAGGGGAACGAGCCGCTCCCCTCCTCGGCGAGCACAATGAGCAGGTCTACTGCTGCCGCCTGGGCTACTCGCGCGAGGAGCTGGCCAGGATGGCCGCTGCCGGCATCATCTAGGGAAAAAGCTGCCAGATGACGAAAGGTCCCCTGGACGGCGTCAGAATCCTAGACTTCACATGGGCCTGGGCCGGGCCCTACGGAACCCTGCTTCTTGCCATGCTGGGAGCAGAGGTCATCAAGGTAGAGAGCCGTCGTCGCCTCGACCACACTCGCCTGCGCTCCCTGATGGCCGGGCCGACACTGACCAGCCCCGACCATGCGGTCGTATTCAACGATCTGAACATTGGCAAGCTGAGCCTGAGCCTCAACCTTAGCCAGCCCAAAGCGGTGGAGATAGCGAAGAGAGTTGCCCGGATAAGCGACGTTGTGACCCAGAACATGCGCCCAGGCGTGATGGAGAGGCTCGGCCTGGGATACGACGATTTCAAGGCAGTGAAGCCGGATATCATCATGCTCTCCTCCTCAGCCGTCGGCGCCACCGGGCCGGAGCGCACCTACAGTGGCTATGCCCCCACCTTCGCCGCCCTCGGCGGCCATTCCTACATCAGCGGCAACCCTGAGGGCCATCCCCTGCCCATCAGCGGCGCCGTCGACCTGCGGGTGGGCACCACTTCGGCCTTCGCCATCCTGGCCGCGCTCCACTATCGAGCACGCACCGGCAA
>Ga0111179_1021_pt1 | contig 22813 bp, 27 predicted proteins | sample DeeMarSWOR324_28_FD_80226 | JGI IMG/M metagenome (GOLD analysis project Ga0111179, IMG submission 80226) | Dehalococcoidia bacterium SM23_28_2
ATGCCCTTCAGCCTGCCCAAGACCGGCTTGAGTTCATTGTAGTAGCAGCGGTGGGGTGCCAGCAACGCCTCCCCCAGCGTGCCTTCCAGGCCGGGGTAGCTGCGGCCCAGGCGGGCACGCTCATCCGTGGGGTTGCCGCCGAGGCCCACGCCGAACACCCTTCGGGCGAGCGAATAGCCGTTGGTGTGCAGGCCGCTGGAGGGCAGGCCGAGGAGCACACCGCCCGCGCGGATGGTGCTGCCGTCGATGATCTGGCCCCGCTCGACCACGCCCACGATGAACCCCACCAGGTCGAAGTCGCCCTGGCCGTAGACGTCGGGCATGCCCCCTGAACGACAGCAGCCTTTGCATCGTCAGACAAGGTGCTGCTGGCCAGGTAGTCGAGGAAGAACAGGGGCTCGGCGCCGGTGGTGATGATGTCGTTGACACAGTGGTTGACCAGGTCGATGCCCACCGTATCGTAGTGGCCGAGCAGGGAGGCGAGCTTAAGCTTGGTGCCCACGCCGTCGGCGCTGGCCACCAGCACCGGGTCGCGATAGCCGCTCAGGCGGAACAATCCGCCGAAGGGCCCGACGCCGGCCAGCACCTCCGGCCGATGGGTGGCCTTGGCCAGTTGCTTGATGCGGTCGACCAGGCGGGCGGCGGCATCGACGTCCACACCCGCCTGGGCATAGGTCATGCCCTCAGAGGGATGGGCCTCTTCCATGAGAGGCTAGTGGCGGTCTTCTTCCCAGGTCCAGGCAGCGGGCACCGGCTCCGGCTTCTCGCCGGCGCGCACCGGCCGCCGCTCGAAGACCAGCTTATCCATCTGGAGTTGGACCTCCATGGGATAGTCGCCGGTGAAGCAGGCCATGCAGAAGCTATCGTGGGTCTGGGCCACCGCTCGCAGGAGGCCGTCGATGGTCTGATAGGCAAGGCTATCGGCGTCGATGTGGCGGCGGATCTCCTCCACCGACTTGTGAGAGGCGATCAGCTCCCAGCGGCTGGCCATATCGATGCCGAAGAAGCAGGGGTGGCGGATCGGCGGGGCGGTAATGCGCATGTGCACCTCGCGGGCGCCTGCCCTGCGCAGCATCTCGACCACTCGAGGGGTAGTCGTGCCGCGGACGATGGAGTCGTCCACCACCACCAGCCGCTGATCCTCCAGCAGCTCTCGCAGAGGGTTGAATTTCAGATAGACGCCCACCTCTCGCAGGCGCTGGTGAGGCTGGATGAACGTTCGGCCCACGTAGCGGTTTTTCACCAGCCCTTCGGCGTAGGGTATGCCCGACTGGTGGGAGTAGCCGATGGCGGCGGCTATCGCCGAGTCCGGCACGCCGATGACCAAGTCGGCTTCCACCGGGTACTGGCGGGCCAGTTCCGCTCCCATAGCCATGCGCACGGGATAGAGGAGATTGTCGTGCAGAAGGCTATCGGGCCGCGAGAAGTAGATGTACTCGAAGATGCACAGGGCGTGTCGCTGGCTGGGTACTGGCTTGTAGGAGTTGACGCCGGTCTCGTCGATGTACAGGGCCTCGCCCGGCTCCACTTCGCGCAGGTAAGTTGCCCCCAGGTGGTCGAGCGCGCAGCTTTCCGAAGCTACGACCCAGCCGCCGTTGAGGGAGCCAAGGCAGAGAGGACGAATACCGTAGGGGTCGCGCATGGCCAACAGAGCGTTGGGGGTGAGGCCGACCACGCAATAGGCGCCCTGAATGCGCCGCATGACGTGGCCCAAGCGCTTCTCCCAGGTGGTGCCGGGCGCGGACGCCAGCAGGGAGGCGATGAGCTCCGAGTCGGAGGAGGTCTCGAGGGTGTAGCCCTGCTCCTCCAGGTCGTGACGGAGCACCTCGGCGTTTACCAGGTTGCCGTTGTGAGCGAGGGCCAGTGGACCGCGGGGCCCCTCCAAGTAGAGGGGCTGGGCATTCTCAATACGGCTGGAGCCGGTGGTGGAATAGCGCGTGTGGCCTATGGCGCTCTGGCCGGGCAGACAGGACAGGGCGTCCTCATCGAACACCTGGGAGATGAGGCCCATGCCGGTGCGGAGATGGATCTTGCTGCCGTTGGCGGTGGCTATGCCTGCGCTTTCCTGGCCTCGATGCTGAAGAGCATACAGGCCGTAGAAGGTAACCCTCGCTACGTCTTCACCTGGCGCGTAGACGCCGAAGACGCCGCAGGATTCTCGTAGGCCGGAAAGTAAGCTCATCCCCTGCCTAACGCCTCATTCCGACAGTGGCGATTTGGCAGGAAGTCACGGCACTCAGTCCGTTAAGCGACCTAGGCTGCAATCTGGGTTGGTGCATTTACCGCCCGGGCCCAGCTTCTTGCCGCAGAAGAGGCAGTGAGTGGTCTCCCACCACAGCAGATACACTAGTCCCCCGATCGCCGTCATCAACGGCGTCAGGATTGCGACCGTGAGTACTAGCGCTCGGTTCCTCATCCAAAACGCCTGCCCCCAAGGCGTTTACATTGTAGCATCTAGCCCAGGAACGGTCAAAGGTGTGCCTCCTGTCGGCACATTGATGACACCATGTTAGCCCCTTGGCGCTGGAACTGTAGGGCGCTCTAAAGAGGCGTGCGGTTGCCTGAGGCCCGATAAGCTCAGGCTTTACCGGTGCCACGCGCCGCCTTGGCAGCCTTCTTGGCATCGGCGAGGAAGCGTTCGATGCCTACATCCGTAAGGGGATGGCGAAGCATCGCCATGAGCACACTGTAGGGCATGGTGGCGATGTGGGCGCCGACCTTGGCAGCAGCGATGACGTGCAGGGGATGCCTCAGACTGGCCGCCAGCACCTGATTGGGCAGGTGATAGCGCTCGAAGACTTGGACGGTATCGGCCACCACCTGCATGCCGTCGTGGCCGACGTCGTCCAGGCGGCCGACAAATGGGCTGACGAAGGTGGCACCGGCCTGGGCGGCTAGTAGAGCCTGGTTGGGCGAGAACACCAGGGTCATGTTGACCTTGATGCCCTCCTTGGATAGGCGGGAGGTCGCCTCCAGGCCCGCCTCATCGATCGGTATCTTCACCGCCACGTTGGGGTGCCAGGAGGCGACTTGCCGCGCCTCCTTCACCAGCCCCTCCACGTCGCGGGAGAGGCATTCGGCGGAGATGGGCCCATCGATGATGTTGCAGATCTCCACGACTATGTCGCGGTAGTTGCCTCCTCCGGCCTTGGCCCACAGGGTGGGGTTGGTGGTCACCCCAGAGATGACCCCCAGCTTCGCCGCCGCTCGAATCTCGTCAACGCTGGCTGTATCCAGGAATAGACGCATCGTCAACCTCTCAAGCCGGATTATAGCTTCTTTTGGCTGCCGGCAAAAGCATCCTGGCTTCCACCGGACTCACAGACGGCGGGAGGTCTCCTCGACGGCGGTTGCCGAGGAGGACAGCTGGCCAGCTTTTCGAGCCGCTGCCTCCAGGAAGCCGCGGAACAGGGGATGGGGGCGATTGGGCCTGGAGCGAAACTCGGCGTGGAACTGGGAGCCCACCATCCAGGGATGATCACGCAGCTCGCAGATCTCGACCAGCGTGCCGTCGGGCGATAGGCCGCTGGGGATAAGGCCTGCCTCGGCCAGGGCCTCGCGATAGGCGTTGTTGAACTCATAGCGATGGCGGTGCCGCTCCACCACCTCCGGCTGGTCATAAGCGGCGCGGGTCTTGGTGCCGTCCGCCAGGTGGCAGGGGTAGCCGCCCAGGCGCATGGTGCCGCCCTTGTCCACGATACCCTCCTGCTCTGAGAGGAGGCTTATCACCGGATAGGGTGTTTCCGGGCAGAACTCGGTGGAGTTAGGATCATCGCTCTGGAACAGATGGCGGGCGAATTCGATGACCATGATCTGGAGGCCCAGGCAGAGCCCCAGGTAGGGCACCTCCTGCTGGCGAGCGTAGCGGGCGGCACGGACCATCCCCTCGATGGCCCGTTCGCCGAAGCCGCCGGGCACCACGATGCCGTGCACTCCCTCCAGGGTAGCCTCGCCGCCGTCCTCCTCCAGCTTGCCCGAGGGCACCCAGCGGATGTCCACTCCCAGGCCGTAGTGAACGGCGGCGTGGATGATGGCTTCCTTCACCGATAGGTAGGCATCGGGCAGCTCGGCGTACTTGCCGACTACCGCCACCGAGACGCGACCGCGCGGCTTCTTGAGGCGCTCCACCCACTTCTGCCAATCGGCCAGGTCGCGGGAGACGCTGGGAAGATGCAGGCGCTCCATGATGTAGGCCGTCAGGCCAGCCCGCTCGAGGACCAGGGGCACCTCGTAGATGGAGGACATGGTGGGGAGGGGCACGACGGCCCGCTTCTCGACGTCGCAGAAGAGGGAGATCTTGTCCCGCAGGTCGTCGGGCATGCGGTTATCGCTGCGGCACATGATTACGTCCGGCTGGATGCCCATGCTGCGCAGTTCGCGGACGCTGTGCTGAGTGGGCTTGGTCTTCAGCTCGCCGGTGGTCGAGATGTAGGGCAGGAAGGTCACGTGGATGGATAGGGTATCGTCCCGGTCCTCCTCTTTACGCATCTGGCGGACGGCTTCCAGGAAGGGCTGACCCTCGATGTCGCCGACGGTGCCCCCCACCTCGACGATGACGACGCTGGCGTCGCCCTCGCGGCCGACAGCGCGAATGCGCTCCTTGATCTCGTTGGTCACGTGGGGTACGGCCTGGATGGTGCGGCCCAGGTAGACGCCTCGGCGCTCCTTGGAGATGACTGCCTGGTAGATCTGGCCGGAGGTGACAGAGCTGGCCTCGGTGAGATCCTGATCCAGGAAGCGTTCGTAGTGGCCGAGGTCGAGGTCGGTTTCCGCGCCGTCGGTGGTGACGAATACCTCGCCGTGCTGGTAGGGGGACATGGTGCCGGGGTCGACGTTGAGGTAGGGGTCTAGCTTCTGGATGACGACGGGGATGCTGTGGGCCTTGAGCAGGCGTCCGAGAGCGGCGGTGGTGATCCCTTTCCCTACTGAGCTCACCACTCCGCCGGTGACGAAAATGTACTTCGTCATGTAATTCAGGCCCATCATACGAGCGACGGCGAAGGCCTGTCAAGCGTTGGGGACGTTGGGCGGCCTGACCAAAAGGATAGGTTGACCAGCAAGATCTTCATCGCAAAGCTGCCCCAGATCACCTTGGGCGCTTCATTGACCGTCCCGTTATGGCCACCTATACTGGCCCTGCTTTAGCCAGGGTCGGAAGGAGGGCGTGGATGACCATCTCCTGGGAGATCTCCGAACTGCCCAATGGCCTGCGAGTGGTGACTACACCCATTGCCACCGCCCAGTCGGTCAGCGTCAACCTGTTCGTCGGGGCGGGCTCGCGTGCCGAGGAGCGGGGCTCCCAAGGCCTGGCGCATTTCCTGGAGCACATGGTGTTCAAGGGAAGTGAGCGCCGGCCAACCGCTATGGCCATCGCCGAGGCCGTTGAGGGGGCAGGCGGTGTCCTCAACGCCTACACGTCCAAGGAGATCACCTGCTTCTGGAACCATCTCCCCTTCGAAAAGCTGGAGCTGGCCCTGGACGTGCTGGCCGACATGATCCTCCACCCCTTACTCGATTCTCACGAGCTGGAGCGAGAGCGCCTGGTGGTGCAGCAGGAGATCCGCCGCAATCACGACCAACCGGGCGCGTGGGTGAGCGAGCTGCTGATCCAGGCTCTCTTCGGTGATCAGCCTCTGGGCTGGAGCACCGCCGGCAAGGAGGAGACGGTGGCCACCATCCAGCGCCAGGATTTTCTGGACTACATGGATGCCTGGTACGTGCCGGCCAATGTGGTGTTGAGCGTGGCTGGCAACGTAGGCCACGCAGAGGTAGTGGCCCTGACCCGTCGCTACTTTGAAGGCCGGCCGTCCAGGCCTTCCCCCTCCTTCTTGCCCGTCGACTCCGATCTTCCCGCCCAGCGGGTGGCCGTTGAGAGCCGCCCCATAAGCCAGGCCAACCTGGCCATGGCCCTCCCCGCCTTGGCCAGAAAGGACCCCGACCGCTACGCGCTGATGATATTCAACAGCCTTCTTGGCCGGGGGATGAGCTCTCGGCTGTTCAAGGAGGTGCGGGAGAGGCGAGGGCTGGCCTACTCGGTGGGCTCGGCTGTCAGCCGCTACTATGACACGGGCGCGCTGGTGATCAACGCCGGCGTCGCGCCTCAGAACCTGAAGGAGGCGGCGCAGGTCATTCTGGGTGAGCTGCGCAAGCTGCTGGAGGAGCCTGTGGGCGACGATGAGATGGCCAGGGTGCGCGACTACACCGTGGGTAACTTCCGCCTGAGCCTGGAGGCGCCCATGGCCTTGGGGCAGCGCGCTGGCGATTTGCTGTTGACTATGGGCGAGATCGAGCCGATCGAGTCGGTGGTGGAGAAGCTGCAGGCGATCACCGCCGACGATGTCCTGCGGGTGGCCCAGCGCATAGTCCAGGCGGGCAAGGTGGTTCTGGCGGTAGTCGGCCCCGATGTGGAGAGCGAGGATCTGGGGGAGCTGGTGTCGGACTAGACTGCGCAGTAGGGCTTGCCTGCTGGCAGACCTGCGACCAGATAGGGAGGACGACATGCCCGATTTTGCCAACATCATCTATGAGAAGAAGGGACGCATCGCCTACGTGACCATCAATCGGCCCGAGCGGAGGAACGCCGTTGACCCCGCCACCAGCCGCGAGCTGCGCCAGGCCTTCAGCGACTTCCGCGATGACGACGAGCTGTGGGTAGCCATCCTCACCGGCGCGGGTGAGAAGGCGTTCTCCGCAGGGGCCGATCTGGTGGCTATGGCCCAGGCCCTCGCTAGTGGCGATTCTGGCCTGCTAGACGTGCCCTTCGGCGGCATCACCAGGGAGTTCGAGATCTGGAAGCCGATGATCGCTGCTATCAACGGCTACTGCCTGGCCGGCGGCCTGGAGCTGGCCCTCCGCTGCGACATTCGGCTGGCCGCCGAGCATGCCACCTTCGGTCTGCCGGAACCGACGCGGGCGATCATCCCCGGCGCCGGCGGCACCCAGCGGCTGCCGCGGGCCATCCCTCTGGCCTTCGCCATGGAGATACTGCTCAGCGGCGGCCGCGTCGACGCCCAGACCGCCCTCCGCTGGGGCCTGGTGAGCCACGTGCTGCCTCCGGCCGAGCTAATGCCCAAGGCCGAGGAGATCGCCAATGCCATCTGCGAGTGCGGGCCGCTGGCCGTGCGAGCAATCAAGCAGGCGGTCTATCAGGGCCTGGACATGACCCTGGAGGAAGGGCTGGCGCTGGAGACTAAGCTCCAGATGGAGGTCTTCGGCACGGAGGACGCTCACGAGGGCCCCCTGGCCTTCAGCCAGAAGCGAAAGCCTCAGTACAAGGGGCGGTAGGCGAAGTTGACACAATCTTTCGCCTCTGATAGCATCGTTAACACAATCGAGTAGACCCTCTTATCCAGAGCGGTGGAGGGAACGGCCCTGCGAAGCCCGGCAACCGGCCCCGATATGGGGGTAACGGTGCCAACGCCGGCTCTTGCTAAAGGCGGGGGCACGATAAGAGGTTGGCCAGATGATACACACAAAGCCTCTTCGAATTGGGCCGAAGAGGTTTTCGATTTGCTGATGAGCGCTTTACAGCCTTGGCCAGCGAGGACAATGGCGATGTCCCGCCCCGACGAGGTCGGGGCAATGGGAGAGGGCATCAGGCTGCCATGAACAGGCAGTGGCCAAGCAAGGGGGGATCGCCAACATGTCTTACGCTAGCCATTTACGCTGTAAAGAGTGCGGACGCTGTTATCCGCTAAACCCTGTCCACGTCTGCGAGTTCTGCTTTGGCCCCCTCGAGATAGACTACGACTATCAGGCCCTGGGCCGGCACATCAGCCGCCAACGCATCGAAAGAGGCCCCCTTACCGTCTGGCGCTACAGTGACTTCCTGCCCTGCGATCGGCAGCAGGTGGTGGACATCGGCGCTGGCTTCACGCCCCTGCTGAGGGCCCAGAACCTGGGCGAGGCCCTGGGCCTGCGCCAGCTCTACATCAAGAACGATTGCGCCAATCCTACCTGGTCGTTCAAGGACCGAGTGGTGACGGTGGCGGCCACCAAGGCCCTGGAATTCGGCTTCGATACCATGGCCTGTGCCTCCACCGGCAATCTGGCAAACGCGGTGGCCGCCCACGCTGCCAAGGCAGGGCTGCGAGCCCTCGTGTTCATCCCTGCCGACCTGGAGCAGGGGAAGATCGTCGGCTCGGCCATCTACGGCCCCACTCTCGTGGCGGTAAAGGGCAGCTACGACGATGCCAATCGTCTGTGCAGCGAGCTGGTCGAGAAGTACTCCTGGGCTTTCGTTAACATCAACATCCGCCCCTACTACGCCGAGGGGAGCAAGACGTTGGCCTATGAGGTGCTGGAGCAACTCGGCTGGCGGGCTCCCGATCACTGCATCGTCCCCATGGCCAGCGGCTCTTTGCTCACCAAGGTCTGGAGGGGGATCAAGGAGATGGCCTGGCTGGGCCTGGTGGATTGGGCTCACACCCGCATGTCGGGGGCGCAGGCGAAGGGCTGTTCGCCGATCGTCGAGGCCTGGGAGCGTCAGAGCTTCAACATCCGGCCGGTGCGCCCCAATACGATCGCCAAGTCGCTGGCCATCGGCAACCCCGCCGACGGCTACTATGCCCTGAAGGTGCTGGCCGACTCGGGCGGAGTCGCTGTGGCCGTGAGCGACGACGAGGTGGTGGAAGGGATTATGCTCCTGGCTGAGACCGAAGGGATCTTCACCGAGACGGCCGGCGGCGTGGTTATCGCCGGCCTGAGGCGACTGGCGGCCGAGGGCCGCATTCGGCCCGACGAGCTGGTGGTGGCCTTCATCACCGGCTCCGGTCTCAAGACCCAAGAGGCGGTGCTGGATAGGCTGGCGCCTCGTCTGGAGATCGAGCCGCATCTGGCTTCCTTCGAGGAGGCCATCGCTGAGCATGGAGAGACTGTGGCTGCCGGTCGGCAGAGTAGTCGAGGAGAGGGTCATGGCTAAGCAAAGGGTAAAGTTCACCTTTCCTACGGAGCTGATCAAGGAGCCCGTTATCTGGAAGCTATGCAAGCAGTTCGACTTGGTAACCAACATCCGCCGCGCCGACGTCACCGAAGATAGGGGCTGGGTCATTCTGGAGCTGGAAGGGGAGATGGAGGAGATCGAACGAGGCGTCCAGTGGGTGATGGACCAGGGGGTGCGGGTGGACCCGGTGGCAGGGGACATTGTGGAAGGGTAGGAGGAGGAAGTGAGCGTTACCGTTAGAATACCGACGGCGCTGCGAAAGATCACCGCTGACCAGGACCGCGTCTCCGCCGACGGTGGAAGCCTCTCGGAGTGCATCGACGCCCTGGAGACGTCCTACCCCGGCCTCAAGGAGCGCCTGTGTGATGAGTCGGGGGAGATCCGGCGGTTTGTGAACGTCTACGTCAACGGCGAGGACGTTCGCTTCCTCCAGGGCCTGGTCACCCCCCTCAAGGACGGCGACGAGGTGAGCATCGTGCCGGCGGTGGCCGGCGGCGGATGGGCGTAGGAGCTTTCGGCGGGAGGAAGGAATGGCCGTAACCGTCTACATACCGGCACCGTTTCGGAGGCTCACGAACAACCGCAGCTACGTGGAGGGTCATGGTCAGACGGTGGCCGAGCTCCTGGACGACCTGAAGGCTCGCTACCCCGCTCTGGGAGACATGCTCCAGGGCGAAGGGGGTGATCTGCCCTCCCACATCAGCATCTACGTGAACAATCAGGAGATTCACAGCCTTCAGGGGGAAGCGACCCCTTTGAAGGATGGCGATGAAGTGGCGGTGATCCCGGTCATCGCTGGCGGGCAGGACCTCACATCGGAGCAGATGCTGCGCTACTCGCGCCAGATCATGATCCCCGATGTGGGGGTCGCCGGTCAGCGCAAGCTGCTGGATGCCAGAGTGCTCGTAGTGGGGGCCGGCGGTCTGGGTTCGCCGGCAGCAGTCTACCTGGCGGCCGCTGGCGTGGGCACCCTGGGCATCGTCGACAGCGACGAGCTGGACCTCTCCAACCTCCAGCGGCAGATCCTTCACCACACTCCAGACGTGGGGCGGCCGAAGGTTGAGTCAGCTCAGGAAACGATTGCCCGCTACAATCCCGATGTGCGGGTCATCCCTTATAGAGAGCGCCTAGATGCAGCCAACGCCTTGGAGATCGTCGGCCAGTACGATGTGGTGGTGGGTGCGGTGGACAACTTCGACACTCGCTACCTGCTGAACGACGCTTCCTACCTGGCGGGCAAGCCCTACGTAGACGGCGGCGTCTTCCTGTTCGAGGGGCAGGTGACGGTGTTCATTCCCGGCCAGGGATGCTATCGCTGCCTTTTCCCGGCGCCGCCGCCGGCGGAGGTGGTGCCTAAGCCCTCCCAGGTTGGCCTTCTGGGGACGCTGCCGGGAGTCATCGGCGTCATCGAGGCGTTCGAGGCTTTGAAGCTCATCCTGGGCCTGGGCGAATCGCTGGCCGGCCGGTTGCTCATCTTCGATGCTCTGGCCATGGAGTTCCGCCAGGTGAGGACTCGCCGCGACCCCCAATGCCCGCTTTGCGGCGATGCTCCCACTATCCGTGAGCTTGGCGAATACAAAGCCCTTTCCAGCTCGCCTCTGGCCGGGCGCGACGAGGGTTAGGAGGTGGAGGTACCGCTACCTGCGAGCGATTGATGGGCGGTATCTGATAGGGGCATGCGCTACTCCAACATCCTGGAATCTATCGGCAACACCCCTCTGGTAGAGCTGAGGAACCTTAGCCCCAATCCGCGGGTGCGCATCTTCGCCAAGCTGGAGGGGCAGAACCCCGGCGGCAGCCTCAAGGACCGCATCGCCCACTACATGATCAAAACGGCCGAGGAGAACGGCGAACTGACGCCCGATCGGGTCATCCTGGAGGCCACCAGCGGCAACACAGGCATCGGCCTGGCTATGATCGGCATCGTCAAGGGGTACAAGGTGAAGGTGGTGATGCCGGATAACCTCAGCCAGGAGAGGACGCAGCTTCTGCAGGCCTTCGGGGCGGACATCGTCTACTCGGATGGCGCCCGCGGTACCAACGGGGCCATCGAGATGGCTCTGGGGATGGCAGGCGAAGACCGCCGATACTACATGCCCTTCCAGTACGGCAACAAGAACAACCCCCGTGCACACTATGAGAACACCGGCCCCGAGATCCTGCGCGACTTGCCCGACGTGGATGTGTTCGTGGCTGGCCTGGGTACGGGTGGTACCCTTACGGGGGTAGGCCGACGCTTCAAAGAGCGCAATCCCAACATCAAGGTCATCGCCACGCTGCCGCCGCTGGGTGATCTGGTGCAGGGCCTGCGTAGCCTGGAGGAAGGGTTCGTGCCGCCGGTGCTGGACGAGTCGCTGCTCGATGACCGGCTGGTGGTCGATTCGCGGACCGCCTTCGCCGCGGTCAAGGAGTTGCTCCACAAGGAGGGCATATTCGCCGGCGTCTCCTCCGGGGCTGTCCTGTACACCGCGCAGCGGGTCGCCGAGCAGATGGACGAAGGGAAGATCGTCGCCCTTCTGGCCGACGGCGGCTGGAAATATCTCTCCATGCCTCCAGACCAGGGGCTGTGAAGGCTGCTTGGGGCATGGAGATTGAGATGCGGTGGCGATGTTGGCAATTGAGCAGCGCTACATCGATGAGATGATCGCCCACGCCCGCCAGGAGGCGCCCCTCGAGTGCTGCGGCGTCCTCGGCGGCAGAGACGGGCGCGTCCTCAAGCTCTTTCGAGCCACCAACGCCGAGCGCAGCCGCTATCGCTATAACATCGACTCACAGGAGCTGTTCCGCATCAACCGGGAGTGCGAGGAAAACGGCTGGCAATTCCTGGGCATTTACCACTCACATCCCGACAGCGAGGCCTATCCTTCCCCGACCGATGTTGGCCTGGCGTTCTGGCCGGAATCGCTGTACTTTATCGTGTCGCTGAGGGATGCAGGCAATCCGGAGGTGCGCGCTTTCCGCATCCGCGATGGCGAAATCACGGAGGAAGAGATAGAGATCGTCAGGAGGTAGCGTGGTGACAGCACTAGCTTCCATCACCATCCGCGATCGCCGATTCGTCTGGGGCAGCCGCACGTACGTCATGGGGGTGATCAACATCAGCCCGGATTCCTTCTCCGGCGACGGGCTGGGGAGGGATGTGGAGGCGGCGGTGGCCCAGGGCCGCCATTTCGAGGAAGAGGGCGCGGACATCCTGGACGTGGGGGGAGAATCCACTCGGCCGGGCTTTGAGCCCATATCCGCGGATGAGGAGATGGAGCTGGTGCTGCCGGTTGTCGAGCGGTTGGTGCGGGAGACGAGCCTGCCCGTCAGCATCGACACCTACAAGGTGGCGGTGGCCGAAAGGGCGGTCAAGGAAGCGGGAGCGCACATGATCAACGACATCTGGGGCTTCCGCCATGATGGGGAGAGGATGGCCATGGTGGCAGCGGAGACGGGGTTGCCGGCCGTCGTCATGCACAACCAGCGCGGTCGCCCCTTCCACGACGTCATCGGCGATCTCTTGGTGGGATTCAGGGAGAGCCTGCGCATTGCTCGCGAGGCAGGCATCCCCGAAGAGCGGCTGATCATCGACCCCGGCTTCGGCTTCGGCTGGGATGAGAACCAGAATCTGGAGATGCTGCGCCGCCTGGGCGAGCTGAGGGCCATCGGGCGGCCCATTCTCATCGGGACCTCCCGTAAGTCGACCATCGGCAAGGTTCTCGACCTGCCGGTGGAGGAGCGGCTGGAGGGCACAGCGGCCACGGTGGCCATCGCCATCGCCAACGGCGCCGACATCGTGCGGGTGCACGACATGAAGGCGATGGTCCGCGTGACGCGGATGACCGACGCCATCGTGCGTGGCTGGAGCATAGGGGAAAGTAGACGTGGCTGAGAAGCCAGAGCGAGAACCTGCGGAGAAGGCGGGCCGCAGATGGCCCGGGAGCCCCTGGAGTCAGAACGTCGGGGGCGTCGTGGAGGAAATGCGGCCGGGCTATTCGCGGCTGTCGCTGGTTGTCGAGCCTCGCCACACCAATTCCCGTGGCTCGGTGCACGGAGGCGTCATCACCTCCCTGATGGATGCGGCCGTGGGCATCGCTCTTCGTGCCTCTCATGAGCCAGGCGACCCCGATCTGGCGGGCCAGACCACCATAGAGATGAACGTTAGCTTCTTGAAGCCGGCTCCCCTGGGCGAACGGCTGGTAGCGGAAGCCCGCCTTTTGAACAAGGGGCGCAACCTGGCCGTAGGCGATGTAGAAGTGAAGCAGCAGTCTGGCGATCTGGTGGCCAAGGGGCGCCTCACCTACTTCATTCTGCGCAGGGCGCGATAGCGTGTCGTCGCTGGTCGCCTCTGTCTACCTGGGACTGGGAGCCAACGTCGGTGACCGCCTGGGCAACCTGCGGACGGCGCTCGCTCGTTTGCAGACGCTGGCTCGCCTGGAGGAAGTATCCTCTCTCTATGAGACGGAGCCGCAGGGGGTGAGTGAGCAGCCTCCCTTCTTGAATGCCGTTTGCCGCATTACGACCGGCCTGGAGCCGGAGGGATTGCTGCGTTTCCTCAAGAACCTGGAGCAGGAGATCGGCCGCCGACCGGGCGGGCAAAGGTGGGGGCCGCGACCCATCGATCTGGATATCCTTCTGTATGGTGAGCGGGTGGTGGATACCCCCGAGCTGCAGATACCTCATCCGCGGCTGGCAGAAAGGGCCTTCGTCTTGGTGCCTCTGTGCGAGCTGGCACCCGAGCTACGTCATCCGCTGCTGGGGAAGACGATGAAAGAGCTCTTGGCCTCTGTGGGGAAGAAGGGGGTAAAGGAGATAGCTACCAGGGCCTGGTGGTCAGGCGGGGGAGACGAGCAGACAGCGGGGGCCGAGGCTTAGGGGATAGCTTCCTCCTCCAGCTCTTCCTCCAGTTCGCTCTCGGTGGTGAGCATCGTCCAGCCGATCCAGAAGGCGAGGGCGGAGATGGCAGCGAGAGCGACCATAACCGGTAGAGCTACCGCCATGTAGCTACGCCTGGCGGCGGCCCAGAGGAAGAGCAGCATCTGGAGGACAGCAGCGGCCATGATCAGGACGCCCGTTTGCTGTGATCGTTCCATTTCTTCGGCACCTCCCAACGTCACATCCAGCAGGCCACAACCTCGCGCTATTCCTGCGACTCCGGTGGGAGCAGATTGGGGATGGAGTCGACGATTGGATAGCGCTGGGAGCACTTGGGACAGAAGAGAGAGCCGCTGACAACCTCTTCGTCCCTCTCCTTTTCCACCGTGAGTTCGAGGGGGCCCTTGCAGAGGGGACAGGCCAGGATCTCCATCAGCTCTTTCCGCATCAGCGTGCTCCAATCGCTTCTGGACAGCGGCCATTGTAATCTCCTGCCGCTGGGCATGTCAACGAAGATGGGCACCTCAGGCAGGCAATCCCTGGCGTTTCCTGCAGGCCTTGCCTTGCAGGCGACAGGATTGACCGCCATTATAGATTGGGCTAGACTTAGGGCGGAAAGAGGAGGCTGACGGGAAGTGGCTAATCAGGCGGGCAAGCGTTACCAGTGCACCAAGTGCGGCGCGGAGATGATCGTCACCAAAGGCGGTGAGGGAAACCTCTCCTGCTGCGGCCAGCCCATGCAACTGAAGCAATAGGGGGAGGTGGAGCATGGCCAACCAACTGGGCAAGCGATTTCAGTGCGAAGTCTGCGGCACCGAGGTTCTGTGCATCAAGCCAAGCAATGGCGAGGTGCATTGCTGCGGAGCCCCCATGAAGCAGCTCCAGCCGAAGGTTCTGCCATCGGCTGACTAGCGGGCACGTTCGAGAAAAGCGGCGGCCGCTGGGGATGTTCTCAGCGGCCTTATTTTGTCCGTTTGAGGACGTCTGGGCCTGCTTTTCTTATTGCTTTTTCGGTCCCCGCTTGCTCTTGGGGAGCCTGGCTGCTTCCTCTCCGGCGGGGAAAAGGCTCTCTCCCGCGGGTGCGACGTCTCCCAGCGTGCTGGGCGTTATCTCCCCCGTTTCCGCGTACCGGCGAAGGAACTCTTCGCTCACGAAGAACATTCATATGCAGAAGCCATCGCGGGCGATGTCCTCGTGATGCCGCTCGCAGGGGCAGATCTTCTTGCGATCCTCCACGGGATCGCCGCTCAGGGTCATTCAGGGGCAATAGAGGCGGCCGTGGTTCACCAGGTTCTTGGCCAGCCCGTGCTGGATGTTCTCCACGATTTCCCCGAGGGGGAAGAAGCGGTAGGGCCCCCGTTGCACGTAGCGCTCGGACATGCGCCTGGCCCGCTCCAGCGCCTCCTCGAAGGTGACTTCCTTTTCCGCCATGCTCTTCCTCCCGAATCAGCCTGATCGAGTTTACTCTGGCCTTGGTTGGTAGGCAAACGTCTTTCAGTGATGCTAAGATGCTGTAGCTAACGTAACCAGGGAGGTTGAGGCCGATGATAAACAAGATCGTAGGCAGCTTCGATGAGGCCATAGCCGACATGGTCGATGGGTCCACACTGCTCGTCGGAGGCTTCGCCGGCGCGGGTGAGTGCCCCAGCTACCTGATCGGCGCCGTAGCCCGAAAGGGGGTCAAAGACCTGACCTTCGTCGGCAACGTCGGTGGTTGGGGGCCGAACCTGATGGAGGTCGTACGCGAGCGCATGGCCGTCATCCTGACGATCCCCGAGGACTTCTACGACCCCGGCATGCTCGTGGGCAGGGGGCAGGTGAAGAAAGGCATCGTCACCTATCCGGCTGCTCCCGGCCGCTTTTTCACCCCCATGGAGTGGGGGATCATGCAGGGGGAGATCGAGCTGGAGCTGATGGGCCAGGGGACGCTGTGCGAGAGGATACGGGCGGGCAAGGGAGGCATCGCCGCCTTCTATACGCCTGTCGGCGTGGGCACCGTCGTGGCGGAGGGCAAGGAGGTGCGGGAGTTCAACGGGCGCAAGTATCTCCTGGAGCATGCCCTGAGGGGGGACTTCTCCCTCATTCGCGCCCACAAAGCGGATAGGTACGGGAACCTGGTGTACTGGGGCACAATGCGTACCTTCAACCCCGTGATGGCCGGCGCTTCCACCGTCACGGTGGCTGAGGTGGACGAGGTGGTGGAGCTGGGCGAGCTGGACCCGGAGTGCGTCGTGACTCCGGGGGTGTACGTGGATCGGGTGGTGGTGCGGCCCAAGGAGCCCAAGCCCTGGGAAGAGGCGATGTAAGGAACAGAGGGAGGCAAGATCATGCCTGGAGAGAGACTAGACGAGCAGGTCATGGCCCTGCGGGCGGCCAAAGAGTTTCAGGACGGGATGATAATCAACCTGGGGGTGGGAATACCAACCTACTGCAGCAACTTCGTGCCGCCGGAGCGGGAGGTTTTGTTTCACTCGGAGAACGGGGTGATCGGCTTCGGGCCGATCATCGATGACCCCGATGTGGCCGATAACAGGATGATCAACGCCGGTGGGCAGCCGATATCGAAGAAGCCGGGGATGGCCCTGATGGATCACGCCGAGAGCTTCTGCATTATCCGCGGCGGCCACGTGGACATCACCGTCCTGGGGTCGCTGCAGGTATCGGAGAAGGGGGACCTGGCCAACTACATGATCCCCGGCAAGCAGGTCGGCAACCTGGGCGGAGGGCAGGACCTGGCCTTCTGCTCCAAGAAGGTTATCGCTCTGATGATTCACACTACCAAGGAGGGCGGGCCGAAGATCGTCAAGGAGTGCACTGAACCGATCACCGCGCCGGAGTGTGTGGATCAGATCATCACCGATATCGCCGTCATCGAAGTGACCCCCGAAGGGCTGGTGCTGCGGGAGGTGGCCCCCGGTTGGACGGCGGAGGAGGTGCAGGCCCTGACGGAGGCCCGCCTCATCGTGCCGCCCGACCTCCAGGAGATGACTCTGCTGTAGGGGGACTGGCCTGACTGCTACGCTCGTGCTGCACAACGCGCGCGTCATCACCATGGACCGCCGCCGGCCGCATGCACAGGCGGTCGCCGTCCAGGGCGAGCGCATACTGGCCGTCGGGTCGGACGCTGAGGTCCGCCGGCAGGCCGGCAGCCCCGAAGTCGAGGGCATCGACTGCCGAGGGCGGGCGGTGCTCCCCGGCTTCATCGATGCCCACTGCCATCTGCTGGCCTATGCCGCCAACCTCCTCGCCGTCGATTGCAGCCCCGCTGCCGTGTCCTCCATCGCTGACATCCAGGCAGCCGTGCGGCGGCAGGCGAAGATCACGCCTTCCGGCCGCTGGATCCGCGCCGTCGGCTACAGCGAGGTCGACCTGGCGGAGGGGCGTCATCCCACCCGCTGGGATCTTGACCTTGCCGCGCCCGATCATCCGGTGCGGCTGATCCACCGCGGCGGCCACGCCTGCGTCCTGAACAGTCTGGCTCTTCGCCTGTGCGGCATCGGCAGCGAGACCGAGGAGCCTCCCGGCGGCCACATGGAGCGCGACCTGGCCAGCGGCGAGCCCACTGGCGTGCTGCTGGAGATGAACGAGCTGGTGAGGCGGGCTGTGCCTCGTCTGAGTTGGGAAGAGGCCCCTCGGAGTGGGAGCTTATGAGGCGCCTGCGCCAGGAGGGTCACCTGTTGCCGCGGCTGACGGCGATGGTCGGCTTCGAGCACAGGGAGGCGGCCGCTCGCTGGAAGGCGAACGGCGGCGACGCCTGGCTGGAGCTGGGCGCGGTGAAGATCATGATCAGGGAGATGGGGGAAGAGATCTACCCCGAGGAGGATGCCCTGGCGGAGATGGTGTCCCAGGCTCACGCTCAGGGCTGGCAGGTGGCCATTCACGCCGTGGAGGAGCGGGCGGTGGCTGCCGCTGTTGGTGCCCTGTCGCGGGCGCTGGCGCAGCGCCCACGCCGGGATCATCGCCATCGCATCGAGCACTGCGGTGTCTGCCCGCCGGCGCTGGCGGAGCGGATAGGGAAGGCGGGGGTCACGGTGGTCACTCAGCCCTCCTTCCTCTACTACAATCTCGACCGCTATCTGAGGCAGGTGCCGCCGCAGAGGCAGCCCTACCTCTATCCCCTGCGCTCGCTGCTGAAGGCGGGCGTTCCGTTGGCTGCCGGATCCGACTGTCCGGTGGTCGGGCCGGAGGTTGTTCCCGGCCTCTACGGGGCCGTTGCCCGTCGCAGCGAGGGCGAGCAGGGCATTTCCATCGAGGAAGCGCTGGCCTTGTACACTACGGGCGCGGCTTATGCTGCGTTCGCTGAGGGTGAGCGGGGCAGCATCGCTGCCGGCAGGCTGGCCGACCTAGTGGTGATCTCGGGCGATCCCACAGCCTGCCCGTCGGACGAGCTGCTGACCCTGCGACCGGAGATGGCCATCGTCGGAGGGCAGGTGGCCTGGTGCTCCGATCGGTGGTGATCCGTGTAGGGTTGACTGTAAGCTGGGACATACATAAGATGGGCACTAGCACTCCTATCATCTCTGGCCAGGGGGAGGGGAAGTATTTGCCGGAAGTAGTAGTCGGCCCGAATGAATCGCTGGAGCAGGCACTGCGGCGATTCAGCAAGATTGTCCAACAGACGGGCGTTCTGGCTGAGGCGCGACGGCGAGAGCACTATGAGCCGCCCAGCGTCAAGGCCAAGAAGAAGAAAGCTGCCAAACTGCGCAAGAGCCGCAAGAACAGTCGTCGTTCTTACTAATATGGCCTCTTGTCGATATGGCCCTCAAAGATAGTCTTGCCGACGATCTGAAGGAAGCCATCCGCAGCCGCGATGAGCGGCGGAAGACAGCTATCCGCATGGTGATGGCCGCCATCAAGAACGCCGAGGTCGCTGAGGGCGCCGAGGGCGAGGCTTTGGACGATGCCGGTGTCCTTAAGGTGATCAGCAAAGAGGTACGCAGGCATCGCGAGAGCATCGAAGGGTTCCAGAAGGGCGGCCGACAAGACCTAGTCGAGAAGGAAGAGGCAGAGCTTGCCGTCCTCCAATCTTATTTACCCCCTGCCATGTCCCGCGAGGAGATTGTCAAGGCAGCCCGCGAGGTCATCGCTCAGGCGGGGGCGCGTGGGCCGGCCGACAAGGGCAAGGTGATGCCCGTTCTCATCGCTCAGCTAGCAGGCCGCGCCGAGGGCCGCGAGATAAACGAAGTGGTCACCGAGCTGCTGGCCGAGCTCTCCAGCCCCTAGTCTCCTTCCTCCCGTCGTCCTTTTCGCCTGCGACTTGCGTCTGATATCATGGGAAAGCGGTACTAGGCAGGCGTATCTGTGCTTACAAAGTCGACCACTGGAGGAAGGATCTCCGCCCTGCGGGCGGCTGTGTTTAGCGCCGTCGTAGGGGTGGCTCTCATCTTCATCATCTTTCCTGTCTTTCCCGCTCGCTTCAATGTCGAAGAGGGCGACATTGCCCCCCGGGACATCAGCGCTCAGGGCGAGATCATCGTCCGCGAGGGGCAGGTTATCGGCGCCTCGGCTATGGAGCAGCTTCGGGATGCGGGCCTGGTGGACGTGCACCTGGAGGGGGACGAAGTCGCCGCCGTCGTCCTGGCCTCGCTGCTGGCCGCTCTGGCCCTGGGGAGCTACCTGTACCTCTTTCAGCCCAAGGAGGCCGCCAGCTTACCTCGCCTTCTCCTGCTGACCTTATTGGTTGTGCTTTGGGTACTGGCGGCCAAGCTCCTGCTGGCCCAGGCCCTGCCCGATAACGACAGGCTGTTTATCGCCTATCTTCTGCCGGTGGCGGCGGCGCCGATGCTGGTGGCCGCCCTCCTCGATGCCGGCCTGGCCGTGGCCGTGGCCGCCGTCCTGGCCTTTCTGGTCACCTTCGCCGGCTTCTACCAGCCGGATGCGCGCAGCGCGCTGGCCGGCAACCCGACGGAAGCTTTCCAGATGGCGTCGGTATTCACCTTTGCCAGCCTGGTTGGCATATATACTGTTCATCGGGCGGAGCGGGTGAATCGCTACCTGGTGGCCGGCGGCGCGGTTGCCCTTGTCTCCTTCGTCGGCCTGCTCATCTTCTGGCTGCTCGATTCCCGGCGCGAGGTGATAGACCTTGCCTGGGCCCTTATGGCCACCGGTATGGGCGGCTTCCTTTCGGCGGTGATCACTGTGGGCGCTTTCATTGTCCTCGGCCTCATGTTCGGCATCACCACCCGCGTTCAGCTCATGGAGCTGGCCCAGCTCGACCATCCCCTCCTGCGCCGGCTGCAGGCGGAGGCGCCGGGCACCTTCCATCACAGCGTCGTGGTGAGCAACCTGGCCGAGCGGGCGGCCGACCTGGTGGGTGCCGACCCGCTGCTGGTGCGGGTGGGCTGCTACTACCACGATATCGGCAAGATGATGCGCCCCAGCTTCTATGTCGAGAACCAGCTCGATGAGCGGAACCCCCACGAGAGGCTGGACCCCTACACCAGCGCGAGGGTCATCTCCGCCCATGTGGCGGCGGGCGTGGAGCTGGCCCGCAAGCACAGGCTACCGGCCCAGGTGCGGGCCTTCATCAGCGAGCACCACGGCACGCGCCTGGTGACCTACTTCTATCGGAAGGCCAGCCAGGAGAACCCCAACGTCGATCCCCGCCAGTTTGCCTACGCGGGCCCCAAGCCTCGGAGCAAGGAGACGGCCATCGCCATGCTCGCCGACTCGGTGGAGTCGGTGGTGCGTAGCAGCCGCGACCGCTCGCCGGAGCGGATCGACGCCCTGGTGGACGGCGTGATCCAGGAGCGGCTGGCCGAGCGGCAACTTGAGGAGTGCGAGCTGACCCTGCGCGATCTGAAGGTGATCGGCGAGTCGTTCAAGGCCACCCTGCGCGGGATCTACCATCGGCGCGTCGAGTACCCGCCGCCGACGGAGGCGGAGAGGGAGGCGCTGGCTGCCCCCTTCCTGGAGCAGGTGCCCTCCGCGCCCATGGACGGCAGCTCGCCGCCGATCGAGATCGAGCGGCCGGCCTGACCTCGGGCTGCCGCTAGTAAAGGCCTACCTAATCAATCCTTCGACGAGCTCAGGACAGGCGCCTTCTGGCATACCATGCGGTTGCGGCGAAAGCGGCCGGGGTCGCAGCCGCGAGCGCAGCCAGGAGGACACAGTTGGTGACCGGTGCGCTGGAGTCACCGGCCACGACCGGGAGTTCCGCTATGCCCCCAACAGCAGAGACGGGGGGCGTTGTTACCGTTGCATAAGAGACAAGGGTCTCAATGGCGCATTCTCCGTAGCCAACCTTGAAATAACCATCACTGTCTGGACCCCAAGTAGCGCCCCAGCTGTTCTTGACAATCCAATAGCCACCGGCGTCATCGTAGCCGGCAAGAACCACATCGTGCTGAAGGGAGGTACTCGTGCATCGATAAATGTTGTTTCCGTCGAAACTACCGCTCATATTCATGGAGGCTCCAAGGGGTCCGCCGTCAACAAGGTTCTGCTTTATCGTCGTCTGGTCACTGGGAACGCCACCGGTAGCAGATATTTGTGCTAATCTACTTTGCCAGTCTGAACATCTGTCCGGACAAGTTCTGTCGCTGCAGCTATTTCCGCTGTAATAGGTGCAATTGGCTGAGCTACAGAACCCGCCAGGGCATGTACAACCAGAATCAGCGTACGGCATACAACCCTCATCGGGGATTCCAGAGTCTCTGATGAATTCGAAGGATACATCATTCGCGCCACCGCAGCAGTTCATAGAGTACGATGGATGCGTATAACAATCGGACACGAGGTATTCTTCTGATAGGTCCAAATCAAGGTTAGGATTGGACGTAGTGACGTTGTATATGGCCTCCACTACACCGACAGCCGAAAATGCCCAACAAGACCCGCAGTTCCCTTGATCCTTGACAGGAGTCATCCAGTCCTGGCCATCATGATTCCTCCAATCGAAGGAAGCAGGCGGACTCTCTCGCGAAAACTCGTGTTGTGAGCGATCTGGTGTTTGTTCCAGCCGGGAAGTTCCTCTGGTGGCCTTTTCCCGCAAGTCCATCAATTCCGTAACCGCACCGATCTCCTGCTGGTCATCAACACAGACGCTGTACTCCCTGGAAAAAGGGTTCTTACCATCCGTCTTGGTTATCAAGCCGTAGCCCTGTTCTGCACAATAAGAGTGGCTTTGTCCGCATTTGCCTTCCAAGAATCGCCAAGCATCGCATTCAGTGCGATCTGGGAAAATGCATTTTCCGTATTGTCCTTGCTCGCTGTCGACCATCTTGTATTGATACCCCAGTTCCTGACAATAGACAGCGGCAGGGTTTGCCATTCCAGAAGAGTTTTCATCACAGCCGAAAGCAGTCTCGCTGGCGACAAGCAGCAACAGTAGCGCGAGGCCGATCGAGCAACAGATCGTGAAGGCCGCTATGCGGATGAGTCTTGAGTTCGCCATTGCTGCACCCCCGGTCAGACGAATCATGCAAGCGCAAATAGTTTACCTCATACAGTTGTTCTGTACATACTTTTCGGCGTGGGAGTTACGATGGGCGTTTCGCCGCTGCCGCGCCTATTTCCATGCGCGGATCGACTACCCGCCGCCGGTCGAGATCGAGCGGCCGGCCTGAACCTCCGGCTGCCGCTGGGTGAGCTACCTAAGCAACCGTCTCCTGGCGTACCACGCCCCCGCGCTCAGAGCGAGCGCTGCTGCGCTGGCGATGGCGGCGTACAGCGGGGACGAGGAGCCGGAGCGCTCAGCGACGCGGGTCGGCGCCTCCGAGCCGCCGACGAGGATTTCGGCGATGCCGCCGACGGGCCCCGGATCGCTCCTGTAGTAGGCGCCGGTGTTTGTGCCGATGTACAGTCGCTTTCCGTCGAACGGGTCAGGGATCAGTGCGCTAATGGTCACGTTGCCGGGAGGGAAGCCCTCGTTCCATGGCCACCAGGTGGCTCCCCCATCCACGCTGCGGAATACACCGTCCCCACGGGTACCTGCATAGACCGTGTCCGGATAGGTCGAACTGATCAGCAGTATCTCTACAATTGACGTCTCTAAGCCACCACTCATATCAAACC
>Ga0111179_1043_pt1 | contig 22327 bp, 20 predicted proteins | sample DeeMarSWOR324_28_FD_80226 | JGI IMG/M metagenome (GOLD analysis project Ga0111179, IMG submission 80226) | Dehalococcoidia bacterium SM23_28_2
GACGTGATCGTGGCCGAGACCAACTTCGGCTGCGGCTCCTCGCGAGAGCACGCGCCGCTGGCCATCAAGGGGGTGGGCGTGAGCTGCGTTGTCGCCAAGACCTTCGCCCGCATCTTCTATCGGAACGCCATCAACGTCGGCTTGCCCATCCTGGAGTGCCCGGAAGCTGTCGACTGCAGCGAGGCGGGCGACGAGCTGGTGGCGGAGCTGGAGACGGGCACCATCCGCAACGTGACCAGGGGTTGCGAGTTCAAGGCCAAGCCCTACCCCCAGTTCATGCTGGAGCTGATACAGGCGGGCGGGCTGGTGGAGCATACGAAGCGCAGACTGGCCGGCGAGAAACGGTGAGCGAGGCCAGCGGGAGCGAACCGCCATGAGCGTATTCAAACAAGCACTCGACCGGCTGAGGAAAGTGGGGACGAAGGTCGAGGACGAGCTGTACGACTGGGCGGACCAGGAGGAAGAGGAGGAGCCGGTGCGGGGGACGCTGTTCACCTCGCTTCAGGGGTTCCTGACCCTCTGGAAGGCGAGCGAAGCAACGGTGTTCGAGAGGGTGGTGGGGTTGCTGGGCTTCGGCGGCCTGCTCTGGCTTATTGTCGGCGACCTCGGCCTCGGCATCAGACACAGGCTGGTGCGAGGGGCGGCAGCGGCCTTCGCCGCCGTCTGGTTCATCCCGGGGCTGATAGCAGCCGTGGCCACCGTGGTCTACAGCCTGGGGCCGGTGCACTTGAAGCAATGGCGCACTTATCCCGTGTTCCTGGCGTTCGCCGCCGGCGGCCTGATCGCATTCAGGGCTGTGTTCGGGGAAGTAGCCAAAGAGCAAGCGCAAGCTCTCCGACGCGGCCGCCGCCGTGGCAGGGAGGCGTAGTCATGCGCTCTGGCTCGCGGCCGTTGGCGGCGTCGCTCTACAACCGGCCTCTATGCTACACTTTCCAGCAAAAGGAATGAACCCTCGAAGGGAAGGTGTGAATGTACAAGATAGCTGTAATCCCCGGCGACGGAACGGGCGGAGAGGTGGTGCGCGAGGGCCTGAAGGTGCTGGAAGCGGCCGCCCAGGCCTGTGGCTTTCGCTACGACACCACCACCTATGACTTCGGTGGCGACCGCTACCTGCGGACGGGCGAGACCCTGCCTGACTCTGCCCTCGAGGAGCTGCGGGGCTTCGACGCCATCTACCTGGGCGCCATCGGCCACCCGGATGTGCCGCCGGGGCCTCTGGAGGTGGGCATCCTTCTGCGCGCCCGCTTCGGGCTGGATCAGTACATCAACCTTCGTCCGGTGAAGCTCTACCCCAATGTCGACTGCCCCCTCAAGGACAAAGGCCCGGAAGACATCGATTTCGTTGTCGTTCGGGAGAACACCGAGGGGCTGTACTCAGGCATGGGCGGCGTCCAGTACAAGGGAACTCCGCAGGAGGTCTCCACCCAGATCCATTGCACCACCCGTTTCGGCGCCGAGCGAGCGATCCGCTACGCCTTCGAGCTGACCCGCAAGCGTAACAAGATGAAGCAGCTCCACCTGGTGGCCAAGACCAACGTCCTGACCTACGTCCACGATACCTGGTGGCGGGCTTTCTGTGAGGTAGGTGACGCTGACTATCCGGAAATCAGGCGGGAGTACGCCCACGTCGATGCCTGCTGCATGTGGTTCGTCAAGAACCCGGAGTGGTTCGACGTGATCGTGGTGGACAACATGTTCGGCGATATCATCACCGACCTGGGAGCAATGATCCAGGGGGGCATGGGCGTGGCAGCAGGGGGAAACATCAACCCGCAGGGCGTTTCCATGTTCGAGCCCATCGGCGGCAGCGCGCCGAAGTACACGGGCCAGAACGTCATCTGCCCCATGGCGGCGATCGCCGCCGCCCAGATGATGCTGGATGTAATCGGGGAGGAGGAGGCCGCCGACCGCGTCGAGAAGGCGATGATCAAGGCGCTGGGCAGCGGCAAGATCAAGTCGCTGGCCGCCGGCCGGATGGGCATGAGCACATCCGAGGTGGGCGACCTGGTGGCGTCGCTGGTGTAGAGGGCAGAAACGGGCGGCGGAAGCGGCTGGAGGTGAGCGAAGATGACGCGTGTAGAGCTATACGACACCACTCTTCGTGACGGCACGCAGATGGAGGGCATCTCGCTGTCCGTGGAGGACAAGCTGAAGATCGCCCGCAAGCTGGACGAGCTGGGCGTGCACTACGTCGAGGGGGGCTGGCCGGGCTCTAACCCCAAGGACGCCGAGTTCTTCGTGCGGGCCCGCTCGCTCAAGCTCTCCCATGCTAAGATGGCCGCCTTCGGCTCCACCCGTCGCGCCGACGGCAAGGCGGACAAGGACCCCAACATCCGCGCCCTGGTCGACGCCCGCACGCCGGTCGTAACCCTGGTGGGCAAGGCCAGCGACATGCAGGTGCGCGAGATCCTGGAGACTACCCTGGATGAGAACCTGGAGATGCTCTCCGACTCCATCCGCTACCTGAAGTCGCACGGTCTCACCGTCTTCCTGGACGCCGAGCACTACTTCGACGGCTTCTACTCCGACCGCCGCTACTCCATCCGCTGCCTCCAGGCGGCGGCCGACGCCGGCGCGGACTGCATCATCCTCTGCGACACCAACGGCGGCACCACCACGTCGCGTTTGAAGGAGCCGATCAAGGCGGCGATGAAGGCCGTCGATACACCCCTGGGCATCCACGCCCACAATGCCTCCGACCTGGCGGTGGCCAACAGCCTGGCAGCCGTCGAGATGGGGGTAGCCCAGGTACAGGGCTGCATCAACGGCTACGGCGACGGCTGTGGCAACGCCGACATGATCAGCATCATCGCCAACCTCAAGCTGAAGATGGGCATCGACTGCGTCAGCAATGAGCAACTGGCCAAGCTCACGGAGGTCTCCCGCTACGTCAGCGAGGTTGCCAACCTGCCCCCGAGTCCTCGCCAGCCGTACGTCGGCACGGCCGCCTTCGCCCACAAGGCGGGCCTGCACGTGGCCGCCCTCATCAAGCACGAGCAGTCCTACCAGCACATTGATCCCGTTCTGGTGGGCAACGACCCCCGCATACTGGTGTCGGAGCTGTCCGGCCAGCGCAACATCCAGGCCAAGCTCAAGGAGCAAGGAGTCGACATCCCCTTGAACAGGGAAGACGCGCGCCACCTCCTGGACGTGGTCAAGCTGATGGAGAGCCGCGGCTATCAGTACGAGGGGGCGGAAGCCTCGTTTGAGCTCCTGGCCAGGCGCAGTCGGCCGGGATACCAGGCCCCCTTTGAGCTGGACGACTTCATGGTGGTAGAGCGTCGCCATCCCCGGCCCGGCGAGGAAGATGAGCGGGAGATGCTATCGGAGGCGATGGTGAAGGTGCGAGTGGGCGACGAGAGCATCCATACCGCCGCCGAAGGCAACGGGCCGGTGAATGCCCTGGACACCGCTGTCCGCAAGGCGCTGGTTCAGTTCTATCCCACACTGGAGGCGATCAAGCTGGTGGACTACAAGGTGCGCATCATCGATAGCGCCGGCGGCACCGCCGCCTACGTGCGGGTGCTCATCGAGTCCACCGACGGCGAGCGTGTCTGGACGACGGTGGGATCCTCCACAGACATCATAGAGGCCTCCTGGCTGGCCCTGGCGGACAGCCTGGAGTGGTGGCTGGTGAGGCGGAAAGCAACCCTCTAGGCTGACGGAAAGAAAGAGGCCGGCCTGTCTCCCTACAGACCAGCCTCTCTCAGGGGAGGTGCTCTCTGGTAGACGTCAATACTCTTGGCTATCCTCTTCCCACGGCCAGAAACCGTTGCCGGGTAGCGTAGGGGGAAGCAGCCGTTCGGGGCCGCATTCGGGCCCCAGGCAAAAGTGCCACTCAGGCGACAGGCCAGACCCTCGCTCCTTGAGTGGGGGAATGTCCAACCGGGGGATCTCCGGCGGCATGAGACGCTCGCCGATGTCGTAGCCCAGGCGGCCGAACATGCCGAGCAGTTGAAAGAGCCCGCCCGATAGAACCAGCCGCGCCTCCTTGCTGTCACCAACGGTCACCACTACCACCGGATCGCCTTCCTCTGGGCGCTGAGCCATTATCGTATCGTCGGTGATGGTGAAGGTGCGCTCGCCGCCATCGTTGCCGGTCACCGTCAGCTCATCGTCGCCGATGCTCTCCACCTCGCCGGCCACCACCTCGATGACCACCGTGTTGCCCTCATCGTCCTTAACCGTGAACTGACCGCCCAGGATGTCGGCGAACTCCAGCTCGCCCAACTCGGCGAAGGGCCCTCCACGTTCCGGCGACGGCAAGGGCTCCGGCCCGGCGCCCAGGGTGACCCGGAGCGCCATCTCCTCGTCATCTCGCAGAAGTGTCAGGGTGACCTCGTCGCCGGGCTCCCTGTCCTTGATGTCGGTTACGAGGTCTCTAATGGTTCGCACGTCCTTGTCCTCGACGGCCTTGATGATGTCGCCGCGCTTGATCCCCGCCTTGTGAGCAGGGCTATCGGCGAAGACCTGCTGCACGATAACGCCTTCATCGCCGAACCTGCTGACCATCACCCCCAGCCAGGCGCCCTCCTCGTTCGCTTCGACGAGGGCCTGAGCAGAAGGAGGCGAGTGCTCCACATCACCGCTGCCGGTCGGCATCAGGACAGCCACGGCGACACCTGTCCCCAGGGCGATGCCGAACACAAGTCCGGCTATCAGCACCTTAAGCCATCGACTCACTGTCATCACTTCCCCCTCGTGCTCACGAGCGTTGAATCGATCACTTCTGTCCTCAATAACGTTTTAAGCCTGAACTCCGTTTCGGGGCAAGACCACTTTCACAAAATTTTCGGCCACTTGACAATAAGTGCCCTCCTGCGGCTTGCCAGAGCAGTAGTGCTCTGCTATACTGCCTGGCGATTACGTTCGGTTGGGAGGGCTCTCGTGGTAGTGGTGAACAGTTTCCCCAAGTGTCAAAAGTGCCAAACCGGCGATCTGGTTCCTCTATCTGATTTTGGGAGCCAGGGTGCACCCATCTATTACAAGGCATGGGCATGCACTAACCCCACCTGCGGGTTCAACATCAAGATCCGGAACGGCGACCTGTACATCGACGAGCCGATCAGCGACGGGGCTCTTCATACGCCCCGCCTTCGCTAAGCAGCCACCGCTCGTTTTCTTGCGTTCCCCAAAAAGGGATTTGAAGGCCTGGCAAGCCCTTCTGGCTTTCTTTCCTGCCGCCGATCTTTCCTCGGACCCTTCCTGCGACAGGTATCATCTTCCTCAGCTCCGCGCCACCATCGACGAGCGCTCCGCACCTCGACACCCTGAGCGGCATTTGCTAGAATGAGACGCCACCGGTTTGATGGGCTGGAGGAGGACTAGCGGGGTGTAGCTCAGTCAGGCTAGAGCGCACGGTTCGGGACCGTGAGGCCGGCAGTTCGAATCTGCCCACCCCGACCAATTGGCAGAAGGGTGAACCGGTGCGGCCGCAAGTGTCCCTGAAATCCTCCCCTGGCTGACGATCGTATCTCCTCAGGATGAGCTGATCTTCCAGCGAGCCTTAGGAAGCCGCACAGTCGGCGGCTCACGGTTCTTTGCCGAGATCGGTTAACTATCTCAGGAGATGAGCGTTCTTAGGTAAGCCAACTGACTACCCTTCGAGGGAAGTTTAGTTAACTTTAGAGGCTTTCTTGAAGAATGGCGTAACGTCAGACTTGTCCTGACGTCTTTAAAGGATGTGTGCGACGGCAGTGGTCACTGATTCTCTCCGAGACGCTGTCAGGGCAGACTTGCAAAAGACTGCACAAACCTATAAAATGCGCGGCACTGTGGGGTGATTTGACGAAAATGGTGTTTGCAGCGGATGAGAGGACGAGGCTTTTTCGACGGCAGCGGACCCAGCAGGCCATCCAGCTGGCCATGCAGGGCCAGTGGCAGGAAGCCGCGGCCGTCAACCGAGCGATCATCGCTGTCTTCCCCAACGACGTAGATGCCTACAATCGATTAGGGAAGGCACTGACCCAGATTGGCCGCTACTCAGAAGCGCGAGAAGCTTACGGCAAGGCCCTGGAGCTTGACCCTCTCAACTCCATCGCCCAGAAGAACCTCTCGCGCCTGGCAACTCTGGGTGAGGAGGCATCTGTCCAAGCGGAGGGAGGCAAGAAGCTCTCTCCCCAGATGTTCATTTCAGAGATGGGCAAGACTGGCACAACTGTTCTCGCGCGGCCGGCATCCCAAGCTACCGCCCGCATGACAGCAGGGGACGAGGTCCTTCTCCGTCGTCAGAATAACACCTTGGTGGTGGAGAGCAGCCATGGGGAATACCTGGGAGAGATAGAGCCTAAGCTGGGCAGGCGCCTGATGAAGCTGATGGAAGGGGGCAACCAGTACGCGGCGGCGATCGCCCACCTCAATGGAGAGGATGTCCGAGTGATCATCAAGGAGACCTTCCAGGACCCCAGCCAGGCAGGTAAGCTCTCCTTCCCGCCCATGGCCGGGGAGGCCTTCCGCCCCTACACCAAGGAGGGCCTCGTGCGCCACGATGCGGAAGAGGAAGAGGAGAGCTTCGACGAGGGAGAGGACTCGGAAGACTGGGACAGCCGTAGCAAGGATGCGGAGGCCGATATCACCCTCTACGAGTTCGCCGGCGATGAGGAGGAGGAAGGGTAGGCGGAGCGAAGCTGACGAAGTAGCTCCGGCGGCCGAGGCAGACGGAAGAGAAGCCTCGGCCTTTTCTTGCCCCTGCCAAGCTGGCTTTGCTATCATCGCCTGTGCCTGCCAGGGAAGAGGTGGCTGTTCTCTCATTCTCACCCATGACCGAGATAATCCGCGCTAGAAACCTGGTCAAACGCTATGACGGCTTCACTGCCGTGGACGGCATCGACTTCTCGGTGCGCAAAGGGGAGTGCTTTGGCTTCTTGGGCCCCAACGGCGCCGGCAAGACTACCACTGTGCGCATGATCTCCTGTGTGTCGCCGGTGACGGAGGGCGAACTGGCCGTGGACGGCGTAGACGTGTGGCGAGAGCCGCGCCGAATCAAGTCGATCCTGGGCGTAGTGCCCCAGGAGGACAACCTGGATCCCGATCTTTCTGTGCGCCAGAACCTGGCGGTCTATGCTCGCTATTTCGACATGCCGAGGGAACTGGCCGATCAGCGCATAGACGAGAGCCTGGTCCTCTTTCAGCTCGTGGACAAGCAGAACGAGCCAATCGCCGCCCTGTCCACCGGCCTCAAACGGCGGCTGACCATTGCCCGCGGGCTGATCAACCAGCCCAAGATCCTGGTGCTGGACGAGCCGACCACCGGCCTCGACCCTCAGGCGCGCCACATGGTTTGGCAGAAGCTCCGCTATCTCAAGGAACAGGGTGTGACCATGCTCCTCTGCACTCACTACATGGAGGAGGCTGCCCACCTCTGCGACCGCCTGGTCATCATGCATCAGGGGCGCATCCTGGTGGAGGGTTCGCCGGCGGAACTGGTGGAGGAGTACGTCGGACGGGAGGTAGCGGAAGTGCAGGCCAGCGGTCGGCAGCGGGAGAGGATTCTGACCGATGTGGCGTCCCGAACTGGCCTGACGGTGGAGGAAGTGGAGGACATCATCTACATCCACACTCGTACCCCTGACGGCCGGGCGCAGATGGCAGACCTGATCCGAGACAGCGATAAAGTAGTCTATCGCCCGGCCAACCTGGAGGACGTGTTCCTGCGCCTGACGGGACGGGGGCTCATCGAATGACTATTGCCCTCCGTCGTCTCGCCATCCGTCTGCCCGATGTCTCCTACAGAGCGTATCGGGTCTGGCAACGCAACCGGGACGTGTACCTGCGCCTGTGGAAAGCGGAGGCCATATGGCCGCTGGCGGAGCCGCTGATCACCCTTCTTGCCCTCGGTGTAGGCCTGGGAGGGCTGGTAAGTCGGTCGGAGTTGCCCGGCGACCAGCGCTACATCGAATTCATTGCCCCCGGCATTCTGGCCGTCTTCCCCATGTGGACGGCCGCCGCGGAGTGCGGCTGGGGCTCCTTCTTCCGCATGGAGAACCAAAGAACGTACCATGCGATCATCGCCACGCCGGTGAGCATCGAAGACGTAATCACTGGCGAGATCCTGTGGGGGGCCACGCGGGGCCTCATCAGCAGCGTCTACATACTGGCGGTAACGGCCGCATTCGGCCTGCTGAATTCGCCGCTGGCGCTTCTGGTGCCCGTCGCGGCCTACGTCTCCAGCTTCATGTTCGCCAGCGTCTCCCTGTCCTACACGTCGATCGCCCGCTCTATCAGCTCCCTCAACTACTTCTTCGCTCTATTCGTAACGCCTCAGTTCTGGCTGGGCGGCGTCTTCTTCCCCCTGGAGAGGCTGCCGGAGGAGCTACAGGTAGCCTCCTGGTTCGTGCCCGCCACCCATGTAGTGGACATCTATCGCGGGCTAGTGGAAGGCAACCTCAACCTGGGCCATCTGGGCGACCTGGCGTGGATAGCGGTGGTGGGCGCTGTCTTCTACTACCTGGCGCTGGTCTCCATGCAGCGGCGGCTCATTCAGTAAGGCACGTAGGCATCTTCCCCCTTCGTCAGATTGATGGTATTCTTGAATCTGGCGATCGGTCATGACTTCAGGAAGGAGGTGCGACGATGGGCGCCGAGGAGATGCTGGTCAATGTTCCCCTATTTGCCGGGTTCGGTTCGGCAGAGCTCAAACGCTTCGCTAGAAACCTCTACCCAAGGAAGCATCAGGCGCAGGAGCTAATCCTGAAGGAAGGCGAGGAGGCGGTGGGCTTCTATATTGTCTCCTCCGGCCAGGTGGAAGTGGTGAAGAACATGGGCGGCCCCAAGGAGACCGTCCTCGCCACTCTGGGTCCGGGAGACTTCTTCGGGGAAATGGCCCTGCTGGATGGCTATCCCCGTAGCGCCTGCATCCGCGCCCTGGAGGATGGCGAGTGCCTGGTCATGAGCCGCTGGGACTTTCTCGCTCAGCTGAAGAGCAGCCCCGACCTGGCGGCGCAGGTTCTGCGCACACTGGCCAGCCGCCTGCGGCAGACCGACGTCGCCCTTACCGAATAGGGAGACCATGGTTATCGAGACACCTTCGGGAAACGTTCGTCCGGCAAAGATCGAGGAGGAGATGCGGGCCTCCTACCTCGACTATGCCATGAGCGTTATCGTGGCGCGGGCCCTGCCCGACATCCGCGATGGGCTCAAGCCCGTGCAGCGGCGCATTCTCTACGCCATGTCGGAGTTGGGCCTACGCTCTACCGGCCGGCATCGTAAGAGCGCTGGCATCGTCGGCGAGGTGCTGAAGAGCTACCACCCCCACGGCGACGCTCCCGTGTATGAGGCGATGGTGCGCCTGGCTCAGGACTTCTCCATGCGCTACCCCCTGGTCGACGGCCAGGGGAACTTCGGCAGCATAGACAACGACCCTCCGGCGGCCATGCGCTACACCGAGGCCCGCCTGTCTGCCATCGCCGAGGAGACGCTGGCCGACATCGACCGCGATACGGTAGACTTCGCTCCCAACTATGATGACAGCCTCCAAGAGCCCGTGGTCCTGCCCTCGCGGCTACCGAACCTGCTGGTCAACGGCGCGACCGGCATCGCAGTGGGCATGGCCACCAACATCCCACCCCACAACCTGAGCGAGGTCTGTGATGCCATTGCCCATCTGATCGACGACCCGGAGGCTTCCATCGGTGACCTGGCTAAGATCATCAAGGGGCCCGATTTCCCCACCGGCGGCATCATCTTCCGCTACGAGCGGGTCAAGAAGCCGTCCAGCGATGGTCAGCGCGGCCAAGGCCCCGAATACGAGAATGAAGATGCTATCAGGGCCGCCTATGACGGCAAAGGGCGGATCATCATGCGGGCCCGCACCCACATCGAGGAGATGGCCAAGGGCGGCCGCAACCAGATGGTCATCACCGAGCTGCCTTATCAGGTCAACAAGGCCTCTCTGGTGGAGAGGATCGCCGAGCTGACAAAGGCGCGGCGCATCGATGGCATCGCCGACCTGCGGGACGAGTCCGACCGCCACGGCATCCGGGTGGTCATCGAGCTCAAACGGGAGGGGCAGGCGCGCCAGATACTGAACAGCCTCTACAAGCACACGGCGATGCAGTCGACTTTCGCCGTCAATATGCTGGCCCTGGTGGATGGCCAACCCCGAACCGTTGGCCTCAAGAAGATTCTGGACAGCTTCATCAACCATCGGCGGGCGGTGATCCGCCGCCGCTCCCTGTTCGAGCTGAAGAAGGCCCAGGAGCGAGAGCACATCCTCCAGGGGCTGCTGATAGCCCTGGATCATCTGGACAAGGTCATTCAGACCATCCGCCGCTCGGAATCGGCGGAGAAGGCCAAGGAGCGGCTGATGCGAGCCCCCTTCGGCCTGAGCGACCGCCAGGCGCAGGCGGTGCTGGACATGCAGTTGCGCCGTCTGGCCCGCCTGGAGCGGCAGAAGATTCAAGACGAGTACTCGGAGATCATCAAGCAGATCGCCTATCTGGAAGACCTGCTGGCCAATCCCCGCAAGATCGACTTCCTGATCAAGGAGGAGACGCTGGAGGTCAAGAAGAAGTACGGCGACGACCGGCGGACGCAGATCGTCGAGCAGGAAGCCGTGGATTTCAGCGACGAGGATCTCATACCCCACCAGGAGACAGTGGTAACCCTATCGACTCGTGGCTACATCAAGCGTGTACCACTGGAGATCTACCGGGCGCAGGGGCGAGGCGGCCGCGGCAAGATCGGCGTGGCCAAGCGGGAGGGCGATGCCGTCCGCCACATCATGGTGGCCGATACTCACCAGAGCCTGTTGTTCTTCACCGATCGCGGCCGCGTGTATCAGGTCAAGACCTATGAGCTACCCGATGAATCGCGCCAGGCGAGGGGCATCCCCCTCATTAACATCATCTACCTAGAGCAGGACGAGCGGGTGACGGCAGTGGTGGTCACCGACGGCAGCGGTCAGGAGTTCCTGGTGCTGGCTACCGAACAGGGCGAGGTGAAGAAGACGGCCCTGAGCGAGTTCGCCACGGTACGCCGCAACGGCCTCATCACCATGGACCTGGAGCCAGGCGACTCGCTGGTAGCTGCTCAGCTAGCGCGCGGCGACGATGAGGTCGTTCTGGTTACCGCTACTGGTCTGGCCTTGCGCTTCCGGGTGGCCCAATTGCGCTCGGCCTCTCGCCAGAGCGGCGGCGTGCGGGGCATCCGCCTGGCGAAGGGCGACCGAGTGGTGGGGATGGAGACCGTTCGTTCTGACCAGCAACTGCTGGTGGTCAGCAGCAGGGGCTACGGCAAGCGCACGCTGTTCGACGAATATCCTACTCAGGGACGAGGCGGCCTTGGCGTAAAGACGTTCACGGTTAACGAGAAAAGAGGCCGGTTGGTGGCGGCCCGAAGCGTCAATTCGAAGCAACAACTGATGATCATCTCCGAGGACGGAATCGTAATTCGCACCAACGTGGACAGCATTGCCATACAGGGCCGGGCCACCATGGGCGTGACATTGATGGGCCTAGGCCCCGGGGACATAGTTGCCTCCATCGCCAGCATCGAGATGGACAAGCAGGCCGAAGAGAAGGAATCGACGGAAGATAAGAAGGCAGCGAAGGCGAAAGCGCCCGCCGCCAAAGCGAAGACCAAGCCCAGCGCCGCTGCTAAGGGGAAGGCGACCACCGGGAAGAAGCCCATCGCCAAAGGGAAGACGGCGGCGAAGCCCGCAGCGGCCGCCAAGCCCAGGGCCCCCGCCAAGGGGAAGACGGCGGCGAAGCCCGCAGCGGCCGCCAAGCCCAGGGCCCCCGCCAAGGGGGGCCGCCAAGCCCAGGGCCCCCGCCAAGGGGAAGGCGACCACCGAGAAGAAGCCCATCGCCAAAGGGAAGACGGCGGCGAAGCCCGCAACGGCCGCCAAGCCCAAGGCCCCCGCCAAGGGGAAGGCGACCACCGGGAAGAAGCCCATCGCCAAAGGGAAGACGGCGGCGAAGCCCGCAGCGAGCGAAGGCCCCAAACGGGGCCGCGGCAAGCGAAGATAGACCCGGCTAGTATCCCCGCTTAGGGTCCACCAGGTTCAGAAGCGGCTCATCGGCCAGATAGCGGCGGAGGTTATCGCAGAAGAGGGCCACCGCCCGCTCGTTGTAGTGAGGGATCTCGGCGGCAATGTGAGGACTGATGATCACGTTCCGCAGCCTCCACAGCTCGCTTGTCGACGGCAGAGGCTCGCTCTCGAAGACGTCCAGGCCGGCTCCGCCGATCAGCCCAACCTTAAGGGCCCGCACAAGGGCCGTCTCATCCACTACGGCACCGGGAGAGACGTTGATCAGATAGGCTGAGGGCTTCATAGCCTGGAAAGCCAGCTCGCCCATCAGGTGGTGAGTCTCTTCAGTCAGAGGAAGGGCCAGCACCACAAAGTCGCTCTCCGAGAGGACGTGCAGCAGGTCGAGGGGGCCGAATATCTCGTCGACTAGGTACTCGCCGCTCTCCAGAGGCGCTCCGGAACGACGCACGCCCAGCACTCGCATGTCCAAGAGCTTGGCCAGGCGGGCCACTTCCTGGCCGACGCTGCCCAATCCTACGACACCCACCGTCTTGCCCTGCAGCTCCTGGGGAGTAAGACGGGCCCACTCTCGCTTCTCCTGAGCCCGAAAGAGATAGGGCCAACCCTTCGCCAGCATGATCATCATCCCCAGGACGTACTCGCCGATGGGGGTGACGTAAATGCCACCGGCGGTGGTGACAGCTATGCCGCTTTGGAAAATCTCCTGGTTAACCAGGCGGTCGGCACCAGCGCTCGTGAGCTGTATCCACTTGAGGTGGGGTGCCCGCGAGAGGAGGTCGGCAGGCATGGTGGAAAGGGTGAACAGGACTTCGGCTTCGGCTAAGGCCTCATCCAGGCCGCGGCGAGCGTTCTCCTCGCTTTCTTCCGCCGCCGGCGCCATCTCGCTCGAGCGCCGCCAGACCGGCCTGCCGCCTCGGAAGAGCGCACGCTGGGCCGAGCTGAGCGCAGATACCCGCAACCGCGAGTCAACGTCCCGGATGCGCTCCACCAACTCGTGGTCCAGACCAAACGTTATGAGAACATCGACGTCGGCCATGGCGCCAAACCTATGGTATCAGGACAGAAGTCCGCCAGCAAGAAGCCTATCATTGTAGCGAATCCTCTTCAAAGTGCGTCCTTAGAAATAGATAGTTGCTGTAGATCGTTGCGCCAATGAGTGTGGGGCTGCCCCATGGGCTGAGAGACGCCACAGGGCAAGCACCATCCGCGAACGACCAGCAGCTGAGGCAATCGCGCAATAGACTGGAGAACTTCAGACTATGCGTATCTTGAGATCGGCCAGAGCCCAGATCGCAGGAGTGGTCACGCTGCTGGTCCTACTCCTGGTCAGCATCTCGGTGTTGGCGATCTGGAGCGCTCGCGAACATCAGGCGCGGCTTGAGTCGCTGGAGCAAACCTCGCTGGCCGCTACCACCCTGGAGCACGCGCGGGCGCAGTTCTACCTGGAGACGAGCATTCTTCCCAGCCTGATCCTTACAGGAGATATGACAATAGTCGAAGAATACCGCCTAGCTCAAGCGGAGCTACACCAAGACCTGGAGCAGGCTCGAGCCCTGGCCGTGGCCGAGGGCAACACGGACGACCTGGCGGCGCTGGAAGAGTCGACCAAACTGATAAAAGAGATCGAGCAGGCCGGCGAACTTGTCTTTCCCCTCGTAGAAGCAGGCCAGCAGGAGACGCTAGCGGAGCTGCTGGCCACCCGTGGCTCCGAGATGACGGCCACCGGAACCGACGCCATCGACCAGCTGGAGAAGGCCGCTCAGCAAAGGCAGGATACGTACGCCTCCGAGCGATCGGCAGCAGTCCGCGACGCCGACGTCACCATATCGTCCCTGGTCGCCCTCGGCGGCATCGCTTTCCTGCTGGCAGTTGGCGCGGCGCTAATCATTAACGCCTCGGTGGTCCGGCCGCTGGCCTCTCTGCGGGCGAGAGCGAGAGCGATCACAGCCGGCGACTCGCGGGTCAGGGCCGACATCTCCGGCCCGGAGGAGATAGCCTCGCTGGCTCAAGACTTCAACGAGATGACGGAGGCTCTGTTGAAGAGAACGGATGAACTCGAGCGGCGCCACCAGCAGGTCTCCATTCTCCACAGCGCTGTATCTGAGCTTAGCCAGGCCCTCAGCACGCACGCTGTCCTGACCCTGAGCAGCAAGCTGGTATCCGAGTGCCGGGGAAGCGAGCAGGTCACTGTGTGGGAGGTACAAAACGGCGAGCCCCGGCGTTGGAACAGCAATCCGCAGGGGCGAACGGGAGAGCGGAGCGCTGCACCTCCGCCCGAAATCGCTGAACGAATAAAGCTCACCGCCGACCGGAGCACGCCCCTCATCATTCCAGAAACCGGCAACGGCGCATCCAGGAAGGGCAATGGGTCGCGGGACGGGAACGGCAGACTCTACCTTTCACTGGGCCGAGGAGGGCCTATCCGCCACGTTCTAGAGGTGGAGCTAGCCAAGACACCAGCCCTAACCGCCGACGACATCGTGCTTATCCACGCCCTTAGCATGGAGATCGGCATAGCGCTGGAAAGGGCCCAACAGTACGAGGAGGCTCGAGAGCAGGCCGACCGCGACTTTGTCACCGGCCTGTACGGCCATCGTGCCCTCCAGGGTCAGCTAAAGCGTGCCCTACAAGCATCGTCCCAGCGTGGTGAGCCGCTGGCTATCCTGGCAATGGACATCGACAACTTCAGGCTGTTCAACGATATCTACGGCCACTCGGCCGGAGACCAAGTGCTGAAGATGATCGCTGAGCAACTGGCCAATGACAGCCAGGGCAAAGGCCTCGCAGGTCGCTTTGGCAGCGACGATTTCATGGTCATCCTACCGAACGGTGACAGGGAGGCGGCATTTGCCTTCGCTCGGTCAGTTCAGAAGTGGCTGTCCGCGAAACACTTCAAGGCCCGGGGCAGCGAGCCGATTCCCATATCGGTTAGCTGCGGCGTGGCTGTCTTCCCCGAGGATGGCCAGAGGCGCCATGAACTCCTGGCGGTGGCCGACGCCAATCTCTACGAGTCCAAAGGGTTGGGAGGCAAGATCGTCGGACGGCCCAAGACCGATAAGGAGAAAAAGGAACTGCGCAAGCTGAACACTTTCAGCATGCTGGAGAGCCTAGTGACTTCTATCGACAACAAGGATCACTACACCAAGGCCCACAGCGAGATCGTCACCGAGTGTGCGGTCTTGCTGGCTCAGGAACTCGGCCATTCGGAGGAGGTCCAGAAGACGCTGCGCATCGCCGGCCTGGTTCACGATGTGGGCAAGATCTGCATACCTGACCGCATCCTCAGAAAGCCCGGCCCCCTCACGCGCGGCGAGTACGAGATAGTGAAGCACCACGTGGTCATCGCCGAGAACTTGATCGTCGATCTGCCGAACATCGAGCAGGTACAGGAGGCCGCCCTGAATCACCACGAGCGATTCGACGGCGCCGGTTACCCCAGAGGTCTAACGGGGGAGCAGATACCACTTCTGGGGCGCATCATGGCCATCGCCGACGCGTACTCGGCGATGATCCTGGACAGGCCATATCGGAAAGGGCGAACCACAGAGGCGGCCCTGGCCGAGCTTGAGCGCTCCAAGTGGTCGCAACTGGACCCGGATCTGGTGGACGCGTTCGTTCGAGCGATCGGACAGCAGGAAGCGGTCGCCAATCTGAGCAGGGTCTAGCGGCGCCTCGCCGCCCTACTGCCCGATGCTCAGCCTGTAGACGAGCCGGTGGGGAAGACCCGCCGCCTCCATTTTCCCTTGGGTGACGGCGATGTCATACTCCAGACGGTGGAGGGTGACGGTGCGGGCATCGGCGTCGTATACGGCATAGGCGGCGCGGCGATCGCCGTCGCGGGGCTGGCCAACTCCGCCGGGGTTGATGATGAGCCGCTCGTCAGCCAGCTCGATCTTTGTCCCATCCTCCAAATAGTGCCCACGGCAGCCCTCTCTCGCCTTCTCGTCCTCCACTACCTGCATCGGAACGTGCGTGTGGCCCACCAGGCTGAAGAGCGTCTGCTGGAGCTGAAGATGGGCGACGGCGGCCTCAGCGGAGTGGAGGTACTCCCAGATCGGCCAGCGCAGGGTGCCGTGCACCAGCGTGAAATCGCCCTCCTGGACGACGTGAGGCAGGTTCTCCAGGTACTGGCGCTCTTCAGGGGCAAGCTGGAGAGCCGTCCAGTGGGCGGCAGCGGCGGCATCGCGGTTGAAGTCGTCCGTGGGCAGAAGGCCAACGGCAGCGTGGTCGTGGTTGCCGGCCACGCAGCGCAGGTCGAAGCGGCGGAGGACGGCCATGCAGGCAGAGGGATCGGGGCCATAGCCCACGATGTCGCCCAGGCACCAGAGCTGGTCGAGGGCGTTCTCCCCCTCCGCGTGGCGGAGGACGGTCTCCAGCGCCTCCAGGTTGGAATGAACGTCGGCGATGATAGCGATGCGCACTCTGCCTACAGGATAGCACTCGCTGGGTAAGGGCTGCACGTCCGCCCGGCGGCAGGCTTCAGCGTCTACCGCCGATGGCTTATAATCGGGCCTGTGAAGGTTTCCGAGCTGGGAGAGTTTGGCCTCATCGCCCGCTTGGCCGAGGCCTTTGCCAGGAGCGGCCAGCCGTCCTGCCTGGTCATTGGCATCGGCGACGATGCCGCGGCCTGGAGAGCGAGCGGCGTCCAGCTGGTAACCACCGATACGCTCATCGAAGGCACCCACTTCTCCCTATCATACGTTCCCTGGCGAGACCTCGGCTGGAACGCCCTGACGGTGAACGTGAGCGACATCGCCGCCATGGGCGGCATCCCCGAGCAGGCCCTGCTAACCCTGGCCCTGCCGTCCCAGACGGAGGTGGCGCAGGTGGATGAGTTCCTGGACGGCATGCTGGAGGCGTGCAGCGAATACGGCACGGCCGTCGTGGGCGGGGACATCGTTGGCTGCGATAGGACGATGGTGACGGTCACCCTCATCGGGAGGGCGCTGGCCGACGACCAAGGCGAGCCGCTGCTGATGACCCGCAGCGGCGCCCAGGCCGGCGATGCGATAGCGGTGACCGGCTATCTGGGCGACTCCGCCGGCGGCCTGCGCATCCTGTTGGCAAAGGGCGCAACCTCGGGCGAGGCTGCCGACTACCTGAAGAGGGCCCATCTGCACCACAAGCCGCATCTGACCACCGGCCAGATGGCGGCCCGCGAAGGGGTGCGAGCGGCCATCGATGTCAGCGATGGCCTCCTCCAGGACCTGGGTCACGTCTGCGAGGCCAGCGACCTGGGGGCCATCGTCCACGCCCAGCGAATACCGATCAGCCCCGCCCTGCGCCAGGCCTTCCCCCAGGATGCGCTGGCCCTGGCCTGCGGCGGCGGCGAGGACTACCAGCTCCTGCTGACGGCGCCGCCGGAGGTCATCGAGCGCGTGAAAGACAAGGCCGAGGTGACCATTGCGGTCATCGGGGAGATGGTGGCCGACCGCCAGCAGCGCGTCCGCCTGCTGGACGAGGAAGGCCGCGAGATGGCTCCGCCAGCGGCCGGCTGGGACCACCTGCGAGGGGCCACGTGGCGACGATAGCAGCATCCCTGAGCCTCAAGAGCAAAAGCCCCGCTCAGACACGACGGATCGGCGCTTCGGGAAAGACCTGCCTCGTGCAGGGCATCGCCCAGGGCCTGGGGATACCTGACCCTGTGACCAGCAAGTCGTTCGTCCTCCTGGGCGAATACGAGGGCCGACTGACCCTCTACCACGGCGATCTGTATCGCCTGGAGGACCCCCTGGAGGCGGAGGAGTTGGCCCTGACCGAATACTGCGCCGAGGGAGCCCTGGTGGTGGAGTGGGCCGAGAGATCAGCGGCGCCAGAGAGCGCGACCTGGCGCTTGAGGCGCGCGGCGAGCGCTACGAGCGGCTGCTGGCGGCCTTCGCCCACGGCGGGCGCAGGCGCTCGTAGGAGGGCGAGCGTGGAGCTAACCATCGATACCGCCTCCCACATGGCCAGCGTGGCCCTATCCGAGGAGGGTGCCCTCGTCGCTGAGCTCACCTGGCACTGCCCACGCAACCACTCGGTGGAGCTGCTGCCCACGTTGCAGGACCTCATGCAGCGGGCGGGCGTGGACAAGGGCAACCTCGGGGCCGTGTTCGTCTGCATCGGGCCGGGGAGCTACACCGGCCTGAGGGTGGGGGTGAGCACGGCCAAGGGGCTGGCCTTTGCCCTGAAACTGCCACTGGTGGGAGTGGGTCGCCTGGAGGCGGATGCCTACCAGCACGTCGACTACCCCGGCCCTATCTGCCCTATCCATCGCGCCGGCCGGGGCGAGCTGGCCTGGGCCGTATACGGCCGCGACGCTTCCGGCTGGCGAGAGGTGATGCCGCCTCGGCTGTCGCTGCCGGACGGCCTGCTGGCAGCCGGAAAACGGCGGCTGAAGAGGGCCCTGTTCTGCGGCGAGGTGTCGGAGGAGCTGGCCGAGAGATTGAGAGAGACGCTGGGACAGCGAGCGGCCGTCGCCGAGGCAGCGGCCTTGTCGGTACGAAGGGCAGGCTTCATCGCCGAGTTGGCCTGGCGAAGGCTGGCCGCTGGCCAGGCGGACGACGCCGCAAGCCTTAAGCCCATCTACCTGCGGGAGGCGGTTGCCGCTCGGCCGAGCGGCGGCGGTCGCAAGTAAGGAGGGAACCCCATGGAGCGAACGCTGGTGCTCATCAAGCCCGATGCCATGCAGCGAGGTCTGGCGGGAGAGATCATCGCCCGCCTGGAGCGAAGGGGCCTGCGCATTGTTGCCACGCGCATGCTCCACATGGACGAGGCCCTCGCTCGCCAGCACTACGCCGCCCATGAGGGTAAGGACTTCTTCCAGGGGCTGATGCGGTACATCACCTCCAGCCCGATCATCGCCGCCGTCTTCGAGGGGAAAAACGCCGTGGAGATAGTGCGCCAGGCGATGGGGGCAACCAACCCCGCTCAGGCGGCGCCGGGCACCATCCGCGGCGACCTGGCCATAGACACCGGCCGCAACCTGGTGCACGGCTCCGATTCCCTGGAGGCCGCCGACAAAGAGATCCGTCTGTTCTTCCAGGCGGGGGAGTTGTTCAGCTACGAGCGCAGCATCGACCCCTGGGTGTTCGAGTAGGACGCTACTGGATGCGGACGACCGGCGTCGCCGCTCTGTACAGGCCTTCCAGGTCGTAGAAGTTGCGCTCGTCGGGGGCGAAGATGTGGACGATAACGTCCCCCAGGTCGAGGAGGATCCAGCCCGAGTCCGGCTCACCCTCGCGGCCGTAGGGGGTGATGCCGTCCTTGGCTAACTCGGAGTCGAGGGCATCGCAGAGGGCCCGCATCTGGCGGGTGGTCTCGGCGCTGGCGATCACGAAGTAGTCGGCGAACAAGGTGACTTTGCCGATATCCAGGAGAAGGATGTCCTCGGCCTGCCTATCGGCGAGGAGATCGACGATCCTGCGAGCGAGGATTGCGCCTTCCAGATGGCCTCCCACTTCAGTCAAGGGTGAGAACATTATAACATAGGCGATGGCGATGGGTAGTAAGCGAGCGTTCGTGGCCATGAGCGGCGGGGTGGACTCGTCCACCGCGGCGGCCCTTCTGCTGCGCCAGGGGTTCGAAGTGATCGGCGTGACCATGCGCCTGTGGACGATGGAGCAGCCCGATGCGCGTCCGCATCTGCGCCGCTGCTGCTCGCCGGAGGAGATGGAGGCCGCCCGCGCTGTCTGCCAGGCGCTGGGCATCCCTCACCATATCCTGAACCTGGAGCGGGAGTTCGCCTCGTCGGTGATAGATTACTTCTGCCAGGAGTACCTGCGCGGGCGCACGCCCAACCCCTGCCTGGCCTGCAATGAGCACATCAAGTTCCGGCTGCTGCTGTCCAAGGCCTTGGCCGAAGACGCCGACTATCTGGCGACCGGCCACTACTGCCGCATCCAGAGCGATGGGCATAGCTATGAGCTGTGGCGGGCCAGGGACGAGGCCAAGGACCAGTCCTACGTGCTGTACATGCTGGGGCAGGAGGAGCTATCGCGGCTGCTCTTCCCCGTCGGCGAGTACACGAAGGGAGAGGTGCGCCGGATGGCGGCGGAGATGGGCCTGGCGGTGGCCGCCAAGATCGAAAGCGCCGATATCTGCTTCCTACCCCAAAGGGACTATCGGCTCTTCCTTGCCGAGCGCTTTCCCCAACGGCCGGGCGACATCGTGGACAGCAGCGGGCGCATCGTGGGCCGCCATCGGGGCATCGGGGGATACACCGTCGGGCAGAGGCGGGGCCTGCCGGCCAGGGGCGGAAGGGAGCCCCTGTACGTCCTGAGCCTGGACCCGCAGACCAACACCGTCGTCGCCGGCAGCAATGATGAGCTTCTGAGCGATGTCCTGTGGGCGGAGAGGCTCTCCTTTGTCTCCGGCCAGGCGCCACCAACGCCGCTGGCTGTGGAGGCGAAGGTGCGCTATCGCAGCCGGGCGGCGGCCGCCGTGCTCACGCTGGGCGATGGGCGAGCGGAGGTGCGCTTCGAGCGGCCGCAGCGGGCGATCACCCCCGGGCAGGCGGTGGTCTTCTACCAGGGCGAGAAGGTGCTGGGCGGCGGCATCATCGCCGAGAGCGCCAGCAGCCAATTGCATCCGGCCAGGGCCGATTCCTGTTCAGGACGGGCTTAGTGCTTCACTCTGGGCGAGAGGTGGAGGCCAGACGGTCGCCGCCCGCTCATCCTGAACCCGCCCCTGCCCGCTCATCCTGAGCTTGTCGAAGGATAAGCGGGGGCTCATGGTTCGACAGGCTCACTATGAACGGCCCCAAAGTCTCACCACAGTTGTTCAGGTTGCGCTTGACTTGTGCTATAATGGGCCACCAACGCCGTCGTCGGGCGGCCATTTTGGCCTAGGAGGTGGCGCCTATGGGGATCGACAGTTTGCAGGACCTGCGGGATGTAACCATCATCGCCTTCACCATCGCCGGGACGATCCTCTTTCTGGTGGCCATTATCGTGACCGTGGTGATAGGTGTGGCCGCTATGACCGCCATCCAGGCGGCACGCCGCCTCATCGACGAAGGGATCAAGCCGACGGTGGGTAACGTGCGGGGGACGGTCGCCTTCATCTCGGACACGGCGGTAGCGCCCATCATCCGCCTCTACGGCCTGTTCTCGGGGGCCAGGCGAGGACTGAGAGTGCTGGGTGGGCTAACGCAGAGAGGGGAAGGCGACAAGGGCCGGAAGGAGGGAAAGAAGAAATGATCAGGTTCCTTTTTGGATTCGTCCTGGGCGCGATTGTGGGGGCTACCTGTGCCACTCTGATGGCCCCCGCTCCCGGCCGCGAGACACGCGAGCGGCTGGAGGAGGCCTGGCGCGAGCGCACCAGCGAGGAGACGCGAGCGCGGGCCCAGGAGGCGATATGGCGGGCACGCGAGGGCGTGGGGGCGGCGCGTCGGCGGCTGGAGGAGGCGCTGAGGGCCGGTCGAGAGGCGCAGAAGGAGGCGGAGGAGGAGATGCAGGCCCGCCACGAGGAGGCCACCAAGGGCTCCGAAGAATAGGACGCCTCAAGCCAAAAGCGAGACCCCCCGCCGCTCGGGGGGTCTTTTGCCTCTTATACAAGTCGCCGCGCTGGCTGGCGGAGGGGGAGGGATTCGAACCCCCGGTACCCAAAAGGTACACACGCTCTCCAGGCGTGCCTGATCAGCCACTCCAGCACCCCTCCGAGGAGCGAGACCTGGCGGAGGGGGAGGGATTCGAACCCCCGGTGAGCGTAAGCCCACACCGCTTTTCGAGAGCGGCACCATCAGCCTCTCGGTCACCCCTCCAGGCCGTGTTCATTATAGCATCAGAGGAGGAGGCGAGAGGTGCGAAGGGAGGGTAAAGCGACCCCCTCGCTACAACGAAGCACAGGGTGGCATTGACCAGCGCCAGGGCGCGTAGGGGTCTCGGGCGGCGGCTGGCGCCCTATCGAGCGTCCGCTAAGGGATAGGCCCTATGCCAGGCCGCTGATTAGCTTGCGGATCTCCGGCCTGGTGTAGGCCCGCATGGTCTCGGTGCGCACGTTGCCCAGCGAGCTCACTGCCAAGGCCGCCTTGGTCGCCGTCTCGTCGTCGGGCGCCTCGATGATCCCCACGTAGTCATAGGGACCCATGGTCATGTATAGCTCACTAAGCCTGGCACCGACCCGTTCGAACAGCTTTTCAGCCGCGGCGATGCGCTCGGCCACGTCCTTAACGTTGCGAACGCCTTGGTCAGTGAAGCGAATTAGCGACACGTACGTAGCCATCGGCTACCCCCTTCTTCCATATCGTCCACGTCAGTGATGGCCGCATGGTACGCGCAGGCGCGAGCGCTGTCAAGGGAAGAAGGCATCGCAGCGGCGTCGCCACGCAGCTCCCCTCTTTAACCGCCTTTCTACCCC
>Ga0111179_1019_pt1 | contig 21687 bp, 19 predicted proteins | sample DeeMarSWOR324_28_FD_80226 | JGI IMG/M metagenome (GOLD analysis project Ga0111179, IMG submission 80226) | Dehalococcoidia bacterium SM23_28_2
GTCTCATCCATGTGGTAGTGGATGGCCTTGATGCCGTTGATGGTCTCCTTTTGCGGCTCCACCCCCAGTGCTGCGAACAGCGCGTCGATGGTACCAATATCACACAGAGACTCAGAGAAGCTGGGCGAGACGGTGACAGACCAGCCGGGCCCGGATTCACCCGCTGTCCAGTCCGTTCCACCAAGCCGAGTCCAAGTTCTCTCGCCTATCCGTATGGACTCAGCAAATAACTCCCCTCCCAGCATCGCTCTGTCCCAACTGCGATCAGGCGCCACATAGGCGCCCTCCATCTTCATGTCCTCAAGAAAGGCCAGCAAGGACTCGTCGAAGAGCCCTTCCAACTCGTCTTCTAAGCCGTCCTCCTCCGTCGTCCTCTCGAATTCCTCGATGAGCTCGGGGAACTCCATGTTCATCTCCATGACGTAGCGATAGCTGGTGATGTCCTCCGGGAACTGGCAGGAAGACTCCGAAGCAGCGCCGAATTCCTCCGATCCGGGAATGAGCCCCAGCCAGGAGGTGGTGAAGGTAGGATCCAGCGCGACCGTTGTGCCGTTCATTCCGTCCGACTGCTCAGGCATACGTGCCGCCAGGTCGGGCCCACCCTCGGAGGGTGGCGCTGCCGCCGCTTCCTCTTCTGCCTGCGGCACGGGCACCGGCGTCCCGCTGATATCGCCCAGCAAGACGCCCTCAATCCTCTCCTCCAGAGCCCGGACGATGTCCTCGACCTGCGAAAGGACATCGGCATCGTCTGCCCTGCCGATCGAGGCCGAACCCAGCAGCCGGTCGATCCTGAAGCCGACGAACGTCACATACATCTCTAGATCTCCAAAGCTGATTCGGGCCTTAACGCCCATCGCTTCGTCCGCCAGCCCTTCCACCTCAAACACGTCGACCTTTTCCAGCGTTACGCCAACCTCAACCTCCTCACCCTCCAAACTCAGGTAGTCATTGATCTGCTTGAGGACAAAGTCCGAAGCCGCCTCGGCATCCTCGAACAGATCCAGGTCCGTGCCAACCGCCAGGAGCCCCGCGCCTGCTAGCAGTGCCGAAAACCAATCCGGTGTCTCATATCCCAGAGAGTATCCGTTGACTCGGCCCGCCTGTTCGAGGTCGTCCGCCGTGTCCTCTGGATCAATGGTGTCATCGGCGGCCTCTTCACTGTCTACGAACCCCGAATCGTCATCGATCTCCATGTCTGCAAATTCTTCGCCAATGTCTTCTTGAGGAAGGACCATGATCGCCAGGTCATTCTCCTGCACCGATTGCAGGGCCTGCTCCAGCTCACCGTCGTTGCCGCCACCACAGGCACTCGCCATCGTCAGGGAAATGGCAAAGAGAATGACCATCGCCAGACTCACTACCTTCATCGCGTTGCCTCCATTCGCTAGACCGCGATCGTACCACTTACAGTGACGCTCGTCTACGCTCGATCGTTACTCTGCGTCAATCGTAAGCGTTTCAAGACAGAGACCCCGGAGCCGGTTGAGCCCCGGGGTCTCTAGATGGCGGCTATGTTGTCAATCTTACGACGCCGGCACAGAGGCGGTCGTATCCGCACCCGCTTCTGCCGGCGCAGCCGGAGCTGGAACCTCTGCCGCCGCGGCCACGTCTGTCAGCAGCTGCAGTTCATCGGCCAGCAGGCGAGTGATGATGAAGCGCTGCCGTACTCTCTCTCGACCGGCCATCCCCCGCTTTCGCGCCTCGTCGTGATTCTGGAGAAGGTACGCCACCCGCAGAGCGCACTCCTCGGTGCTGTCCACCAAGAAGCCTCCCGCGTTGTCCTCCATCTGGAGAGGGATGCCGCCCGAGCGATTGGCTACCACCGGCGTCCCCTTCCACATCGTTTCGGAGACCACCAGGCCGAAGCCCTCGCGGATCGACTTCTGAACTACTACGTCGGAGGAAGTCTGGAAAGCGCTCACCTCCATGTCCCCTACGCCGATCAGGTTCGTCAGCACGTGGACATCGTCGTCGCCCCTCGCCTCAGCGATGATCTCGGCATACATCTCCCACACCTCGGGGTCATCGGAGGCCATAGAACTGAGCAGGGCTAGCTGGAGGGACGGTATCTCCTCTCGCACCAGCCGGTACACCTGGAGCACACCCAGGGGGTCCTTCCAGGGGTCGAAGCGGGACACCTGGGTCATCAGCGGTCGGCGGGGGTCTATGCCCCTCCAGGCCCGGATTTCCTGGCATATGCCCTCCGAAAGCCCCACATTCTTGGGGCTGAGGGGATCGATCGCCGGGGTCATGGTAACGACCCGCTGGTGCTCCAGCCCCGGCGGTATGAAGCGGTCCATGGTGAATACCAGAGCGTCATACTCAGCCATGTATGGCAACATGAACTCCAGGACAGCCCCATCGGGTTCCGAGGTATCGATGTGGCAGCGCCAGATCCACTTGGCCCCGTTCGCCCCTCGGAAGTGGCGGATAGCGATGGGCTGCGGGTCGTGCACGATGATGAAATCGTACTCCTCTTCCAGAAGCTGAGCGTTGCGGGTGTTATACGTGAGGAAGGTTTCCTGAGCAGCCCGCGTTAGCTTGTAGGGCGCACCCTGAAGGGCGTTGTGAATGGCCTTGGTAACGTTGAAGAATTCCGGGCGGGCTGAGATCAGCTTCCAGTCGGCCTGAATGCCCAGGCCTCGATAGAGAGGCACGATCGATCTAAGCAACTCGGAGACACCGCCGCCGTAGGTGGTGGAGTTAATGTGAGCTATGCGGGCACCCCTGAAAGGCTCTGCCAGTTTTCTTATCTCCTCCACTACCTCCTCGCCGATAATGTGAGTGTAGGAACTCAGAGGCCTTGGCCCTACGTCTACGTGATCCAGCATGGTGTCTTCTTTCCTCCTTCCCGACCCCTTCTTTCATGCCGAAGCATGCGGCGGCCGATATTGCTTCCTTTCCGCCAGTCGCCAGCCGTATTGGCGGGCAGCGGCCCTGTCCCTGGCCGCCGTCACCATGCCCAAGGGGTCGGACATGGGGCCAGCGCCGTCGACACCCACCCGTTGCTGTAGGTCAGAAGGGCCAGGATGACTAAGAAGACCAACGTCTTCCACGCTATGCCTGTCCCCCTCATCGCTTGACCTCCTTTGCGCTGCGGGGATCAGCAGCCTGAAAAGCAGGGGCCTGCCGCCCAGCGTGGGCGGAAGGGCCCGGCTCTCTTGTTAATAGGACGCGGTTTGCCAGCGATTGTTACCGCGATACAGGCGCCGCTGGTCAGCCAAGCGATAGTGGGCGCTGTCTAGCTGAGGGTGAGTATCGGAGATGAGGGTGTCCCTACCGGACCGGGTGAGGCTCTAGTTGAGGGCGATTATGGCAAAGCGCGCTGGCCGGCGAACATGCCCGTTGACAGCGGCAATGGCCCAGCAGGCCTGTAAGCCGAGTTCTGTGCCCCCGACCGAGATCGGGGCGGTGACCATCAATCTAGCCCCGGCGTTGCCGCCGGGGTCCAGCGGCCAACCCGAGGACAGGCCGGGCGTCCCTACGTCCTCCTATTTGGCCTTGCTCCGCGTGGGGTTTGCCCAGCCGACCGGTCGCCCGGCCGCTGGTGGGCTCTTACCCCGCCATTTCACCCTTACCCCGAAAGATCGAGGCGGTATGTTTCTGCGGCACTTTCCGTCGGGTTACCCCGCCTGGGCGTTACCCAGCACGCTGCCCGGTGGAGCTCGGACTTTCCTCACCCCGGCATCTTGCATGCCAGGGCGCGATCACCCAGCCTACTGGACCGATCCTATTGTAAAGCGGAAACCACAGTCCTGCCAAGCTAGGCGCCCGATCGATCCAGGGCCTGATTGGCTAACCTGTCGGCCAGGGCATTGTCTGCCCGAGGGATAGCGACGGCCCTGAAGGAAGCGAAGCGCCAGCGCAACTCCTTCATGCGGGCGAACAGGCGCTTCAGACCGGGGTTGCGCACTCTGTAGCGGCTATCTAGCTGCCGTACCACCAGCTCGGAGTCCATCCGCAGCTCAACGTGCCGCGCTCCCAGGGCCAGGGCTGCCTCCACGCCAGCGATCGCCGCCCGATATTCGGCCTCGTTATTGGTGGCCCGACCGATAGGCTCGGAGATACGGTGGCACTCCCTATTCTTATCGTCAAAAATGACCGCGCCGATGGACGCCGGCCCCGGATTCCCCCGTGAGGCGCCATCGGCATAGACCAGCCAGCACCCTTCGCCCGTAACCAAGCTCCTCACAGACGCAGCATGATGCGGATGTTGTCGTCCCACACCACCACCCGCTCCAGCAGCTCTCCTAACAACGCCTGCTGCTCAGGTGGGGCAAGGTGGTCCCAATCGTGCCTCAGGCGAGCCAGGGCCTGCTCCTTCTGCTGCTGCCTCTCAGCCGCCGTTACCTGCTGCTTGACGAACCGCTCAGCCTCTGCCAGGCTATCCTCCAACGACAGCCCCTCCGCCGCTACGGCCACGCCAAGCGACCGCATTCGCTGGTCACTGAGACGCCCGCGAGCCGCTGCATCCATGTGCTCTTCCAGACGCTTGTCCAGTCGACGCAGGCGACCCCGCAGACGACGACAGCGATCCTCCGCCTCCTTTAGCACCGCTGCGTCATCGCCCGCCTTGGGGACGGTCACCACCACCGCCAACGGTTCCTCCCTCAGGAGAGCCTCGCGCACCTCCTGCTCTAGCTGTCCTGCCCGTCGCGTGTGGTAGTCGCACAGGCTGCGGTTGGTGCGCGATTCGCACTGATAGTAGCGGTACTCCGCCCACTTCTCGGAGCCATCCCGGCGACGCCAGTGCTGGCGCCGGCTCACCCCGATCATCTTGTTGCCACAGTATCCGCAATAGGCCAGCCCCGATAGAAGAAAGAGCGAAGTCTGCCGCTCGGCCTTTTCCTGACGACGAGAGTTCAAGCGCTCCTGCACCCGCCGAAAGTCATCATTGGAAATAAGCGCGGGATGGCTGGCAGGCACCCGCACTCCGAATCTGCTGTAGGTACCCAGGTAGGTGCGATTGCGCAGAATATCTCGTACGGTCACCATGCTCCACAGGCCTTTGCGATGGGTGCGCACCCCCTCCTCGTTCAGACGGCGAGCGATAAGGCGGATGCCCAGGCCGTCCCGCAGATAGAGGCGAAAGATGTAGCGCACAACCGCCGCTTCCTCAGGCACCACCTCCAGGCGGCGGCGTGGGCCCACTTGATAGCCGAACGGCGGCCGACCGAGTACCTCGCCTTTCACCGCCTTGCGCCTCATGGCCGCCTGCACCTTCTGTCCCAGCCGCTCGTCCTTGCTTTCCGTCCAGAGGGAAAGCAGACTGGAACCCGGATCGGCACCGTCCTCCAGACACATCACCTTCACGCCCAGGCTAGCCAGTTGGAAATATCTCCTGGCCGTCTCCCGCAGATCGCTTCCCAGACATCCTAGAGAGGAGACGGCCACCACAGTGAATCCCCGATCGGGGCGCCCCTTGAGGAACTCGATGAGCTGGCGATAGCCAGTGTAGTCACCAGCGGCGGCTGCGCCATCGAGGAAGGTGGCCGCCGCTTCATAGCCATTCTGATGGCAGAAATCCAGGAAAGCGCGGCTCTGCTCGGCCAGTGGCTGGCCGCTGCCTGTCTCCCGGAAATAACCTACCGCTCTCACAGCTTAGCTCACATACAGAATGCGCTCACAGCTCACGCACTGCACTACGTCGAAGCCAGAGCGGGCCTTTTGCAATACGGTCATCGGCAGGCTGATACGGCAACCCCCGCACATGCCTCGCTCCACCTTCGCAACTGCCATCCCCTGCCGTCTCTGACGCAAGGTATCATACAGAGCCAGCACTCTCGCCTCCACCTGATCCGACTGCTGCTTTCGCCTCTCCTGTAACCCGGCCAGCTCGCCCTCCAGCCTCTCCTTCCGGCTGGCCAGTTCCTTTTGCTCCTGCCGCCACCTATCCTCCACCGCCGCCAGGGACTCCTTCGCCTCCTGGAGAGCCGCCTGTTTCTCCTCCACTCGGACCATCAGATCCAGAAGCTCATCCTCTCGCCGCCGCAGTTGGCGCTTCAGGATGTCCGCCTCCTCCTGCATGCCTGCCAGTTCCTTGGGATTGCGCACCGAGCCGCCGTACAGCTTACCCTCCTCTTCCGAGAGGTGTGATCGAATCTCATCCACCTGCCACTCCACATCTCGCTGCTGTTTGTTGACGGCCTCAAGAGCGTCCCGCCTGTCCTCGACCGCCTGACGGCTGGCAATAAGCTCTTCGCTCTCCCCCAGTTGCTCCTCAACGACCATTAGCGAAGCCTCGGCGTCCTCCATTGCCGAATCGGTCTCCTGAAGAGCGTAAAGATCGGCCGCTATTGTCATTGCCAGCAACGGCATGGGGCTACCGAACCAAGGATGGGGTAGACAATGCTCGCGGCAGGATTATAGACTTAGAGAGAGGTCACTGACAAGGTACCGGCCAATCTGGCACAGTACTTCTCCGGATTTTTGGGGACAGATTTTCATGCAATTCGTCGTCGGTCAGCAACTGCGCGAGCCCGTGGGCACCGTGACCCACTACGAGATCAAGGAGAGCAAACCCCTAGCCCAGAGGGAGGACTCCCTTGGCGAGCTGACGGGTAGCGTCGACCTCATGCGCACGGACAAGGGGATCCTGGTCTCCGCCGTCCTCCGCTGCACCGTCGCCGCCAAGTGCAGTCGCTGCCTGAGCGACACGTCCTATCCCCTCACCCTCACCTTCCAGGAGGAGTATTTCCCTACGGTTGACGCCTCTACCGGAGAGCTGCTGTCCGTGCCCGCTGACTCCGACGCCTTCCTCATCGACACCCACCAGGTTCTCGATCTAGCGGAGGCGGTGCGCCAGTATCGGCTGATGGCCGAGCCCATGCAGCCTCTGTGCAAGACCGATTGCCTTGGCCTGTGCCCACGATGTGGTCGCAATCTTAACGAAGGCCCTTGCGGTTGCCCCAGCCAGGAGACCGATGCCCGCTGGGCGGCTCTGGCGGGACTAGCCGTTGATACGGAACAGGAGTCATAACGTGTCGCCAGTGCCTAAGAAGAAGTATCCCAAAGCACGCCAACGACAGCGCCGCAGCCACATCGTGATCAACCTGCCCCATTTGGTGCCCTGCCCTCAGTGCCGCACCCTCCGCCTGCCTCATCGGGCCTGCCCCGTCTGCGGTACCTACCGGGGGCGAACCGTACTGAAGGTAGAGGAACCGCACCGCCTGCCCTAGCTAGCACCCGCCTTCCCCGCTTTCAGAGCTTTCTGCTATACTTCGCCTGTCCTGCCTCTCGTCTAGCCGGAAGGACATACGGTGGTAGAGATGGCGGCTCACCCCTATCCGGAGGAACGCGACGCCAGCGGCCAAGCCTGGGTATTCCCCGGTCAGGGCTCGCAGCAGGTGGGAATGGGCCTTGACCTGTATGAAACATTCCCCCTCGCTCGCCGCGTCTTCGAGGAGGCCGACGAGGTGCTTGGCCTCCCTCTCAGCCGTCTCTGCTTCGAGGGGCCAGAGGACTCTCTTCGCCAGACAGTCAATGCCCAGCCAGCGATCATGACCGTCAGCCTGGCCTGCCTCCAGACTGCCCTGGAAACAGGAAGCCTTCAGGAACGCTCGGCGGCCTTCATGGCCGGCCACAGCCTGGGCGAGTACACCGCTCTGGTAGCTGCCGGCGCGCTGAGCTTCGGCGATGGTCTGCGCCTGGTGCGAGAGCGCGGCCGCCTGATGCAGGAGGCAGGCGAGAGAGTCCCCGGGTCCATGGCGGCGATCATCGGCCTGCCGGAGGACAAAGTGACCGAGCTGTGCTACAACACGCGTGCCGAGGTCTGCAACCTGAACTCGCCCGGGCAAGTCGTAATCGGTGGCACCTGCGAGGCGGTGGAACAAGCGATCGCCGAGGCCAAGGCCCGCGGCGCCCGCCAGGCTATTCGCCTCAACGTCAGCGGCGCCTTCCACTCGTCCCTCATGCGGCCGGCCGCCGAGGGCATGATCGGGGTCATCGCCCGCACACCCTTCGCCGATGCCCAGGTGCCCATCGTCGCCAACAGCAGCGCCCAGCCGATAACCAGCAGCGAGGACATCAAGCGAGAGCTCTCAGAGCAGCTTCGCCGACCCGTCCTCTGGCAGCGCTCGGTGGAGTACATGATCGAGAACGGCGTCACCACCTTCGTGGAGATAGGCCCAGGGCGCGTGCTCACCGCCCTCATTCACCGCATCGATGGCAACGCTACCACCAAGAACATCGGCGATGCATCCTCCATCTGCGGGGAGGTTAGATCCGGTGATCGATCTGACAGATAGAGTGGCCCTGGTGACCGGGGCTTCCCGCGGCATCGGCCGGGCAGTGGCCCTCAAGCTCGCTGAGTGCGGCGCTAGGATAGTGATAAACTACAACCAGAACGCCGTCGAGGCGGAAAAGGTGGCCGAGCAGATCCGCAGCCAGGGCGGCCAATGCCTGACGGTACAGGGCGATGTCGCGCTGGCTGCCGATGTGGAGAGGATCTTCCAGGCCACTCAACAGGGGTTCGGCAGAGTCGATATACTGGTAAACAACGCCGGCGTCAATCGCGACACGCTGATACTGCGCATGTCGGAGGAGGATTGGGACGAGGTTATGGCTACCGACCTGCGGGGGGCTTTCCTCTGCACCAAGGCTGCCCTGCGCTCCATGATGCGCCAGCGCTGGGGGCGGATCATCAACATCGGCAGCCTGGCAGGCCTGCTGGGCAACGCAGGCCAGGCCAACTACTCGGCGGCCAAGGCTGGCCTCATCGGATTGACCAAGGCCGTAGCCCGCGAGATGGGGTCACGAGAGATCACCGTGAACGCCCTCGCCCCCGGCTTCATCGAGACGGACATGACCAAGGATCTACCGCAATCGCTGAAGGATGAAGCCCTCCACCGTATCATCCTGGGGCGTCCGGGCAAGCCCGAGGACGTGGCCGCAGCGGTGGCCTTTCTGGCCTCCGACGAGGCGTCCTACATTACCGGACAGGTGCTGGCCGTGGACGGCGGCCTGGGGATGTAGCCCATGCCAGGCAAGAGGCGCAAGGCACGCATCATCGCTCTCAAGGCCCTCTACGAGATGGACAGCGTGGGCCACGAGTCGCAGGATATCCTGTCCCGCCTTCTGGAGGATACCCCTGCTCCCGATGATGTGGCGGCCTTCGCCCAGGAGCTGGTATCGGGCGTGCTGGGCCACCGAGAGGAGATCGACGCGGTAATTCGTGAGAAGGCGACGGCCTGGCCCCTGGAGCAGGTAGCAGTCGTCGATCGCAACATCCTCAGACTTGCCATCTATGAGATGTTGATTGATAATAGGGTGCCAGTGCGAGCAATCATCAATGAGGCGGTGGAGCTGGCCAAATCCTTCGGCGGAGAAAGCTCCCCCAAGTTCGTCAACGGCGTTTTGGGCTCAGTGAGCCTCATGAGGACTAACTGAACGGCAATACCAGGAGGTGAGTCGTGGCCACCGTCTTCGAAAGAGTAAGAAAGATTATCGCCGAGCAACTGGGCGTCGACGAAGCCAACATTACCCCCAAGACTTCCTTTGTGGAGGACCTCAACGCCGACTCCCTGGACCTCGTGGAGCTCATCATGTCATTGGAGGAGGAGTTCGGCAAGGGAGGCCAAGGGTTCGAGATCTCCGACGAGGACGCCGAGAAGATCGTCACCGTGCAGGATGCCGTGAATTACATCACGGAGCACGGCATCGCTGAGGACGAGCCTTCCTGAGGCCAGCCAGACCGAATCCAGACTACCATCGTCCTATCTCCAGGAGTCAGGGGCCGCGCCTGGCTCCTTTTTCGTATATAATGATCGTTACGGCTCTATATTCTTCACTCGAAACGGCAACAAAAGCATGAACTTTTTCGGCATTGGCGCGCCCGAGATCATCCTCATTATGGTGCTGGCGCTCATCGTGTTCGGCCCCCAGCGTCTTCCTGAGCTGGCCGCCCAGCTTGGCCGACTGGTGCGCCAGACCCGCCGTTACGCTGGGCAGGTCACCAGCCAGCTCAAGTACGAGCTGGGCGACCTCACCGAGGAGTACGAGTCCCTGCGCCAGGAAGTGAAGCAACTGCGGCGGGAGCTGAACCAGCAGACCAAGCCCTTTCGGGACGAGCTGGACGCCACCAAGGCCGATCTCAAGGCGACCAAAGAGTCCGTTGAGAAGGCCGTCGCCAAGGACGAGCAACCTCAGCAGCCGGCCAAGCCACCGTCCGAGGGGGAAAGCTAGCACCCCCTGGGCCGCCGCCTCGCCTCAAACATGAGCACCAAGCCGACCGCCACAGAGGATCCCTCCATGGAGCCCGAAGACGAGGCCAAGGGCGCCAAATACATGTCGATAATGGAGCACCTTCAGGAGCTACGCTACCGGCTCGTCGTCTCCGCCCTTACCATCGTTGCCACCACCGGCGCCTCCATCTACTTCGCTGGCCGTATGCTGCAGTTCCTCAAGAAGCCCGCCGAGGACCGCAGCGATGCCTTCTTCACCATCTTCACCGAGCCCATGGAGGGCCTGGTCGCCCACTTCCGTATCGCCCTCATGGCTGGCATCACCTTTGCCATGCCCGTGCTCATCTACCAGACGCTGATGTTCGTCAGCCCAGGCCTGACCAGCAAAGAGAAGCGCTGGGTGTACTCCATCGTCTTCGCTGCCACCCTCGCCTTCGCCGGCGGGGTTGCCTTCGCCTTCTTCATCGCCCTGCCGCCGGCCCTCGACTTCCTGCTCAACTATCCGGAAGACGTCGCCGAGCCTCACATCAAGATCGGCAGCTACGTCGACTTCGTGACCCGCCTTCTCCTCTGGACGGGCATCGTGTTCGAGACGCCGCTCGTGATCATGGGCCTGGCACGCCTGGGTGTGGTCTCCTCCCGCCAGCTTCTGCGATTCTGGCGCTACGCCATCGTCGGGGCCTTCGTGGTGGCGGCCATCGTCACCCCCAGCATCGACCCCGTCACCCAGTCGTTCGTGGCCGGGCCGATCATCGTCCTCTACGGGCTCGGCGTCCTCCTCGCCCGCCTGGTGGAGCCCAGACGCAAACAAGCCACCAAATCGGCGTAGTTGTTCGCCGGACGCAGCCCCTCGCGCCCGCGGACAGGATGGGAGCACCGCTGAGGAGGACGAGCCGTTGACAGATTTATCGCTGCGATATATAATTATCGAGCCCTACACGCTCTGGTAGGCTCCTTTCGCGATAGGCCGGCCTGGAGAAAGGTGCGCTGTCATGAGAAGGCCGGTCGTTGTTTCGCTTCTCCTGATTGTTCTCGCCTCTTTCATGCTGCTGACCGGACGGGGCGCCGCAGGCCAATCCTTCGACCCAGCGGCAGACGTCGAACTTAGCTGGCCGCTGGTCCACAGCGACGCCGACATCACCACAAGCTTCAGCCTGCTCGCAACGGACTACAACTACGGCAAGCTCGTTGCCTTCACACCCTTGGACTTCTCCGTTCCGCCGGCGAGCGCCGTGCCTATCGGCGCCAAGGTGGGGGAAATTAAGTACCTCGCCATGCTCGGCCTCTTCGGCGATCCTTGCATTAGCGGTGTTTCACTCGATTTCGACTTGTATTGGGCAACCACAGATACGGGGTCGACCGTCACCTTCGACGAGCAGTTCGTGGACGATAGCGGCGACGGCCTCCCCGACGGCGTGGACCAGTACCCCGATTTCCTCACCAGAATGCTGCCGGCCGTGACCCCCATCGAGCGGCTGTGGGGTATGACCACGGTTGGTGCTACGCATGTGTCCATGAACGTCCTCGTTTTCGACCCGAGCGCCCTTCCGGATTATCCCTCCGACTGGGGCTACCCTGCGGTGACAGTGTTCAACGACTTGGGCGATCCAGGAAAAGAACCAACCCCAAGGAGCAAGATATCCGACCCCTGTACACCGCTGCTTATCTACACCACCGTCTTCGGGCAAAGCGAGGACAACCCCGCCACCGCCGGTGATGAGGGCGGCTACATGGTGCGCCGTAATCCCGCTGATCCCGGGATCTACGTCTTCCGCTGGCACGCCGAGAGCATGCTGGACGCCGATGAAGACGGCTTCGAGAACTTCCTGGATACCTGCCCGTACGACGTCAATCTGGAGAACCCAAAGGAGACCACTGGGCCCGACCTCGACAACATCGACAGCGCCTGCGACCCCGACCCCGACCATGTTTGCTGGCCGGGTTCGCCCTACGATCTTCTCCCGCCCATTGAGAAGCCCAAGTACACCAAAGACTGCGACGGCGACGGCTTCTACAACTCCGGGGACAACTGCCCCCTCGTGCCCAACGGCTGCGATGTCCTGGAGGGCTGCGCAGACATCGGAACGCCTCCCTGGCCTTGGGACCCCACCTGGGACCGCCAGGCCGACAGTGACGTCGATGGCATCGGCGACGCCTGTGACCAGAACCCAGACACGCCCGACGGCGAGTCCTTTGAGCGGACGCTGGAAGTCAACGTGGGCTTCTGGCCGGAGTCACCGCCCGGCGTCGGTGGCGTAGTGGAGATCCAAGTGGATGACTCTCGCGCGGCGGCCGATTCCGTCGCCGCCTCGTCAGATGGTTCGACGGCCCGCACCTACATCGCTCTGGCCGCCCTGGCCGCTGTGGGGGCAACCGTTATTGTTGCGGGCGCGCGCTACGTGGGAAGGCGGTGGCTCGGGTAGCCCGGCGGTGACGCCCCGCGAGCCTTAGTTCGGATGGTGAGCCGTTCTGGTGGCTCGCGTCCGCATTTGACGGCCTTGCTCCTTCGTGCTAATATCATTCGAAAGGTTGTTCTTGGCCGTCCCTTTCAGGGGGCGGACAATGTCTGTCTAGGGGGCACTTTACGGTTTACGGCTTAAGAGATGTCCGCGCTCACTGAGCTCTACGAGAAGATAGCGATCTGCCCCGACTGTGACCTGTCCCGCAGCCGCAATCGAGCAGTCCCCGGCGAGGGGCCAGAGAACGCCGAGATCGTTTTCGTGGGGGAGGCGCCAGGCTTCTACGAGGACCAGCAGGGCCGCCCCTTCGTGGGGCCAGCCGGTCGCCTCCTGGAAGAACTGCTCTCCTCCATCGGCCTTCGCCGCGACCAGGTGTACATAGGCAACGTCATCAAGTGCCGCCCGCCGGAGAATCGCGACCCTTTGCCCAAAGAGATCGATGCCTGTCGCAAGTGGCTACAGCGCCAGATCGAGCTGATCAAGCCCAAGGTTGTCGTCCCCCTGGGGCGCTTCTCACTGGCCTGGTTCTTCCCCAACGAGTCCATCGGCCGGATGCACGGCCAGGCCCGCTTCCGCGATGGCATCTACTACATGCCCATGTACCATCCCGCGGCTGCCCTGCACGCTGCCAATATGCGCCGGTCTATAGAGGAAGACTTCCACAAGCTGCCAGCCGTCCTGGAGGAGGCCCGCAAGGGTCCCAAGGAAGAAGTGCCGGAGCCCCAGCAAATGCGCCTGTTCTAGCCGTCGATGAGCTGTGACTAAAGAAAAACTACGGGTAATCCCCCTGGGCGGCCTGGGGGAGATCGGCAAGAACATGATGGTGCTGGAACTCCCCCGGGACATGATCATCATCGACGCCGGCCTCATGTTCCCCGAGGAGGATATGCTGGGAGTCGACCTGGTGATCCCCGACATCTCCTACATCCGCGAGCGGAAGAAGAAGCTGCGAGCGATCATCATCACCCACGGCCACGAGGACCACACCGGCGCCCTGCCCTATGTCCTCCGCGAGCTACAAGCGCCCATCTACTGCACCAGGCTGACCCGCGGCCTCATATCGGTCAAGCTCAAGGAGCACAAGCTCCTCAAGGAGGCCGACCTGCGGACGGTAAGCCCCGGCGAGAAGATCCGCCTGGGCCCCTTCCAGGTGGAGTTCGTGCGGGTCACCCACAGCATCCCCGACTCCTGCGGCCTGGCCATCCGCACACCCGTAGGCACCATAGTCCACAGCGGCGACTTCAAGCTGGACCACACGCCGGTGATGGGCGAGCCCACCGACCTGCCCCGCTGGGCCGAGCTGGGCCGCGAAGGCGTCCTCCTGCTCCTATCCGACTCCACCTATGCCGAGACCCCCGGCTACACCCCCTCGGAGCGGGTGGTAGGCGAGTCCCTGGATCGCATCATGGCCACCGCCCCCGGACGGGTCATCGTGTCCACCTTCGCCTCCCTCATATCGCGTGTGCAGCAGGTCATCGACGCCGCCCACCGCAACGGCCGCCGCGTGTTCGTCACCGGCCGCAGCATGGTGGACAACGTGCAGATGGCTCGGGAGCTGGGCTATCTCAGCGCGCCCGAGAATGTGCTGGCCCCCATCGACCAGCTTTCCCATATGCGCCCCCACAAAGTTGTCATCATCAGCACCGGCTCCCAGGGGGAGCCCACCTCTGCCCTCGTGCGCATGGCCAGCCGCGACCACCGCCACATCAAGATCGCCCCCGGCGATACGGTGGTCATGTCGGCCAGCCCCATTCCAGGCAATGAGATGCTCATCAACCGTACCATCGACAATCTCGGTCGCCTGGGTGCCCAGATTCTGTATACCCGCATCGCCGACGTTCATGTGCGCGGGCACGCCGCCCAGGAAGAACTGAAGATGGTCCTGAGCCTCGTGAACCCTCGCTACTTTGTTCCCATCCACGGCGAGTACCGCCACCTGATGACCCACGCCCGCCTGGCCCAGGCGATGGGCCTGGCCCAGGAAAACGCTTTCATCCTCGAGGACGGCGACATCCTCGAGTTGGACGAAAAGGGCGGCAAAGTGGTCGGTCGGGTGGCGGCCGACCACGTGTACGTGGACGGCCTGGCGGTGGGGGTGAATCAGGTGGTGCTCCGCGATCGCCGCCGCCTGGGCAGTGATGGCATTGTCGTGGTCATCCTGACAGTGGACAAGCACAGCGGCCATCTGATAGGCGAGCCCGACGTAGTGGCCAAGGGATTCATGGACACGGAGGACGCCGAGGAGATCCTGGACAAGGCGCGAAAACAGGTGACTCGAGCCCTGAAAAGGGCCAACCATCACTCTGACTGGGCCGAAGTGAACGCCCGAGTCAGAGATGCGCTCTCCCAGTACCTCTATCAGGAGACCCGTCGGCGGCCGATGATCCTGCCCCTAACGGTGGAGGTCTAGGCAAGGTATGGCCAGGGCAAAGGCAAAACGCTCCACCTACCGCCGCTCCACGGCGACAGGTCGCCGCGCGCCTGGCTATCCGAAGCTGGCGGACAAGCGAAAGCTTAGCCCCTGGCTGATCGGCGCTGCCTCCATCTTCATCGTCGTCTTCATCGCCTTCGTCGGCCCCACCATCGGTGAGGCCATCCTGAACTTCCGCGATGCCCTGGTGCGCCTGCTGGGACTGGCCGTATTCCTGCTGGTGATCGGCCTGTCAGTCAACGGTCTGATGGCCGTGGGCCGCCGCTTCACTCTATCGCTCACCTTCTGGCGCCGCTGGTCGGGCGCATTCCTCCTGAGCGTCAGCATCTGCGGCATCATGGCCCTCTTCCGGCCGGACTGGTCGGTGGGAGACACGTCTCTGTCCGAGGCTACCGCTGGCGGCGACCTGGGCCACTTTCTCATGGGCAGCCCCGGCGGCATCCTCCTCTGGCTGGGCCTCACGCTCATCGGAATCGGCTTGCTCTGGCCGCGCCAGGTGGCCTGGCTGATACAGCACCTGCCCGATCTCTGGCGAGCCCTGGTGCAGATGCGCCTGCCGGAGGAGGTCTCGACCGGCCTGCGAACGGTGGGCTCGGTTGTCCTGCCGAAAGCGGAACCCCAGGACTCCGAGGCTTTCCCGCCCCTGCCCGAAGGATGGGATGAAGAGCCGGGCAGCGCCACGCCAGAGACCGCCGTGCAGGGAGAGCTGCCCATCGAAGAGGCAACTGTACAGGAGGCAGAGGCAAGGGAAGAGGACGTCTCTCCGAAGGAGCCAACGGCTGTCGCCACTGAGGCGCCTGTGACTGGACGGCCGGCCGCCCACGGCTGGGAGTTGCCCCTTCTGGAGATCCTTCAGCCACCGCAGGAGATCGATGTGAAGCAGGTGGACAACGCGGCCCGCGCCCAGCTTATCGAGGAAACCCTGGCCAGCTTCGGCGTCGATGCCCGCGTTGTCCAGATAAACCAAGGACCTACCATCACTCAGTTCGGCATAGAGCCCGGCTGGGAGGTGAAGACCCGCACAGTCATCGAGCGGGACAACCGAGGACGGCCGGTCTACGACAAAGACGGCAGCCCCAAGTACAAGACGGATGTCGTCTCCCGCACCCGTGTGCGGGTAAGCCAGATCACCTCTCTGGCCAACGATATATCCCTGGCTCTGGCTGCCTCCTCCATCCGCGTGGAAGCGCCAGTGCCCGGCAAGCCGGTGGTGGGCATCGAGGTGCCCAACAGCACATCCTCTCTGGTCACTCTTCGCAGCGTCATTGAGAGCACAGCCTTCCAGCGCATCGCCGCTCGCTCCAAGCTGGCCCTGGCCTTGGGCAAGGGCGTGTCCGGCGAAGCGCTGGCCGCCGACCTCGGCCGCATGCCCCACCTGCTCATCGCCGGAGCCACCGGCAGCGGCAAGAGTGTCTGCATCAACTCCATCATCGCCTGCTTGCTGATGCACAACACGCCCGAGGACATGCGTTTCGTTCTCGTCGACCCCAAACGGGTGGAGCTTGCCACCTTCGCTCCCATCCCCCATCTGGCCTTTTCACGCATCGTGGTCGATGCGGAGGACGTAGTGGGCACTCTCAAGGCTGTCCTCCACGAGATGGAGAGCCGCTATCGCCGGTTCGCCGCAGTGAGCGTGCGCAACATCGAAGGCTACAACCGCAGCCCGCGGGCCGTTCATAAGATGCCCTACTGGGTGGTGATCATCGACGAGCTAGCCGACCTGATGATCGCCGCTCCCTATCACGTGGAGCGCCAGATCTGCCGCCTGGCCCAGCTAGCCCGAGCCACCGGCATCCACCTCATCATCGCCACGCAGCGGCCGTCGGTGGACGTGGTGACCGGCCTCATCAAGGCCAACTTCCCTACGCGCATCGCCTTCGCCGTCAGCTCTCAAGTGGACTCCCGCACCATCCTGGACGGCGCAGGCGCGGAGAAGCTGTTGGGCCGCGGCGACATGCTCTACATGCCCACCGATGCCTCCAAGCCAAAGCGACTCCAGGGCTCTTTTGTGTCCGACCAGGAGATCGAGCAGATCGTCCGCTTCTGGACGGATGACCGCTTCCGCCACGTACGGCCGGAGGTGGCCGATCACCTCCTTCAAGAGGCGAAGGGGATACCAGACGCGGAGGAAGAGGAAGACCCCCTGCTGGAGCAGGCGCGAGAGCTGGCCGAGGAGCACAGCCGCCTCTCCACCTCCCTCCTGCAGCGGAGGCTGCACATCGGCTATCCGCGGGCAGCTCGCCTCATCGACCAGTTGGAGGCGGAGGGAGTGGTCGATTCCGCTGAGGGAGGCCAGTCTCGACGAGTGCTGAAACCCCGAGAGGAAGAGCCGCTACTGTAGCTGCAGGGCTTCAGCCCTGCCTAAGCCTTCCCTAGCTACAGCGCTTCAGCCCTGTGCTGGCTTCTGGGCCAGCACGATCACTGGCTCCAGAAGAACCGGCGTGGCTTGATTTCGGGCGGCGAAAAGAAACGATGGTGTCGTGAGGGACAATGCTCTCCTGCGTCCCCCTCACCATCAACACAGGAATGTCCAGGGAGCGCAGCTCATCTGTGGCATCCCACCGCCAGAGGGAGCGAGCCAGATCGCATGCGCTCTGCGGCGAGCTTATCCCCTCCACCAGGCGAAAGCGCTTCTTCCAGCCGACACGGCTCACGCCGGGCAACAAGGGCACGAGTTGAGGCGCCCAATTCACGAGCAACCGGGGAGCGCCGGGGATGGCGGAGGCGACAATGAAGCCCCTCAGCCAGCCGGGCAGCTCTCTCCCCTTTATGACCGGCTCGAAGAGCACCAGCCGCTCTATTGCCCCCGGGTGGGTAGCAGCGTAGCGGATGAGGAAGGTGGCCCCCGCCGAAAAAGCGAGAGCGGTGACCGGTCGCCGGCCGATCACCTCACCATGGAACTCGCCCGACCAGTCACCGAGCCAGGAGACATTCAACGTTTCCTTGGGGGCCTCGGATTCCCAGAACCCCGGCGGGTCCGGTACGTAGCCCTCGTGGGTGGACTCGGTGGCCTCCACCACCGAATCAGCTCGCCTTCCCAGCAAGCCGGGGATAACCAGGAACGGCGCTCCTCTCCCCCGACGCAGATAACGAGTCCGGATTCCCTTGACAAACGCCGTCAGTCTGTCGCGAAGGTTCATGACCCCTCCCATTACGAACTCGTCTTCAGCATTTTCTTGCTTGCGAGCCCCATCCCACCAACCCGGCTGCCAACAGCCCCGCTAGAGGCTAGACATTCTCTCCCAGGAAGCGGTGGGCTTTCAGGTAGGCCTCCACGTTTGTCAACTGCCCAAGGAATTTGGTGAATCTCCGCCCCATCTCCGAGCGCAGCCAGTTTCTAGCGATCACCCCGTTGCGTACCAGCCTGCGGTAGACATGGATGTTGGTTCCCATCGATGTCTTGCGGTACAAGTCGGCCAGCAATTCATAGAATTGCCTCAGAGGCAGCCGAGCCTTTGGATACGTCACATGCAGAAAGTCGAGGAGACTGTGAGGGATATCGGACTCTCTCACTTCCCCGGCATCAACCAGCTTGTTGGTCAGCATTGTGCCAGGAAGGGGCGTAAGAACGGTGTACTGGGGAAAAGCGATCTCGTTCTCCTTGACGAAGGCCGCCAGGTCATCAAAGTCGCGCTCTTCCCACTCAGGGTTGATGATAAAGCAGCCCCAGGCTTCAACCCCGTTCCGGCGCATAGTCTGCAAAGCCTGAGTTGCCTGCCCGATAGTGGTGCGTTTGTGATGCAGCTCTTTGACCTCCTGGTCCTTGTGCGACTCAATGCCCAGGAGCAATATTTTCAGGCCAGCTTTGGCCCATTGCTCCACCAACTCCGGCTGGCGGCTGATGTCGCTGGTGCGCACCTGCGCCCAGTACTTCCAGCCGCAGCCCTTCCAGCCAAGCTGGTTGCGCTCGCTGACGCGGGCAGCGATCTCCAGGGAGCGATCGGTATCGACCCAGAACTCGTCATCGACAAAGGCAACAACTTCAATCCCATCCGGCAGCCTCTCCAGCTCGGCCATTACCCGAGCCGGACTCTTCTTACGATATCGCCGTCGGTTGAACACCCAGACCGAGCAGAAGTCGCAACTGTACGGACAGCCGCGAGTGGTCTCGATACCGCCGACCACCCCCATGACGCCCAGGTAGTAGTGCGGGTGATAGCGGGCTACCAGACTCCAGTCAGGGTATGGAAGGGTATCCAAGTCACCAACCTGCGCCCTGGCCGGAGTGACTACCCTTCGGCTATTCTCTCTGAAGGCGATCCCAGGGATGGCACCGAAAGGTCCACCACCGGCGATCGCCCGAACCAGCTCCGGAAAGGTGACCTCTCCTTCCCCGAGAACGGCGAAGTCAACAGATGGCTCGTCCAAGACATCTTCCAGGCACATGGTGGCATGATAGCCGCCCCAGACGATCGGCACGTCGGGGAACACCATCTTCGCCCGAAAAGCCAGCGCCTTGGCTGCTTCCGCTTCGGCGGTATAGGCTGTCAGACCGATGAGGTCCGGCCTGAAATCCGCCAGCTCCCTCTCGAAGGCGCTGTCCTTCTCCAGGCGCATGTCGATGATCCGGCAGTCATGGTCAGCTACCGAGGCAGCCACCGACAGAAGCTCCAGCGGAGGCGTTCTGGCCAGCGCTGTGAAACCAATCGAGAAGTCGGAGATGTCTGGCTTGACGAGCAGTATCTTCACTCTTTCCCTCACAATCCCTATCGGGACATTAATATGTCGGCCTATTATACGACAGGCAACGGTCTCACTGCCAGCCCCGGCGGCGCAAAATCGACAGCTCTTTGAGCCCTTCCTCGTCGCCCACCAGCTCCCGCCGCAGGTCGATGATCTGATCGCGCAGGAGGGCCGCCCGCTCGAACTCCAGGTTCTGGGCCGCCTTCTTCATCTGCGACTCCAGGTCCTTGATCAGGCGAGCGATCTCGTCCTTGGGGATCGGCCCGGTGCGATACACGGCCCGCTCCTCGGCCACCTTGCGCACCCGATCGGTGAGGTCGCGGATCGCCTTGCGGATGCCCTCCGGCTGGATGCCGTGCTCCTGGTTGTAGCTCGTCTGGATGCGCCGCCGCCGCTCGGTCTCCCCGATGGCGCTGCGCATCGATTCGGTCATCGTATCGGCGTACATGATGACCCGGCCGTCCACGTGGCGAGCGGCCCGCCCCATGGTCTGGATGAGCGACCACTCAGAGCGCAGGTAGCCCTCCTTGTCGGCGTCCAGGATGGCCACCAGGCTCACCTCCGGCAGGTCGAGGCCCTCGCGCAGGAGGTTGATGCCCACCACCACGTCGTAGACGCCGAGCCGCAGGTCGCGCAGGATCTCCACTCGGTTCAGGGTGTCGATCTCCGAGTGCAGGTAGTGGGTCTTGACCCCCATCTCCTTGAGGTAGTCGGCCAGGTCCTCGGCCATCTTCTTGGTGAGGGTGGTGACCAGCACGCGCTCGCCTCGCTCCACGCGCTGGCGGATCTGCTCGATGAGGTCGTCCACCTGCCCCTTGGTGGGCTTCACCTCGATGGAGGGGTCGAGGAGGCCGGTGGGCCGGATGATCTGCTCCACCACCTGCTCGCTGTGCTCGTACTCGTAGGGGCCGGGCGTGGCCGAGACGAAGACCACCTGGCTGATGTGGCGGTCGAACTCGGAGAAGTTCAGCGGCCGGTTGTCCAGCGCCGACGGCAGGCGGAAGCCGTAGTCCACCAAGGTCTGCTTGCGCGAGATGTCGCCGCGGTACATGCCCCGAATCTGGGGCACGGCCATGTGCGACTCGTCGATGAACATCAGGAAGTCGTCGGGGAAGTAATCGAGAAGCGTCCAGGGGGTGCTCCCCGCCGGCCGGCGAGCCAGGTGGCGCGAGTAGTTCTCGATGCCAGCGCAGTAGCCCTGCTCCCGCAGGCACTCGATGTCGTAGCGGGTGCGCTCCCACAGCCGCTGGGCCTCCAGGAGCTTGCCCTGCGCCTTGAACCACTCGACCCGCTCCTCCAGCTCCGCCTGGATGTCCTCGAGGGCCGCCTCCAGCTTGTCCTGGGAGGTAACGAAGTGCTTGGCCGGGTAGACGTCGATGCTCTCCAGTTCGCCGAGGACCTCGCCGCTGAGGGGGTCGAGCTGGAAGATGCGCTCCACCTCGTCGCCCCAGAAGTCGACCCGCACGGCCAGCTCCTCGTAGGAGGGCATGATCGTCAGGCTGTCGCCGCGCAGGCGGAAGCGGCCGCGCAGGAGGTTGGTGTCGTTGCGCTCGTACTGCATGTCGACCAGCTTGCGGAGGACGCGCTGGCGACCGCTGCCCTCGCCCTTCTTGAAGCTGAGGACGAAGGTATAGTACTCGGAGGGCTCACCTAAGCCGTAAATACAGGACACGGAGGCCACGATCACCACGTCCCGCCGCTCGAACAGGGCGCGCGTGGCGGCATGGCGCAGCTTGTCGATCTCCTCGTTGATGTCGGCGTCCTTGGCGATGTAGGTATCGGTGCGGGGGATGTAGGCCTCCGGCTGGTAGTAGTCGTAGTAGCTGACGAAGTACTCCACGGCGTTCTCGGGGAAGAACTCGCGGAACTCGCTGTAGAGCTGGGCGGCCAGCGTCTTGTTGGGCGAGAGGACGAGCGTGGGCCGATTGCAGCG
>Ga0111179_1013_pt1 | contig 21578 bp, 24 predicted proteins | sample DeeMarSWOR324_28_FD_80226 | JGI IMG/M metagenome (GOLD analysis project Ga0111179, IMG submission 80226) | Dehalococcoidia bacterium SM23_28_2
GTCGAGCCAGGCCTGGTGAACCTGGACCTCAGCGTTGCCTTGAGCCCCTACGGCCTCTACTACGCGCCCGATCCCTCCAGCCAGAAGGCCTGCACCCTGGGCGGTAACGTGGCCGAGAACGCCGGCGGCCCCCACTGCCTGGCCTATGGCGTCACCACCAACCACGTGCTGGGGCTGGAGGTAGTCCTCGCCGACGGTCAGGTCGTCTGGCTGGGTGGCAGGACCACCGACCGGTCGGGCTACGACCTGCGCAGCTTGGTGATCGGCTCCGAGGGCACCCTGGCCATCGTCACCAAGATCATCCTGCGGCTTCTGCCCCTGCCGGAGGCTACGGTCACCCTTCTGGCCATCTTCAACGAGATGGAGCAAGCCAGCCAGGCCGTCTCGACCATCATCGGCAAGGGAATTCTGCCCGCCGCCCTGGAGATGATCGACAAGGTGACCATGCGGGCAGTGGAGGAGGCCGTGCACGCCGGCTACCCGCCCGACGCCGAGGCTGTCCTCCTCATCGAGATAGAAGGGCTGCGAGACAACCTACCGGAGGAAACAGAAGCCTTACGAGCTATCTGCGAGAACGCCGGCGCTCGCGAGGTGCGAATCGGCTTCACCCCCGGCGAGCGAGAGGCCCTGTGGGCCGGCCGAAAGGGGGCCCTGGGAGCCCTCGGCCGCCTGGCCCCCAGCTACTACATCCTCGATGGCACAGTGCCTCGCACCAAGCTGCCCCAAGTATTGCGGGGCGTCTATCAGGTCGGCGACAAGTACGGATTCCCCATCGCCAACGTCTTCCATGCCGGCGATGGCAACCTCCACCCCAACATCGCCTTCGACGAGTCCCAGCCCGGCCAGGCAGAGAAGGTGCTGGCGGCGGGAGCGGAGATAATGCGCCTCTGCGTCGACGCCGGCGGCACGATCACCGGCGAGCACGGCGTGGGCATGGAGAAGCGCCACTTCATGCGCTGGATCTTCACAGACGACGACCTGGAGGCCATGAAGCGCATTCAGGTGGCCTTTGCGTCGGGCCAGCGGTTCAACCCTGGGAAGATATTCCCCGCCGACGACGGTGAGGATGCTTCCTCCCAGCGAGCGGTCGGCCGCTCCCTTGGGCCCGACGCCTACGTCTAGACTGTAAAAGGATAACGTCTTGGTAAAGGAAAGCCTTCTCCACAGCCTGCTGGAATCCGCCCTCGATAGTCAGCGCGTCTTCCCCCGAGAGGAGGCAGCCAGCTACGCAGTGGATGGAATCATCCCTCAGGTGATGGCCATGCCGGTGACGGTGGAAGAGGTGGCCGAGGTGATGCGCTTGGCCAGCCGAGAAGGCGCAACGGTCATCCCCTGGGGCGGCGGCACGTCGATGAGCCTGGGCAACACCCCAACACGAGCCCGCTGACCTCACCGTCACCGTCCAGGCTGGCAAAACCCTGGCCGATTTCCAGCGCCACCTCGCCGAGCACGGCCAGTTCCTGGCCCTCGACCCGCCATCAGGGCAGGAAGCCACCATCGGCGGCATAGTGGCCGTCAACGCCTCCGGCCCCTCGCGCCACGCCTACGGCACCGCCCGCGACCTGATCCTGGGGATGCGTGCCGTGCAGGCCGACGGCCGCATCATCAAGTTCGGCGGCCGAGTGGTGAAGAATGTGGCCGGCTACGACCTCAGCCGCCTGTTCATCGGCTCCCAGGGCACCCTGGGCATTATCGTCGAGGCCTCCTTCAGGCTGGCCCCCCTGCCCAGAGCCGCGAGGACAGCGGTCGTCTTCTTCCCCTCCGCTCAGGAGGCCTGGCAATTCGTCGCCCGGACGGCCAACCTCAGCCTGCGCGCCATGGAGCTGCTCAACCCGGCGGCAGTCGGGCAAGTGGGCGCGACTGCCAACGTGCGCGGAGATGGCTACGCTCTGGTGCTGGCAGTGGCCGGCCAGCCCGCGGCAGTGGAGCGTTCCCTGGAGGAGATCGACGAACTCGCCCGGCAGGCAAACGCCACCTCCTTCGCGAAGGTGGATGAGGACGCCCAGGATCAGCTCTGGCAGGCCATCGGCGGCCTCACTCGCCCGCCGACAGGCGCTGCCGCTCTGGTCTGCAAGGCAGCCGTCCTGCCCTCCCAGGTGCCCACCCTCAGCGAGCAGATAGCGACGATGCTTCGAGAGCTGGCCCTCGAGCCACTGCTGGTCTCCCACCTGACGGCAGGCATCGTCCACAGTGCCTGGCCCTTTCCCCAAGACGAGGCCGTCCAACGGCCGCTGGACGTGGTCACTAGGCTCCGCCAGGCCACGGCCAACCTCGGCGGCAGCCTGGTAGTCGAGGCCTGCCCACTCGCCATCAAGAAGAAGATCGATGTCTGGGGCGAGCCAGCCGCCGACTTCCCCCTAATGCAGCGGATCAAGGAGCAGTTCGACCCCCAGGGCATACTCAGCCCTGGCCGCTTCCTGGGAAGGCTATGAGCAGGGTGAGCGAGCAGAAGTCGACACCCGCTCAAGCGGGCTTCCGCGGCCCTGATGGCCCCTTGCTTCAGGACATCCTGCGCTGCGTCCACTGCGGCCTCTGCCTCAGCCACTGCCCCACTTATGTCGAGCTAGGACTGGAGACCGAGTCGCCCCGCGGCAGGCTCTACCTCATACGGGCCGTGAGCCAGGGACGCATCCCCATCAGCGCGACCGTCGTCCGCCACCTCGACCTCTGCCTGCAGTGCCGTAACTGCCAGGCCGTCTGCCCTTCCGGCGTCCGCTACGGCCAGATCATGGAAGAAGCCAGGGCCGACATCCTACGCGACGGCCGCCATGCCCCGGCATCCTGGCTGGCCAGCCGCCTGGTCCTGCGAACCTTCTTCTCCAACCCCCGGCGCATTCGCTACCTGATGACCGCCCTCGGTCTGTACCAACGTTCCGGCCTGCAGAGCTTACTGCGGCGCTCCGCCCTCCTGAACCTTCTACCCGACCCCTGGCGAAACCTGGAGCAACTAGTGCCCCGAGTCTCGACCCGCCCATTCACCGCTCGAGGGATCGTCGGCAGCCCTGCCGACAATCCGCCTCGGTTCAGGGTAGCCCTTCTCTCCGGCTGCCTGATGCCTTATGTATTCGCCCACGTGCATGAGGCCACCGTTCGCCTGCTGGTGCGCTACGGCTGTCAGGTAGTGGTACCGCCGGAGCAGGTCTGCTGCGGCGCCCTCCACTTGCACAGCGGCGACCGCCAGGAAGCCAAACGGCTCGCCCGCCGTAACATCGACGTCTTCCTGGCCGAGGAGGTCGACGCCATCATCGCCAACGTCGCTGGCTGCGGCACGGCCATGAAGGAATACGGCGAGCTACTGAAGGACGACCTTCAGTACGCTGAGAAGGCCAATCGCTTCAGCGCCCTGGTCAGGGATGTGCACGAATTCCTGGCAGACCTGCCCCTAGCCGACGGCCTGGGCCCCTTGCACCAGGTGGTCACCTACCAGGACCCCTGCCACCTGCTTCACGCTCAAGGCATCAAATCCCAGCCCAGAGCCCTTCTCCAGGCCATTCCCGGCCTGGAGCTGGTGGAGATGAGCGAGCCAGACCGGTGCTGCGGGAGCGGCGGCATCTACAACATCATCCACCCTCGAATGGCCGACCGCCTGCTGCGATGGAAGATGCGGGATGTGATGGCCACCGGCGCCCAGGTCATCGCCACCGCCAATGCCGGCTGCGCCCTCCAATTGGAGGCTGGCCTCAGGCGCTACGGCCTGTCCGGCAGAGTCGCCCACGTGGTGGAGCTTCTGGACGAGGCCTATCGAGCGGGCGAACAGTCCGCCTGACTCTAGCTGATTCCCCAGGCCGCAGGGCCGCCTGAGTTTTCACCTTCTTTTAACCCTCTGAACCTCTCTATTAACCATAAAATCGCGTCCTCATTCGTCTAACTTGCGAACAAAGAAACAGCGCAGATTAACTCACCAAAGGCCGGTGAAAAAGTTATGGAAAGTTCTCTTAGACGCAATTCTCACGTAACGGGCAGACCTCTTGCCGCGTCTGAACAAATGGCAGCACAGATATTGGCGAGCGTGAGCTCCCAAACTGGCGAACCTGCTGCAGCCGCTGCCCTCCTGGGGAATCGGGAGGCAGCAGCTAAGGGGATAAGTGCTCGCAAGGGCTGGCGGCCCTTCACCGCTGGGGAGCGGAAGGTATGAACCTACCTCTCATCGGGAGATCTTCGGCCGTAGCCGCCAACAAAAAACAGGGGCGGACAGAGCAAGCTGCGCCCAGCACCTCGCTGGCGGACTTCTCCGCACGCTATCGCCAGTTCTACCCCAAGGTCTTTGCCTACGTCTACGGTCGCGTCCAGGACAAAGAAGTATCCCTGGACATCGTTTCCGAAGTGTTTGAGAGGGCTTTCTCCAAGGGTTCCTCCCTGCGCTCCGATGGGGCCTTCGAGGCCTGGCTATTCACCATCGCCCGCAACGCCGTGGCCAGCCACTGGCGCAAGGAGAAACCGGCAGCCAAGGCCCTGCACAGCGTCGCCTGGGAGTGGGAACTCACCCAGCATCATCGCGACCCTGAGCAAACCCTGCTGGAACGAGAGCAGATGGCCATCCTTCTCTACCACGTGCACCAGCTCTCTCAGCGCGAGCAAGAGATCATCTCTCTGAAGTTTGACGCCGAACTGAGCAACCACCACATCGCCCAGGTCATGGGCACTAGTGAGGTCAACGTGCGGGTCACCCTGTATCGGGCCCTGCACAAACTGCGAGACCGAATGAAGAGTGTGCCGGAATGAAAGAAGAGGAACGCGCCAAGAAGCTTTGCGATGCCATAGACGCTCTCCTCCGCGGCGAGGAGCCGGAGGCGGAGCTGGACGACCAGGAGCTCATCGAAATCCTGCGGGTCGCCCGCTTGCGCCACCAGGCCGGTAAGGCTCTGGCTGAGGTTGGTCTCACCTACCAAGAGCTATTGAGGCGTGTCCTCCAGGCCCGTATGGCATCTCGTGAGACGAACAAAGGCGCCGCCAAGGAGGTCGATGAACCACCCCCAGAAGCGCGTAGCGTTATGGACGAAGACCCAGAGGAGTTCCTCGACCCCCTGGACCCTGACTATGGCAAGCTTCTCAACTTCCTGGACTTCCAGCGCGGGATGGCAGCCGCTGCCCCCGCCGTCCAGACCAAGTCGAGAACGCATACCCTCGTCCCTCCCTGGCTGCGCCGCAGCGAGCGAAAGCCAACCAAGGAGGAAGCCCTTTCCGATGTCCTCGACCAGCTCATTTCCAGCGAAAAGCGCATCGAGTCGGTAGACGACTCCGAGCTCGACGAACTGGCGCAGATAGCCCAGCTCCGGCGGTTTGTCGGGCAGAGCCTGGCCGCCGTAGGCAGCCCTTACAAGAGAAGGCTCTGGACCGTTCTGCGAATACGCCTGGCTGCCTCCCTGCGCCGCCAGTCCTACGCTCCATCGCGACCGTCCGTCATCGCTGCCGTTAGCCGCCTGTCGTGGCGGCAGGCAGCAGCGGCAGCCGCCGCCATAGCCCTGCTCCTGGCTGCCCTGGGGCCACTGCCGGCCACCGGCTTCGCCGACCATCCCATAAACCACCTGTTCCAGCTTGTGGGGCAGCACGTGGGCGTGGACGAGGTGGATGCGCCGCCTCACACCGAGATACCCATAACGGCCTTCGAGGAGGTCATTGCACCGGAGGAAGCAACGGAGCGGCTCGGCTTCACCGTTCGGCAGCCTTCGTATCTGCCCGAGGGATTCCAACTGGCCCGCTCCAGCTATCATCCGCAAAGCATTACCTCCCCTGAGCAGGGGATGTCCGCCCTTACTTACACCATCGGCGCCGTTGACCCCGAGACGCTTGTCGGTACGAACCAGCCTCGCCTTGTCATATACCAGGAGATGGCCTCAGGGAGCGACGTTGTGTGGGTGCAGACCGGCCAAGCCGAGGATGTGGTTGTCGGCGATTCGGTACCGGGCACGTACGCGCATCCGGTCTGGGCACCTGGGGAACGAGGAACTCTGGAGAGCGCCGACCGGGACATCGAAGGCCTGTTCTTCGAGGACAACGGCGTTCGTGTCACCGTGATCTACAGGAACGGCGACCAGGAGAAGGAAGAGCTCCTGCGTATCGCTGAGTCGATGCTCTAGACTGATAGAATAATCCAGATAAACGAAAGGGCGGCCAGATGATGGCCGCCTTCTTTGGCTTTTGTCCTCAGCTTATCTGCTTAGTCCAGGTCCTCCCGCAGCCTTCTCTCCCTCATCATCTCGTACAACAGATTCTCCACCACCATCAGCAGTAGAAGAACCGCCCGCTGTTGACGCCGCGGTAGCCGGGCCAGGAACTGCAACAAGTCAGCATCTATCTTCTCGGCCAGAGCGAGACGATTCTCAGGGCCGTTGGCCATAACTCCTAACCCCGCTCGCTGGACAGCCTGGCATCCTGATCGGCCGTTCTCTCTCCTCCTCCTCTCCGCGTCTCCTCCACCAGGTTCTCCATGCCCTCCAGCAAAAGGAGCAAACGTCGTTGCCGGTTACGAGGCAGGCGGCCCAGGAACCGCAGAAGGTCAGGATCCACATTGGCCTCGTAGCCCTCGTAGACCCGCTTCAGAGTGCGCACTGTAGGGTAGCCGGCGGCCTCGAACAGCTCGTCGGCATCCACATGTACCGCCTGAGCGAGCCTGAGGATGACGGCGGCACTGGGGTTCCGCACATCCCCGTTCTCTAGCTGAGATAGATATCCCTGGCTGACGCAGGCTTGGCCCGCCAGCTCTCCCTGGGTGAAACCTATCTCCGCGCGCAGCTCCCGGATCCTTTTGCCGAGTTCCATATTCCCACCGCCTCTATGAGCGTGCTGTCATTCTCAACCTTTTTCTTAAATTTGTCAATACAACTCTTGACAGTAACCGGATATTGGTATACTAATAAAGTTGGTTTAGAAGCGCCATTCCGGAAAACTTTAGGCCATATGTTCCATAACCTTTCTGGAAGGAGGTGGTCGACAGAGTGAATCGCAAAGCTGAGGAGCTCTGCCGCGCCATCGATGACCTTCTCCCTCCTCATCCCTGCAAGACCCTGGTGGTAGAGCCTGAGGCTCAGGAGTTGCTCCGGGTGGCCCATCTCCGTCGTGAGGTTGGACGTATGATTGCTGCCATGGGAGTCTCTCGCCAAGAGCAAACGTGGCAACGCTTGGAGGCAACTCTGCGGGTCCGATAGCCCCGGCCCTATCGGCCGCGAACGGCCAAGGGAGGTGATAGCCCATGAGAATCTGGCGACTCCCGCTCCTGCTGGTGGTAGCAGTGATCGCTCTGCTGGCGATCGCCGGCGGAGCACTTCTGCTCCAGCCGTCGGACGAAGCTGAAGCGAAAATCATCCCCGGCGACTCCCTATCCTGTAACGCTTCAGGCGAGGCGCTCGTCGTTGCTTCCGACTCGGCAGGTACATCTCTAACAACCACCGACACTGCTGCCCTCTCAGCTACATGCTACTTCGCCGGCATTACCAGATTTCCCAACGGCTGTGGTGGCGATGACCTCTACGTGCTGAGATACCTCTGCTATGAGCCCGGCAGAGGGTGGTTCTACGCAAATTACATGTACTGCTTGTAGCCTAGGCATCGGACCAAAGATCTGGGACGGCGGCGGGACATCCTGCCGCCGTTCTATGTCTTTCCTCCTTGACAGCCATCCTCCATTGCCAGGCGGTCGCCCACAGCGGTATCGGAGCGTGCGGCCGTGCCCGCCGCCACCTCCAGGGCGTCACGGGCCCCCCGGCCACCGAAGGCCAGGCGAAACGGCCTAAGCGCCGGAGCCACCCTCACCACCTTGGCCTCTCTGTCCAAGAAGATCACATCGATTGGAAAGAGCATGAACAGGGTCTGCACCGACGAGCAGGGCGATATTAACAGGCCTTCCTCCTCCTCCAGACGGCGGCGACCCATAAGGCCGACCAGCCGCGCCCAGAAGCTTCTCGCTTCGCGCGCCCGTCCAGCCACGGTCGTTCCCTTGCTGACGTTCAGGATCCTGGGCACGATGGAGATACGCTATCACCGTTTCGGCAGCGTGTCCAACCGCTGCTCCATGCTCTCCAGCAGGAGGAGTATGTAGCGCTGCTGCTCCTGCGATAGGTCGGCCAAGAACTTCAGGAGGTCAGGATCAACCTTAGCCTCGTAGTTATTGCCGCCTTTTCTGCTAACGCTCCTGACCGGCGTATAGCCAGCTGCGTCCAACAGCTCATGAGGGTCGACGTACAGGGAGCTCGCCAGGCGCAAGAGGATGGCAGCGCTGGGATTCTTCACTTCCTCCCTCTCCAACTGGCACAGGTAGCCCTGGCTTACATGGGCATGGCTTGCCAGTTGGGCCTGGCTTAGGCCCATCTGCTCCCGTAGCTCGCGAATTCGGCTGCCTAGCTTCATCTCCCCCATTCCTTCTGGCCCCCTACTCCATCAGAGCTGCTCTGCTAGGCGCATAACGGCTGGCCCCAGGATGACCAGCATAAAGGCCGGAAAGATGAACATAACCAGCGGGAACATCATCTTGATCGGAGCCTCGTGCGCCAACTGCTCCGCCCGTTGTCGTCGATGCGTGCGCATCTGGTCCGACTGTACCTTCAGCACATGGCCGATGCTCACCCCTAGCTGTTCAGCCTGGATAACAGCGTTGACGAAGGTGATCAACTCTGACACCCCTGTGCGCTCGCCCAGATCGGTCAGGGCCTCCCGCCGGAGGCGACCCATGCTCACCTCTCGCAGCATCTGCGCAACCTCTCCAGCCAAAGGACCCTTCATCTGGTCACTCACCTTGGCCAGGGCAGCGTCCAGGCCCAGTCCCGCCTCCACGCAGGTAGTGATTAGGTCCATAGCATCGGGCAGGCCCTTCACGATAAGCTTCTGCCTCGACCCCACCGCTGACTTCAGCCACATCAAGGGTATGGCGAAGCCGACGCCACCCATCACCAACAGGCCCAGAAATCCCTGAGCGCTGATGCCCCCTAGAGAAGCAAGAGCGATGACCGCCAGCGCGGCAAAGGAAGCGGTACAGACGGCCCAAAAGGTAACGAAGTTGGTGGCGGTCATGGAACTGCCGGCCATGGTCAGCGATTTCTGGATGTTGGCCAGGAAGTTGGCAGGCAGCATGCTTGCCAGACCTCTACCGAAACCCTTGATAGTGGGCCGCAGTACCCTATCGCTGAAAGGCAGCACCAACTCCGACACATCGCCAGCCGCCACCTGCTGTCGCAACGCCTGGATGCGAATCTCCGTCAGACTCGTTTGCGGCCTCACAACGCCTACCACCAGGACAGCCACGGTGGCGAAAACGAAGATAGCGATGATCAATGCAAACATCTGCTTCTACACCTCAAAGGCCATCATAGAACGAATCATCATCATACCCACGATTTCCATTCCCACCGCCATGAGGAGCAAGACCTTGCCGACAGTTTCGGTGAATAGGGGGGTCATATAGTCGGGGTTGATGAGGAACAGGACCAGGCCCACGAAGAGGGGCAGAGCCCCGATGACGATACCCGTCAGGCGCTGCTGAGCAGTGAGCGCCTTGATCTCTCCCCGAATGCGGTCCCGCTCCCTCATGGTGTAGGCCACGCCATCCAGAGTCTGCGCCAGATTACCCCCTACCGATCTCTGAATAGCGATGGCGGTAACGACCATCTCCATGTCCGGACTGCCGATGCGTTCAGACATAGACTGGATAGCGACGTCAGCCTCAGCGCCCAGGCTCGCCTCCCGCAGCATGCGCTTGAGCTCAGTGGCCAGTGGTGCCGATATCTGCTGACTCGCATATTCGAAGCTCTGCAGCAGCCCATATCCTGATTTCAGCGAGTTGGAGACCAGAGTGAGCATCTCCTCCAGCTGGGAGTTGATCTTGGCCTGACGGCGCCGCCGCCGAGACTTCACCCACCAGCGGGGCAAGAAATAGCCAATCGGGGCCATTGCCAAGGCAATGAATATATTGCCTATTACCATGAATGCCATCAGAAAGAGAAGGAAAGACATGGCGAACCTGAGGGTCATATACTCGCCTACCCGCAGGGGGATGCCCGCACGCTCCAGCGCTAGGGCTGTGCTCTCTACCCCCCGGCTGCCAGCCAGAAGGCCGGCGAAGGGGCCTAGCTTGTTGCCACGGTCGGCAGTTCGCAAGAGCGATTCATCCCCGCGGTGGCTGCTGGTAGGGTGGCTTGCCTCGCCGTCAGTTAGGTATGCCAGGCGGCGATTGAGAACCCGCTCCCCGGGACGCCGCACCTGCGCGACGCCAATGATAAGAAGGGTTACAGTGGCCATTACGGCCAGGGCTACTAGAAGCGCTAGCGGTTCCATCACTTACCACTCCGCTACGGTTTGAAACAAACCATCCGGCAAGACAATGCCCGCCTGGTCGAAACCTTCGACGAAGCTGGGCCGGATGCCGGTGGTCCGCAACCGCCCTATGACGCGACCGTGCTCGTCGATGCCCTTCTGCTCAAAGCGGAAGATATCCTGCAGGGTCACAATGTCACCTTCCATGCCCTTGACCTCAGTTATGTGCGTTATGCGACGGCCGCCGTCGCGAAAACGGGAGACCTGAACCATGAAGTGAAGAGCCGACGACATCTGCTCACGTATGGACCTCACCGGCAGATCCAGATTGGACATCAGCACCATGTTCTCCAGCCTGGATAGCGCATCGCGAGGCGAGTTGGCGTGGATAGTGCTCAGAGAGCCCTCGTGACCGGTGTTCATGGCATTGAGCATGTCGAAGGCCTCACCGCCACGCACCTCGCCAATTACAATGCGGTCGGGCCGCATGCGCAGGGCGTTGCGCAGCAACTCCCGCTGAGTCACCTCTCCCCGTCCATCCACGTTGGGGGGGCGAGCCTCAAGGCTGATGACGTGCGGCTGCTGGAGCTGGAGCTCCAGAGGGTCCTCAATGGTGATGATCCGCTCCGACTCGGGGATGAAGGCAGACAGGGCATTAAGGAGGGTGGTCTTGCCCGTGCCCGTACCGCCAGAGACCAGGGCATTCAATCTAAGCTCCACACAGGCCCCCAGGAACTGGCCTATTTCGCGGTCGATGGTTCCCACCTCCACCAAGTCATCCATGGTCAACTTGCTTGTAAGGAATTTCCGGATGGTCATGGTGGGGCTTCGGGGAGCCAGGGGAGGGATGATAACGTTCACGCGGGAGCCATCGGCCAAGCGGGCATCCACCATAGGAGAGCTCTCGTCCACCCGCCGACCCAGCGGAGCGATGATCCGCTCTACGATCTGCATGACGTGGTTCACATCGCGGAAGCGAACGTCGCTCTGATACATGATGCCATCCCGCTCGAAGTAGACCTCGTCGGGAGAATTCACCATCACCTCAGAGATAGACGAGTCGTGGATCAAGGGCTCAATGGGACCCAGCCCCACCACCTCATCCACCACCCGGGTGGCCACAGCGTCCCGCACCAGGGCGTTCAGGGACTCCCGCGCCAGCAGGGCCTTAACCGCCTCCTGCACTGCCTGACGCCGCTTGTCAGGAGGCATAGCCTCCAGCTTCTCCGCCTCCAGTTCATCGATCAGCCTCTGGTGGAAGCGGTAGACCAGGTGCTCCAATTCCTCCCCCAAACGAGCCGACCGGCGGGCCGGTGGCGCCGCCACCGACTGTGGATTGGGCTCGCCCGATGGCTGGTTGCCGTCGTTCTGTCTCGGAAGCTGATCAGATCGCCAGCGCCACTGAGTCATCTTTCTCCTTCCTTATCTCGTCCACTCTTCTGGCGCCGGCGTTACCGGTGCCTCCGACGCCTGCTCAGCAGTCACCTCCGCAGCGGGCCCTGGCTCGTCGTCTTGCTTTGCAAGCAGAGAGATGCGGTCGCCCAAACGCTCCAGCATGCCCTTGGGCCGGCTGCGGATGCCACCGATGGCGTAGGCCAGCTCAACAAAGCTCTGGGAGGATTTGGACTTCGGCTTGGCTGCTACTATAGGCATACCCAACTGAGTAGTCTGGGAGATGCTACGATCGTAGGGAATGGTCCAGAAGATGTCCTTGCCTAGCACCCGTCGAATGTCAACCCGTGTGTCCCCGTGGGCATCGCTGGTGTGGTTGATGACTATCTTCACCTTCTCCGCCGGGAAAGACCAAGAGCGAAGCATCTCCAGGGCCAGGATCGTATCCTTCAGGCTGGCTAGGTCGGGAGTGGCTGTCAGCAGAAGGATGGTGCACATCTCCAGGGCACGGGACACGATGTCGTTAAAGGTGCCGGGCGTATCCAGGATCACGTAGTCATGAGTAGCGGCCAGGACGGATACCATCTTCTCAATGTGGCCAGGGTGGATGCTGTGCCACTCAGATGGCCGAATGGGCGCCGGTAGGATGGCCACGCCGGTGCCGTGCGTGTACAGACAGGACTGGACGGCCTCCCGATCGATCTCATCCTCCGGTAGAGCCAGGTCAGAGATGCTGCGGTCAGTCGGCATGTCCATCAGGATAGCCACGTCGCCAAAGCGGGTGTCCAGGTCCACCAGGGCCACGGATTGACCTGTCTTCTGCACCAGAGCGGTAGCCAGATTGGTGGCGATGGTTGTCTTCCCGATCCCGCCCTTGGCGCCGAAGACGGTAACCACCGTCCCGTAGGCCTGGGGCTCCACCTCGCCTGACAGCCGCTGCTGGCGCCTCTCTTCCTGAGCAAGAGCAGAGTTAATGGCTTGGCCTAGCTCCTCCTCTTCCAAAGGGGCCACCAGGTAGTCCTTGACACCCACCTGCATTGCGCGGCGGATGTAACTAGGGTCGCCGATCGATGAGTAGGCAATGATGGGTACCTGAGGGAGAATGTCCGCCACCGACTCCACGGTCTGCAGGGAGCGGGCTATGGGCTCCTCCAGCGACACCACCACCACCTCGGGCTGCGTCTCGCGGGCCAGGGTCATGGCCTCCATGCCGTAGCCAGCAGCACCCATCACAGCGAAGCCCAACAGCGCCAGCATTCGCTGGGTTTCCGCCCGACTGGACGGATCCTGGTCGATTATGATTACCTTGGAGTTCCTAGCCACCTAAGGCCTCCTCATCTGTCACCGCCTGAGCCGCTAGCCACTCCCCCCCTCATCAGGGTTCAGTCGGCTGCGAAGTCGGTGCTTCGCTTTCTCCCAGTGCGTCCTTCAGATTCTCGAAATCAAGCCCAAACATCTGGCTGCACAGCGGCGTCGGTCCAGTCTCCGACCAAGTGGGGCGCACCTCGACTTCGTCATGCTCACCGAACGGCCTCAGCGCCAGAGCCAGACGCCCGCTGAAGTTCTCTGCGCACTCATCGGCCGTAGCCAGGACCTCGCCCTCCACCAGCCCCACCGCCAGGGTCACAGTGACAGCCTCAGGATCGGTCTCACTTTCACCGGAGGACACCCGCGTTTCCTCGCCGCCGTCTTCAGCTTCGGGGGCCACCGTCTCCACCTGCTGGTCGAGAGCCAGCACCTCCACGTTCTGGAGAACTGTCCTGCCTACCTGGTCTCCGTACTGAAGCTTGACCGTAAGAATGACATCGACATAGTCACCAGGCCGCAGGAGGCCACCGGAACCGATCAGGTCGCTAACGCGCACCGATACCGCTCGCTTGCCCTCCGGCACGATGTAGGGCAAGGGCAGCTCCTCCCCCTCAGGTAGTGACATAGAGCTGGTGGCCACCCTGTCGCTGAGGACCTGCTCGCCAGCCGCGATAGGATAGCGAGCCATGTTGCCCACCACCCCTTCTGTGGAGGAGAAGGACTCGAGGTGGACGGCGTCCTCCGACACTTGCTTTATCTCCACCATGTCAGCGGTGATGCGGGTAGCAACTGGGATATCATTCTTAGCCACCACCACCGGCTTGGTGGCACCCGACGCTACGGTCTCCTCTCCCCCAGCCTGACTGAGGTAAACGTAGACCAGCACCGCGCTGACAAGGCCCAAAAAAAGGGCCAACAATAGAATCGTTCTGTTGCCCCTTCCCCCGCCAATGAGATTCCGTATCATGGGTTTTCCCCCCTCTGCCCGCCGCTATGCCGGCCAGGCAAGCTGCTAACGGGCGCGGGCGAACCTCTGCCCATCGCCTAGATCGATTGTCCTGCTATCCGTCCGCTGTCACCACTAGCCGAATGCCGGTCGACAGCTCCAATCCTATCGCTTCGAATACCTCGGTCAGGTCCGAGCCCTTCGGCTCTTCGAAATAGTGATACTCGTCGGTAGCCATGGCCTGCAGGACATCCCGCGCCTCAGCGTCCTCCCAGGCCCCTCTGTCGCACTCGCACCGACTCCCGATCATTGGATCGTCCACGCCATAGCCGATGACATAGATTTCGATGCCCAGATCCTTGGCATCTTGCGCCTTCTGAATGGCGTACTCGCAGGGGTCATAGCTGTCAGGCTCAGAGCCGCAACTCCCCTGCTGGGCATCCTCCGCCTGGTTGGCCGCTCCGTCAGAGAGGAAGACTATCCCCCACTTCTCGCCGGGCCTTCCGTTGGCCTGCAGTTCCTCGGCAGCGGCCCACAGCGGATCGCCCAGGTCCGTGCCTGTTTGGGACGTCTGCAGGCAACTGATGTTGGACACCAGAGAGCTGCTCTCGTCAGGCGACCCATCGGGGTTCTGGAAGTCATCGCTCAGATGGGTAGTCACCCAGCGGGAGTCCGGCAAGTTGGGATAGGGCAACGGCGGGTTGCACCACCACAAGAAGCAGTGATACGGTTCACCCTGGCAGTCGCTCGTGTCCTTCGCCGGGCCAATAGTCGCCAGGCCCACCCGTTGATAATCTTCATCGAACACGCTAAGGATGGCCTTGGCACCCTGCTTGGCGTTCGCCATGTCCCCATCGTCCATGCTGCCCGTGCGGTCGAGGACCATCATCACGTCCACCGGCACGAAGGGAGAGGCACCACAGAGACCTTGGCAACCGCCGGCAGTGGCTGAGACGGTGATGTTGTCCAGACCCATAAGGGGAGCGAAGTTCAGGGGAACGTTGCGCTCGGCGCGAACGACGATGGTATCCCATCTGTCCGCGGCCGGGTCACAAGCGATGTCATATTCACTGGTGCAGGTGAAGCTTATATCCACGCTGTCCCCGTCGGATGTATCGATTCCGTTCTTCGCCAGCCACTCGCTAGCGTCCGTCTCGGCATCCGGCCAGGACTCGGGCAGATTCTGGGCGGCGGCCAGAGCAGCGGCGTCAACAGCCTTCTGGAGCTCGCGTTTCTCATGGAGGAACATCCCCACGTCCAGCACCAGTGCACAAAGGCTCAGGACAACTATCATGGCCAGGGTGCCCAGCACCAGGCCCTGCCCGAACTCCTGCCGCCAGAAAGAACGCAATAACCCTACTAACCTCACGTTATTCACTCCAAACGGAAGTCAGCGGTAGAGCTTAAGGTAAAGGTGTCATCAATAGTGCCACCACTGATCATGCCCACCATATCGGCCAGCGGCGTGATCAGGGTGTAAACATAGCTTACGTCCACCACCACCGACTCACCCGGCTCACCGTCGGCGTTGGTGACATCGACCGTCAGGTCGTCGCCTATCGAGCCTGCCGTATCCCGCACCCGATCCTCGATGCAGGAGGCGAGCGAGCCGTATCCGGCGCAGGGAGAGCCACCCGCTTCAAGCGAAGGGCGCACAGCGCCCAAACGGCCGCCCTCGCGCGCTGAGTTGGTGACGGCAATCCAGGCATGGAAAGCCATGCCGAAATCGATAATTGCAAAAAGCACCAGGAGGAAGATGGGCAGCACAAGGGCAAACTCCATTAGAGCCTGCCCATCTTCCCCTTTGCTTTTACGTCTGGTGATTCGTTTAAGAATAGTTAGCATTGGATTCCCGGTGCTTGCCTGATCCTGAAGGAGCTCCGCGACTCAGCCCGATCGCCCAACAACACACATCCCTTTAAAGGACCCGGTTGAGCCGCGGAGCGTCCCTCACTGTTTTCAGGCCATTCCTCACCGCTACGGCAAGGCGCCCGTTATGGCGTCCAGCTGACCAGACAGTGCTATGCCCAGAGCCGTCAAGGCGGCAATCGCCACCACGGCGATGAGGGCCAGGATCAAGCCGTACTCAGCCAGGGCCTGCCCTTCCTCTGAGCGGATGCGGGCCACCAACCCAAGGACAAAGTCGCCGATCTTGCTAAGCATCTTTTGTCTGCACCTCCGTATTAGGCTCCTGCTTCAGCCGCGGGGAGCTTGCAGGATCGCCTAGGTTGTGATAAGAAATAAGCGACGTCGGGCCCCGCGCACTCCGGCGTCCGGGGTGGGGATCTGCGGTCCTGCCAGGCCAGCTCTCCTCACCCCGTCCGTGTTTACTCCTCTCATACGCCCCTCTATAACCACCTCCTTCGTCCCGGCGATGGCAACAAGGCCGGCTCATCGCCTATCTAGTCTGTCCGAGAGTTAGACGCCTGAACACAGGAGGTTGTTACACTTATGTCCACTTGTTATACGAATCCCGCTCGTTCTTCACTTCAATAGACGTGCGAAGCCGCCATCCCGTTACCCCCTCACCCTCCTCTGTTCGCAGGTTGTCCCGCCATTGCCTCCGAAGGCTCAATGCGCTACCCTCCCTACCAGTGGACAGGCCTACTCTGGCGAGCCAACCCAGATCCTCGCCAGGGACTGAAGGGAATCGTTATGGTAATCACCGCCGCTCTTGTCGGCTTAGTAGTAGGCCATCTGCTGGAAGTGCTCCTGGACCGCTTCTACGCCGATACGCCCCCCGCGAGTCCTCTCGTGCGCTGCTCGGCCTGTCGTTCCCCTATCCGCCCCCCTCACCTCATCCCCCTGCTGGGCTACCTCCTGTACCGCGGCCGCTGTCCCGACTGTGACCAGTGGCTGCCCATTCGCGTCCTGCTGTTACCGCCGGCCAGCGCCCTGGTGTTCGCCCTGGCCGCCCTGACCAGCGACGAATGGGCACCGACCATCCTGGGCGGCCTGTTCTCCACCATCTTCCTGGCCCTGGCGACCACCGACATGGAGCGCCGCCTCATCCCCAACCGCATCGTCTACCCCGCCATCCTCCTGGCGATGGCTGTCTCCTGGGCCTGGCCCGATCGAGGCGTCGGCCAGATCTTCGCCGGCGGCGGCCTGGCTTTCGCCATCATGCTCATCGTCTACATTGTGTCCCTGGGCCGTTTCGGCTTCGGCGACGTGAAGATGGCCACCCTTATGGGCTTCACAGCCGGCTTCCCCGTCATGGTGGTAGGCCTCTTCTTCACAGCGATCAGCGCCGGTATAGTGGCGGCCGTCCTCCTGCTCACCCGAGTCATGCAGCGAGGCCAGTACATCCCCTACGGGCCCTTCATCGCCCTGGGGGCCATCATCTCCCTCCTCTGGGGCCACTCCATCATCGACTGATACGGAAGACTAGTGCCCTCCTTGACAGGGCAGCCGAATGGCGTAATATTCCAGACGCAGATCGGCATGGGCATCGCCACAGCCGACTTGCCTTCCCTTCCAGGGAAAAGCTCAGACTGAAGACAAGGAGGAAGCCTTGCGCATACTGGCCGAAGGCCAAGGCGAATACCTGAAGCCCGACCCCGACGGCTATCGAGAGTGGGTGCGCGACCACAAGTCGCGGGCCCTAACGCCCAAGCTTATGGGCGAGAAGGAGGCCATCGACAAGTTCGTCCAGGACGGCGACTACTTGGTCTACGAGTGCACCTACCTCCAGCGCGGTCCCAGTTCCCTCATCCGAGAGCTCATTCGCCAGCGCAAGAAGGACCTGTGGCTGTGCGCCAAGTTCACCTGGGTAACCGCCGCCATGCTGGTGGCCGCGGGCTGCGTGTCCAAGATGGACGTGGGCTTCTTCCTCTTCGGGCCCATCGTCGGCAGCGCCGTCCGCGAGGGCCGGCTGAAGATCTACGAGTACAGCAACGTGGTCATGACCAACCGGATCATGGCCGGCAGCATGGGCATACCCTTCATCGCCCTCCGCTCCTTCGGCGGCACCGACGGCTTCAAGCACTCAGGCGCCAAGATCATCGAAGACCCCTACACGGGCCAGCCCACCCTCATAGTGCCTGCCCTCAACCCCGATGTGGCCCTCATTCACGTTCAGCAGGCTGACGTCTACGGCAACGCCCGCATCTTCGGCACCGGCGCCTCCGACCGAGAGTCGGCGCTGGCCTCCAGGAAGGTGATCCTCTCCGCCGAGGAGATCATCGACACGGATGAGATCCGCCGCGACCCCGGCCGCACGACCATCCCCTACTACGCCGTGGACGCCGTGGTGCACGCCCCCTTCGGCTCCTTGCCGGGGGCCGTTCAGGGATACTACGGCGCCGATGTCGTCCACCTCATGGAGATAGTGGCCTCCACTCTGCTTGGCCAGATGGATCCTTACCTGCAGAAATGGGTCTACGGCGTGGACTCCCATCAGGACATGCTGGATAAGCAGATGGGAGAGGCTAAGCTTCTGGAGCTACAGAAGCGGATGAAGATCAGCGAGGGGTACAGGCCATGACCAAGGCAACCCACTTCAACGAGCGAGAGCAACAGATCTGCCTTGTTGCCCGCATGATCGAGGACGGCAGGACCTACTGGGTGGGTGGCGCCGGCAGCCCCCTGGCATCCATCCTGCTGGCCAAGAAGCGCTACGCTCCCACCGCCACCTACGTGACGGAGGACGGCGTGATCGCCCCCGAGCCGGCCCTCCCCTTCGATCCGCTGATGAGCATGGTGAGCGCCGAGGCCGGCTATCGCGCCCTTCAATGGGTGAGCATGAACCTGGTGGGCTTCCACGCCCAGACGGGCTTCATGGACTACGGGATCATCAATGCCCTCCAGGTCGACAGCTACGGCAACATCAACTCCACCGCCATCGGTGACTACGAGGGCGAGCACCGGCGGTTCGGCGGCCCTGGCGGCGGCGACTCCATCGCCGCCCTCTGCTGGCGCACCATCGTGATGACCGACCAGCAGAAGCGCAAGTTCGTGCCCCGCGTGGACTTCATCTCCTCGCCGGGCTTCCTCGACGGCTCGCCCAGCGCCCGCGAGGCGGCCGGGCTACCTCGGGACACCGGCCCCTGGCGGGTGGTCACCCCCTGGGCCGTGTTCGACTACGACGACAACCGCCACCTCCGCCTCACAGGCGTGTCGCCTTTCGTGACCGTCGAGCAGGTGCTGGCGGAGATGGACTTCGAGCCGGCGATGGCCGACAAGATCGAGACGCTGGACACGCCCAGCGACGAGGACCTGGTGCTCCTGCGCAGCGAGCTCGACGTGCGCGGCCAGATCACCGACGTCAGCCGCTGGATCGAGCTGCGCGACGGCAGGTTTGTCTTCGCCGAGCAGGGCTAAACAGCCCCCATCGATGCCACGCGCTCCGGCTCGATCTTGAAGATCATGCGATGCTCGCCGGGCTGCCGCCAGGGATACCTGTCCCGCCCAAGGTACTTCTTGGCCAGCTTGTCGATGTGCTCCTCCGCGCCCTCAGTGGTGATCTCCACCACCCGGCCGCGCACGGAAGCGAAAACATAGGGGTTACCCTCCCTGGTCACGGAGATGGCGACGCGAGGGTCGCGCCGGATGTTCCGTGGCTTTTGCCTGCCCTCTGCCGTGTTCACCAGGATGTACTTTCCGTCGAAATCGACCCACATGGGGGTCACCTGCGGCGACCCATCTGGCATCACCGTCGCCAGGTGGCCTATGTTGGCCTCCTCGAACAGCTTCTTGACGCCTTCCCGCATCTGACCTGCCATCGCTCGTCCTCCCTTCAGAGCTCAACGCGGCTCAGCGGAAGAGGTCCCTTTCCGCCGGCCGGATAAGCTCCCGCGCCGAGCCTTCCGCCCGCCGATAGTCGAAGCCGCGCACGATGGCCACTGGCACCCGCGACAGCTTCCCCATCACCAGCTCAGCCGCCGCCGCCAGTTCATCGGCCACCGCCATCGTGCTCACCCGCAGGACGTAGCCCTGGGGGTCCGCCTGGCCCACGTAGTCCTTGATAGGGCTCATGCCCGCCACGCCGATGGCCACGTTCGTGTGCCCCTCTCGCCAGGGCCGACCGAAGGTATCGGAAATGACCACGGCTATCGAGATGCCGGTCGCCCTCTCCTGAACGGCGACCCGAATTCGCTCCGCCGATTGGTCGGGGTTCTCGGGCAGGAGGCAGACCATGCCCTTGCCCACGTTGGAGGTATCGACGCCGGCATTGGCGCAGACGAAGCCGTGCCTCGTCTCGCAGATGATAACGCCCCTTTCCTGGCGCACGATGCGCTGGCTCTCGCCCAGGATCACCTCCAGCAGACGTGGGTCCTTGCCCGTTCGAGCAGCCATCTCCTGCGCAGGGGGCGACGGCTCGACCTGCCGCAGGTCCACCAGCCGCCCCTCGGCCTTGGAGACGATCTTCTGGGTGACCACCAGCACGTCGCCGTCCTCGATGTCCGACCCCTGACCCCGAACGGCCGCCAGGATCAGCGCCGTCAGGTCGTCGCCGGGGCGAACCTCGGGCATGCCGCGGACACCGATGATCTGCACTTGGAGAGCCATAGCTTCGGCCCGGCCCTAGCCCTTGGGGCCGCTGCGGATTCCGACTATCTTGAGGGATGTGTGAGCCTTGTAGGTCTTGTTCAAGCTCAGGAGAAGAGCGGTGAACTCCTCCAGGTAGCGGCTGTTGGCCAGAGGGCCGGCATCCAGGGCCCGCACGCCCTCTATCTTCTCCGCCAGGGCCATCACCATTTCCTTGGCCGCCCGATCGTCGCCGCACACCAGCACGTCGGTCTCCATCGGCTGCTCGACCCGAGCAAGCCGGCTGGCGTCGAGGTGATGGAAGGCAGCCACCACCTGGGCCTTAGGCAACAGCGCCTGCGCCTGCTGAGCGGCAGAGCCCTCGGGCACCGCGGCGGCCGTGGGCCGTCCATCCTCGAAGGAAACAGGCGCCACCACGTCCACCACCGTCTTGCCTCCGATAGCCGACGCCAGCGCCTCCAGGGTATCCCTATGGCCAGCGAAGGGAATGGTAAGGAACACTATGTCCCCTTTGCGCACCGCCTCCTGATTAGCCACCCCCGCTACGCGTGCCTGTGGCACGCGCGCCTTTATGCTATCCGCCGCCTGCCGAGCGCGCTCCGGCGAGCGCGAACCGACCACGATCTCATGGCCGGCAGCAGCGAAGCGAGCGGCCAGGCCCAGGCCCTCCGGGCCTGTTCCGCCGATGAAGGCAAGCACCTCGACAGTCATGGCGAGCCATTATACTATTACCCCGAAGCCTGTTGCCAGACCTACGAGCATCCACTACGAAGCCCCGCGGGCGGCGGACGTCATCGGGCATGGCGGTGTCGGTGCAGACTATCCTGAGCGATCTCTCCAGCGATATCCAGGAAACGCTAGCTAAGGCCCTTGCCGGCCACGACCTGCTACCGCAGGAAGGCTATCGGCTGATACAGGCCACGGAGAGCGAGCTTCCGGCCTTGATGCTCGCCGCCGGCCTCCTGCGCGATCGCCACAAGGGCCGAACGGCAACCTACTCTCGCAAGGTGTTCATCCCTCTCACCAACCTCTGCCGCCAGAAGTGCGGCTACTGCACCTTCTCCAAGCCGCCGGACGACCCCCAAGCGCACACCATGACCCCCGACGAGGTCCTGGCGCTGGCTGAAGCCGGCAGGCGCCAGGGCTGCAAAGAGGCGATGTTCAGCCTGGGCGAAAAGCCCGAGGAGGTATACCCCCAGGT
>Ga0111179_1012_pt1 | contig 21460 bp, 22 predicted proteins | sample DeeMarSWOR324_28_FD_80226 | JGI IMG/M metagenome (GOLD analysis project Ga0111179, IMG submission 80226) | Dehalococcoidia bacterium SM23_28_2
TTCTTCTCCTCCTACGGCCTGCCGGTGATTGTCAGCCGGGGCGTCAACACTGTGGGGCCTTGCCAGTATCCGGAGAAGATGGTTCCTCTGTTCGTCACCAACGCTCTGCGCGACGAACCTCTGCCCCTGTACGGCGACGGCCGCCAGGTGCGCGACTGGCTTTTCGTGGAGGACCACTGTGAGGCTCTCGACCTGCTTCTCCATGAAGGGGTGCCAGGGGAGGTGTACAACGTCGCCGCCGAAAACTACCGCTACAACATACAGGTGTCGGAGGCCATCGTGAAGCTGCTGGGCAAGCCGCGCAGCCTGATTCGCCACGTGGAGGATCGTCCAGGCCACGACCGGCGCTACAGTCTGGACTGGTCGAAGATAAAGGCGATGGGCTGGGCTCCTCGCCACGGCTTCGACGAGGCGCTGGCCCAGACGGTCGCCTGGTACGCCGACAACGAGTGGTGGTGGCAGAAGGCCCGTTCGGGTGCGTATGAGGACTACTATCAGCGCCAGTATGGCTGGCGGCTGGAGGCGGCCGCTCACCGGGAGGGAGAAGGGTGATCGAGGACGTCGAGATCAAGCAGCTAACTAAGCACGCCGACGAGCGCGGCTACCTGATGGAGCTCATGCGCTGCGACGATGCTATCTTCCGGAAGTTCGGTCAGGCCTACGTGTCCCTGAACTATCCGGGCGTGGTGCGGGGCTGGCACTACCACAAGAAGCAGGACGACTACTTTGCGGTGGTGAAGGGCATGGTCAAGGTGGCCCTGTACGACGCTCGCGAGGGTTCGCCCACCCACGGGCAGGTGGATCAGTTCTTTCTGGGCGAACAGAACAGCATCCTGCTCAAGATTCCGGTGGGGGTTATGCACGGCTACAAGACGGTGAGCACGGAGCCTTCCCTTCTTATCAACTTCCCCACTGAGCCTTATGACCCGCAGGAGCCGGACGAATATCGCCTTCCCTGGGATACCGACGAGATCCCCTACGACTGGGACATCAAGATGGGCTGAGGTGGTGGCGGCGTGCGCATTCTGATCACCGGCGGCCGCGGCCAGCTAGGTCGCGAGCTCCAGCAGGCGCTATCCGCGGAGACGGTGCTGGCCCAGGACCTCCCGGAGTTGGACGTCACCGACGAGGCGGCCAGTTTCGGCCGCAGGTGGTCATCCACGCCGCCGCCCATACCGATACCGCAGGCTGCGAGGCCGACCCCGAGCTGGCCATGCGAGTGAACGGCGAGGGCACACGTCAGGTGGCTCTGGCCTGCCGTCAGAGCGACGCCGCCATGCTGTACGTGAGCACCAACGAGGTTTTCGATGGCCAGAAGGAGGAGGCCTACCTGGAATCCGACGAGCCCAACCCCATCAACGCCTACGGTCGCTCCAAGCTGGCGGGCGAGCGACATGTGCTATCGATGCTCCGGCGCTTCTACATAGTGCGCACCGCCTGGCTGTACGCCGCCGGCGGCAACAATTTCCCGGCCAAGGTTCTGCAGGCCGCCGCCAACAAGAGCGAGCTGAGCTTGGTGACCGACGAGGTCGCCTCTCCCACCTGGGCCCGCGATCTGGCTCAGGCCATTGTCAGGCTCATCGGGCGGCCAACCTACGGCATCTATCACCTGACCAACAGCGGCTGCTGCTCTCGTTACCAGTGGGCCCAGCGGATCCTGGAGCTGGCCGGTCGGGGCGATGTCACCCTGCGGGCGATCGTCCAGGCCGATTACGATGCCCCTTATCGCAAGCCATCCCATTCGGAGCTGGCCAATCAGGCGGCGGCCGCTCTGGGCATCGTCTTGCGGCCCTGGCAGGAGGCCCTCCAGGAGTATTTCCTCACCGCTCCGGCCAGGGCCGGTCGCTAGGGGGGCTGCCGATGGCCGCTCAGGAGAACAGCCACCCCTCCGTAGCTATTCTCACCGTCAACTACAACAGCGGGCCCTACATCCGCGACTTCCTGGCCTCCTTGCGGGCGATCACCTATCCCAACTACCGGCTGGTGGTGGTGGACAACGCCTCCGACGACGGCTCGGTCGAGGGGATATCTTGGCTATTCTCCCAGGCGGTGGTGATGCGCAACGGGGAGAACTTGGGGGTCACCGGCGGCCACAACGTGGGCATTCGCTACTGCCTGGAGCAGCGCTTCGATTACATCCTCTTCCTCAACAACGATACGGTGGTCAACGAAGACTTCCTGGATCGCTTGGTGGAGAGTGCCGACGAGCGGACGATGGTCGCTCCCAAGACCTACCTCTATGGCCGGCCGGGCTTGCTGGACGATACAGTGGGCGACTTCGATTGGTGGCGGGGTATCTGGCGGGGCTGGCTCTACGGCAAGCCGGAGCCCCGGGGGTTCAAGCGACCGCGGGCGGTGAGTATGGCCAGCCTCTGCTGCCTGCTGGTGCCCACCGCCGTCTTCGGCGACGTCGGCCTTATGGACGAGCGCTTCTTCATGTACTACGACGATTTCGACTTCGTGGCGCGAGCCAAGGCGGCGGGCTATCGCCTGCGCCTCAATCCGGCGGCGGTGGTCCACCATCGCAAGGCGGCTGCCAGCGGCGGTCTGGAATCGCCGTTCAAGGTCTACTACGCCAACCGCAATCGGCTCTATCTCATGAGGAAGCACTCCTCGCGCCTGCGCTTTCGGCTGTTCCTGGCCTACTTCCTGGCCACTCGTGTTGTCCACTTCGTGTCCTATCTTGCCAGGGGCCAGGGGCGGCAACTGAAGGCGATGCTCATGGGCATCGCCGATTTCTTCCGCGGCCGCCTGGGGCGCACGCACGAGCTGGCCTACTTCCGCTAGGGGGCGCTGGAGCGTGCGCATTGCCATCGACGCCACCTCGGTTCCCCACCAAAGAGCGGGTGCCGGCACCTACATCTGCAACCTGGTGCAGGCCCTGGCCCAGGTGGACAGGGAGAACACCTACTTCGTGTTCGCCAAGCCGGAGACCTTCGAGCGCTGCGACCTGCAAAGGGATGGCTTCCGACTGATGCCCGTGCGAGTCGCCTCGCGGTCGGCCAGAATGCTCTGGGAGCAGGCGATGTTGCCCTTGCATCTTCGGCGCCTGGGCGTGGACGTCCTCCACTCGCCCCACTACACGACGCCGCTGGCGGCCATCGGCTGGCGGCGGGTGGTTACCTTTCACGACGTCACCTTCTTTCTCCTGCCCCGCCGCTATCCTGTCCTGCGTCGGCTTTACTTTCAGGGGGCGAGCCGCGCCGGCGCCCGCCTGGCCGATCTCGCCATCGTTGTCTCGGAGACGGTGAAGGGCGATGTCCTACGCTATCTGGGCCTGCCAGCGGAAAGGGTGCGGATGGTGCACCTGGCGCCGGGGCCTGGCTTCTGCCCGCTGGAGGATTCGGCCAGGATGGACGCGGTTCGCGACAGGTACGGGCTGCCGCCCAGGTTCATCCTTAACGTGGGCACTCTGGAGCCGGGCAAGAATCAGGCGACCGTGGTGCGCGCCTTCCACAGGCTCAAGGGGCAGGGCCTGAAGCAGGGGCTGGTCATCGCGGGGCAGAAGGGCTGGATGTACGAGAAGCTGTTTCGGCTGGTGGAGGACTTGGGGCTGAGGAAGGACGTGCTCTTCGTCGGCTACGTGCCCGCCGATGATCTGGCAGCGGTGTACAACATGGCCGACCTGTTCGTCTTCCCATCGCTGTACGAGGGCTTTGGCCTGCCGCCGCTGGAGGCGATGGCCTGCGGCCTGCCGGTGGTGGCCTCCAGCGCGCCGGCCCTGGCCGAGGTGCTGGACGGCGCTGCTCTGCTGGTGGACGCTCGGGATGTGGATGCTCTGGCTGAGGCTTCGGCGAGGGCATTGCGTGACAGGCGTCTGCGCTCCCGCCTGCGCAGGCAGGGGCTGGAGCGAGCCGGCCAGTTCTCCTGGCAGCGGACGGCGCGAGAGACGGTGGCCGTCTACGGCGCGGCTCTGAGCTCAGCGGGGGGATAGTCGGTGGACCTATCCGTTGTCATCGTTAGCTTCAATGCCAGGGACTATCTCCGGCGCTGCCTGGGCTCCCTCTACGAGCACACGGAGGGCGTTGCCCATGAGGCGATCGTGGTGGACAACGCCTCTTGGGATGGCAGCGTCCAGATGGTGGAGAGCGAGTTCCCCCAGGCCATCCTTGTCCGCTGCCCTGCCAACGCAGGCTTCGCCGCTGCCTGCAATCGAGGCATCGCCCAAGCTAAGGGCGAGTTTATCCTGCTTCTAAACCCCGATACGGAGATCGCCGACAACGCCTTCGCCCCTATGGTGACCTACTGTCGCCAGCAGCCGCAGGTGGGCATCCTCGGCCCCAAGCTGCTCAACAGCGACGGCTCGCTGCAGCTCTCTTGCCGCCGCTTCCCCAGCCATCTGACCGGCCTGTTCAATCGCCAGTCCATCCTCACTCGCCTCTTCCCGCGCAATCGCTTCTCCGCCGGCTACCTGATGTCCGACTGGAATCACGACAGCATCGTCGATGTGGACTGGCTGTCGGGGGCCTGCATGCTCCTCCGCCGCCGGATGCTCGATGACATTGGCCTCCTGGACGAGGGCTTCTTCATGTACATCGAGGACGTGGACATCTGCTATCGGGCCCATCAGGGCGGCTATCGAGTGGTCTATTTCCCCCAGGCGGTGGTGACCCATCACATCGGCAGGAGCAGCGATACCCTTCCTAACAAGAGCATCCTTCAGTGGCACCGGAGCATGTGGCGCTACTACCGCAAGCATATGGGCGGCAATCCTCTGGTGGACGGACTCACCCTAATGGGTATCGGCGCCCGCTGCGGCTATCAGCTCGTGCTTCAGAACGGCCGGCGCTTGCTGGCGGGCAGAGGACGGTCCTCGTAGGGCGCCTCCGGCTCGTCCGACCCGGGCGGCGACGGGTGGCGCTGGCGGCCGACGGCGGAGGCGAGGGCACTCCGCAGGGCAACCACCGAGGCGCTGTTCCACAGAGAGCTAGCGTAGCCTAATCGGAAGAGAACGGCGGTAATAGCAGCGCCGAAGGCAAGGAAGGCCAGCAACTCGGCCACGGTTGCTTCCAGGTAGTGGATGGTGAGCGCTGCCCCCGAGAAGAGGATGCAGAGGGCGTACAGGGAGAGGACAACCGCCCTGTCGCTCAATCCCCTTTGCTCCAGCCGATGCTGGATGTGATCGAGGTCGGCGACGAAGGGGTGCCTCAGGTCTGCCAGCCGCCGCACAAAAGCGAGGAGTGTGTCCAGAATGGGGAAGCCCAAAGCGACAATGGGCACGCTGATGAACATGCTGCCGGTGACACCGATGGAGCCCTCGATGGCCAGGGCCGCCAGCAGGAAGCCCAGCAGCAAAGCCCCTGAGTCGCCCAGCAGGCGGGAGGCCACCGGCAGGTTGAAGGGGAGAAAGCCGAGGCAGGCCCCCGCTACTGCCACCAACTGAGCGGCCACCAGCGGGTTGTCCGCATCGGCGGCGATGAAGGCCAGGGGAACGGCCACGATGATCGCCACTCCCGTCGCTATGCCGTCTTTGCCATCGATGAGGTTGATGGCGTTCGTCAGGAACACCAGCCAGAGTATGGTCAGCAGAGGGGCCGCCCATTCCAGGGAGAAGGAAGCGCCCCAAGGCAGGGACACGTCCTCTATGCGGTAGCCGATCGCGAACACCAGCGCCGCCGCTGCCGTCTGCACCAGGAACTTGATCTTGAAGTTCACCTCCATCAGGTCGTCCAGAAGACCCAGGAGGAGGATCATCAGGACGGCACCCAGCAGGCCGGCTGTCTCCCCTTTCTGGTCGGCCAGCAGGTCGGAGAGGTCGGACGAGGCCAGGGAGGCGAAGAGAAGGGCGACGACAACGGCGGTGAAGATGGCCAGGCCTCCCACCCGCCGTCTCCCCAGGCGGGCCTCAGCCGGCCGCGCCAGGCGGTGAAGGGGGAGAAGGGCTGTCAAACCCCAGGCTCCTGCCGCGGCTAGCACGAAGATGAGCAGGTAGACGTCAAGGCCAAGGCTGGGCATAGTAACAGTTCACTTTAGCAGGTCGGCAAGCATCACGCCATATCTCGTCGGTGCCATGGTCAGGCAACAAGAACCAGGCTGGAGGCCAGGAAGTAGGAGCCTAGTCCCAGAAGAAAGAGACCGCAGACGCCGATGACGCCCCGATAGAGGCCTGCGCTCATCATCTGTCTGCCGCTGGCCAGAACGAAGGCCAGCAAGGTCAGCCACAGTATGTCCGAGAGGATGTGACCGACGTAGAAGGAGGCCACCCCCGCGGCACCCTGCTCCAGGGATTGGCTGATGAAAGCAGAGCCTACGCTGGCCCACCAAGCCACCCAGGCGGGATTGAACACGCTCAACAGAATGGCGGCCGACATCAGCACCGCCGCCATTCTCGGCAGGGATTCGCTGCGGGCCTCTCCGCCGGTTGGGAGGCGCAGCCAGCGTTGTCGCCAGGAGTTCTGGTACGCGGCGGTGCCGGGGTTGTTCGATAGCGGCGGACGGACGATGCCAGCAGGCCGTTCGGGCGGCCTGCTTATGATGTGGATGCCCATCCAGAGCAGGAACAGCCCTCCGGCAATGCCCACGCCGGCTCTCACCGGGTCCTCGACCAGGAAGTGGCTGAGCCCCAGGGCCAGGCCGATGACCAGCGCCAGCTCGATCAGGCTGTGGCCGGCGGCCAGCAGCGGCCCGGCCCAGAAGCCGCGCTCCATGCTCTCACGGACGGCCACTGTGGTAAGAGGCCCCGGCATCAGAGCGCCGGTGAAACCCACGCCGAAGGAGGTGACGAAAATAGCTGCTAGGGCTGCTGCGGACATTCTTCTATTCAAGTGTTGCATTGTTCGCAAAGGTTCGTCAATGCGGGTCGAGAAACCTTGACTAACGGATTATTAGGATGTAGAATCCGCGCGATAAGTGCCCATTTCATCCCTGTCTGGGGAGCATTGGCAAAGAGAATAGCGGCGCGTTAGCGAGAGTATGCGCCGGAAGGAGGCATAGATGCGAATGTTTCGAGTAGCGAGGTACTGGCTGCTCGGGTTAGCGATACTTGTAGCGGCTACCTCTCTGGCTCTTCTTCCCGCCTGCGAGGACGAGGAAGAGGAGGAGGCGACGCCAACCCCAACCGCTGCGGCCGAAACGCCGAGCCCGGCAGCAAGTCCGGCGGCAGGTGGCCCCCTGAAGATCGGGTCGCTGAACACCTTCACCGGCTCGCTCGGTGAGTTCGGTGAGAGCATATCCAAAGGCGCCGAGCTGGCAGTAGCTCAGTGCAACGAGGTGGGCGGTGTTCTGGGCGCGGACGTGGAGTTCAGTGTCGCTGACACTCAGACCACCCCCACTGTGGGCGTGGACGCAGCGCGGCGGCTGGTGGATATCGGCGGTGTGCAGGTCATCATCGGCGCCCTGGCCAGCGGCGTCACCACCGCGGTGGCTGAGTCGGTTACCATCCCGGGGAAGATCCTGCTGATCAGTCCGGCCTCGACCGCGGCCACCATCGCAGAGCTGGACGACGACGACATGGTCTTCCGAACGACGGTTTCCGACGACGCGCAGGGGGCTGTGCTCGCCCAGCTGGCGTATGAGGACTTGGGCTACACAAAAGTGGGGGTGATGGCCGACAACAACCCCTATGGTGTCGGTCTGGCTGAGACGTTCAAGTCGAACTTTGAGGCTCTAGGCGGTGAGGCCACGATCGTCAAGTACGAAGAGAACCAGCCGACCTACCTGGCGGAGGTTCAGCAGGCTACCGAGGGCGATCCAGATGCCCTGGCCTGCATCGGCTACCCGGTGGAGGCGCAGGTCTACATCAGGGAGGCCCTGGAGAATGAACTGGCCGACACGTTCCTCTTCGTCGATGGCACCAGGTCCGTGGATTTGCCCACCAACATCGGCCCGGAGTACCTGGAGGGCATGTACGGGACGGACGCCGGCACCGTCAGGGTTGAGCAACTGGTCAACGACTACGAGGCCCAGTTCGGTGAGACCTTCCCGGTGACCCCCTTCACCGCTCAGGCCTACGACGCCGCTGCCCTGCTCTGCTTGGCTGCCAACAAGGCTGGCTCCACGGACCCGGAGGCGATCCGTGACGCGCTAAGGGAGGTATCATCGCCGCCGGGACAGACTGTCACAGCGGGCGTGGACGGTCTCACCGAGGCCCTGGAGCTGATCGCCGCCGGGACGGATGTCGACTACGAGGGCTACGCTAGCAGCACCGACTTCGACGAGAACGGAGACGTGGCCCAGGGCGCCATTTCTATATGGCAATACATTAACGGAGTGCCTACCGGCGTTCGAGACATACCGGTGGACTTCTCGGAGTAACGTCGGCAGAATCATCCGTCCTCGTCGCGAGGATCGACGGTGGATTGCCCGGGAGGCTTTGCCTCCCGGGCTTCTGCTTTCTCCTTACGGCCGACGAAGAGGGAGACGCGCCGTTCCTCGGGGAGGATGCCCTGGGGACGCAGGAGGAGAGCGCCGACGATGAGCAGCCCTACGAATAGGAGTCTAAAGTAGTGGACGCGCACCTCGAAGAAGCCAGGCATGCGCTGTGCCATCTCCCCTGTGCCGGTCCATATGCCCCAGACCACGAAGGCTCCCACAATGGCCCCCTTGTTGTTGCCGCTTCCTCCGACGATCAGCATCGCCCAGATGATGAAGGTCCCAAAGAGCGGCTCGAAGGTGTCGGGAGAGACGGCGCGAATGTAGTGGGCGTACATGGCGCCGCCGATGCCCATGATCATCGCGCCGAAGACAAAAGACTGCATTCGAAAGGCGGTGACGCTCTTACCGCTCGCTGCGGCGGTGGTTTCGTCCTCGCGGATGGCCCGCAGCACTCGTCCCCACGGCGATCTGATGCCTCGCTCGATGGCCACGTACACGATCGCCAGGACAACAAGAGCGATGACCAGATACAGTCGGTTGTAGTCCTTGGGATCCACTAGGTCAAACAGAGGCGCAGGGATGCCGATCATGCCGCGTGTTCCATTAACCAGCCAGTCCTCGTTCATGGCCACCCGCCGAAGGGTCTCGGCAACGCCGATCGTGGCGATGGCCAGGTAGTCCTCACGCAGCCGCAGGGTGGGGATGCCGATGAGGATGGCCAGAGCCCCCGAGGCCAGGGCAGCCGCCGCCAGGCCGACGACGAAAGGTAGGCTATAGCCCGCGATATAGTGCTGGTAGGTGCCGCCTGCCGCCGGCTCTGTGGTGAGGATCGCTGAAGTGTAGGCGCCAACGGCGAAAAAGCCGGCGACGCCAAAGTTGAAAATGCCGGTGTAGCCCCAGTGGACATTGAGGCCCAGAGCGAAGATAGCCCAGATCGCGCTGAAGATGGCAAACGAGATGAGGTACGCGATTAAGCCTTCCACTAGGTCTTCATCCCAAAGAGGCCACGTGGCCGAACCGCCAGCATTAGTATGAGCAGGATGAAAGCTACCGCTACCTTGTAGCCTGGGTCGATCCAGGATGTCGAGACCTGCTGGGCGATGGACACGACCATCGCGCCGGTCAACGCACCATGGGGGCTACCGATGCCGCCCAGGATTGTTGCCGCGAACAGCGGCAGAAGAAGGGAGAATCCCATATCGGGTGTGAGCTGCGATTGTATTCCCAGCAACACGCCGGCTACTGCTGCTAGGCTGCCACCGATGAGCCAGGTCCACATAATGACCTGGTCCGGATTGATGCCGGAAACGCGCGCCAGCTCAAGGTTGTCGGACATGGCGCGCATCGCCTTGCCGATCCTGGTGCGAAACAGAAGAACATAGACCGCTGCGATCAGAAACAGGGTGGTTGCTATGATGAAGATCTGGTCCGGCTTGATCTTCACGCCAAACGGTAGGTCCCAGGCGGGATGGATGCCCGTCACGTAAATTTGTGGCTGCGGCCCCCACCATAGTAGGATCAGCGCCCTGAAGGTGATCGCCAGGCCCAGCGATGCGATGGCGAAGACGACGACACCGCTGCCGCGCTGGCGAAGCGGATGATACACCAGTCGGTCGATGACGACCGAGCCGACGCCGACCGAGATCATGGCGACCAGAATGGCGAGGATCATTCCGTAACCAAAGGAAAGGGGCCCAATGCTTCCGCCGGAGATGAAGGCAAAGAAGGCTAAGTAGGCACCGCACATCATCATGTCGCCGTGGGCGAAGTTGGCGAACTTCATAATGCCGTACACAAGGGTGAGGCCGATCGCGCCCAGGGCGACGATGCTGCCAAGGATGATGCCTACTACTACGAGCTGGAGGTCAGTGATGACCGCAAAGATCAGGAACGCACCGAAGAGAACCCAGAGGCCGATGCCCGTCGCAGCATCGAAAAGATCAGGGCGCTCTCGCCGAAGCATTACGAGAGTGGTAAGGAGTGTCCGTGCCTTGCCGGCTCTTGCGACCAGCTCTGCCATTTGGGGTCCCTCACCCGCCCAGGTAGAGTCTTCCTACCTCTTCGCTGTCCAGCAGGCTTTCGCCGGTGCCCTCCAGACGGTTCTCCCCCATGGCCAGAACGTATCCCCTGTTGGATAGCTTTAACGACTCTCTGGCGTTCTGCTCCACCATGACGATTGCCACGCCGGAGCGGCGTATGTCTGAAATCTTGGCGAAGACTAGCTCCACCATGTTGGGAGCGAGGCTGGCCGAGGGCTCGTCAAGCAGGAGAACGCGAGGCTCAAGCATCAGGGCGCGGGCAAGGGCCAGCATTTGCCGTTGTCCTCCCGATAGCTTCCCTGCCCGGGTGTGGCGTCGTTCCATCACGTCGGGGAAGAGAGCCAGGACCTCTTCCATCTTTGGACGGTAGTTGTCGCGGCGGATGAAGGCTCCCATCTCCAGGTTCTCCTGGACGGTCAGCGTGGGGAAGACGTTCTCGGACTGAGGCACGTAGCACATGCCCTTGCGTACCATGGTTTGGGGCGACTGGCCGGTTACGTCCTCGCCGCCGAACAGAACCCGTCCGCGCCTGCAGGGAAGCAGGCCAAAGACGGTCTTCAGAAGGGTGGACTTACCGGCTCCATTGGGCCCTATGATGGTGACGATCTGTTCTTCCTCCACCTTGATGGAGACACCATGCAGGATCTCCACCTCCCCGTAGCCTGACACCACCTCGCGGGCCTCCAGCATGGTCACCGATATTGTCCTCCCAGATACGCCTCCAGAACGCGCTCGTCGGCCTTGATCTCTTCAGGCTCCCCTTCGGCGATCTTCTCACCCTCGCTCAGGACGATGACTGGATTGCACAGCCGGGTCACCAGGTCCATGTCGTGCTCGATGATGAAGAAGGTGATCCCCTTCTCGTAGCACAGCTCCTCGATGGAGGCCACCAGTTGCTTCATGAGGGTAGGATTGACTCCTGCCCCCGGCTCGTCGAGGAGGACCATCTGGGGGTCGCACATGAGAGTGCGGGCCAGCTCTAGAAGCTTCTTCTGCCCCGAGGAGAGGTTTCCGGCGAACTCATGGCGCAGGTGATAGAGATTGACGAACTCCAGTACCTCCAGGGCCTTATCCTGGATTGCCCGCTCTTGCCTCCGCACCAGGATGGGCAAGAACCAGGGGCCCCAGAGATTCTCGCCCAGCTGGTCACTGGGCACCAGCATCAGGTTCTCCAGGACGGTCATCGACTTGAGTTCCCGCGGGACCTGAAATGTGCGGACGACTCCCTTCCTAAATACCCTGTGAGGCGGAAGGCCTTCAATCCGCTGTCCCTGGAAGAAGATCCTGCCGGCGGTAGGCTTCAGGAAGCCGGTGACCACGTTGAAGAGGGTAGTCTTGCCGGCACCGTTGGGCCCGATAAGGCCGGTGATTGCGCCCTCGGACACCTGAAGAGAGCAGCGGTTGAGGGCTTTAACCCCATCGAAGCTCTTGACCAGTTCCTGTACTTGCAGCAGCGGCGCCACTTTAGTGCTCCTGGCTAAGTGGCCATTGTTGCGGATACAAATGCTTTGCCAGTCACAGTATATCGAACTTGGCTGCGTAGTGCCATCGGACTTGTCGGCCTCAAGCGACTGGGGGCGCTGAGGGGCGTCTTTCCCCGCCAATCAGCGCTATGCTATGATGATCTTGTGGTGGAGGGAGATAGGCGTTGATTTTTGCCTATCTAGACCTGCTAGAGGTCAGTGTACAGGCGTTTTTTGTCTTCTTTGGGGCTGTTGTGACCGCCTTGATAGTGGGCATCTCCTTCCACGAGTTCAGTCACGCCTTCGCTGCCGACAGCCTGGGCGACCCCACTCCTCGCTATCGTGGCCGGCTCACCATCAATCCCTTGGCCCATCTGGACCCGTTGGGCACCACCCTCCTGTTCCTCGGCGGCTTCGGTTGGGGCAAGCCGGTGCCGGTGAACCCCAATCTCATGCGCGGCGCCAACCCCAAGGCAGTGATGGCGATGGTGGCGGCGGCCGGTCCGATATCCAACCTTGTCATTGCTAGCCTGGCCGGCTTGCCGATCAAGATGGACATAGTTCCCTGGCGGACGCCCTTCAATGTGCCTTCTTTGGCCACCTGGGGGGCTGACGACTACCTTGGCCTATACCTGAGCACTATAGTCATCTTCGGCATCATCCTGGCCTTCTTCAATCTCATTCCTGTGGCACCACTGGACGGCTTCCAGGTGGCAGTGGGCATCCTGCCGCGAGACCTCTCGGACTCCCTGGCGCGCACGCAGCAGTGGGGTCTGCCCATCCTCTTCCTTTTCATCTTTGGCATACCTTTCCTTACCGGGTGGCAGGTCAATCCCTTCTTCGAAGTAATGCGGCCAGTGGTGAACACGCTCACTCGGTTGCTGACGGGGATCGACACTGATGTCTTTGGCTAGAGCGGCCTACCGGATACGCCAGTTGTTCGCCTCTCTGGGGGCTGGCCTGGGTTCGGAGGAGCGGCGCATTGTCGGCGCTCGTCTCAGCCGGGAGCAGCGGCGGCTGTTCTACGCCATGACATCTCGAGATCAGCGCCACTGCCTGGACGTCTTCCACGCGCTCCGACGGAAGGGCTGCGAGGACGAGGAGGTGCTGCTGGCCGCCCTTTTGCACGACATTGGCAAGGGGCCCGTCCGCCTGTGGCATCGGGTGGCCTATGTCCTCCTGAGGACGATATGGCCACGCCTGCTGGTCCGCCTGGCCCAGCCCGAGGGTCGGGGATGGCGGCGGGCCATAGCCTCTCTGGAGGATCACGCCGGCCGGAGCGCCGCTCTGGCGGAGGCAGCCGGTACGCCGGCGACGGTAGTGGAGCTTATTCGCTGTCACCAGAGGGCCGATGCCGGCGATGACCGCCTGGCCCTTCTGAGGGCAGCCGACGACTCCTGTTAGGCGGAATCCTATGGAACGCATAACGATCATCGGCCTGGGCCTCATCGGTGGTTCCCTGGGCCTGGCGCTGAAGGCGGCCAAGCTCAAGGACATCGAGATCGTGGGCTACGACAAGGACCCGCTGGCCGCCAGCGAGGCCCGCCGGCTGCGTGTGGTCGACAAGACGGAGTCCGCTCTGCAAAAGGCGGTGCGCGATGCCAGGCTGGTGATCATCGCTACGCCGATCGTGGCTGTCCGCGGTGTGATGGAGGAGTTGGCGGGCGAGCTGCGAGAGAACTGCGTGGTCACCGATACCGCCAGCACCAAAGCCATCGTCATGGAGTGGGCAAGCGAGCTTCTGCCAGCCACAGTTAGCTTTGTGGGAGGCCACCCCATGGCCGGCAAGGAGACAGCCGGCGTCCAGAACGCGGAGGCTAAGCTGTTCGCCGGCAAGCCCTACTGCATCATACCTGCTCCTGACGCCAGCGAGGGCGCGGTGCGAGTGGTCACCGGCATCGTCCACCTTATTGGCGCTCGGCCCTTTTTCATCGACGCCGATGAGCACGACCGCTATGTGGCGGCGGTGAGCCATCTCCCGTTGGTCGTGTCCACTGCCCTGTTCACCCTGGTGCGCAGCAGTCCCGCCTGGCCGGAGCTATCGGCCCTGGCCAGCAGCGGCTTCCTTGATGTCACCCGCCTGGCCTCCACCGACGCGGACCTCAGCCACGGCATCTGCCTGACCAATCGGGAGAGCGTCCTTCACTGGCTGGAGCGCATGGTGGCCGAGCTCGGACGCTACCGAGAGCTGCTGCAGCAGGGGCAGGAGGAGGAGCTGTTCAAGGCCTTCGCCAGGGCCCAACTGGACCGCGACACTTACGTGGCCGCCGGGCCGGCCGTCCGCGAGCCGGCTGCGGCGGGGGAGTTGCCTACCAGCGGCGAGCAGCTAGCCGCACTGCTGGTAGGCGAGCGCTTGATGCGGCGGGTGAAGGACATCGGCAAGCTGCTGGAGGAGAAGAAAGAAGGCGGTGGCAGTCAAGGTGGCGAGGGCGGCAGCCAACGATGAGGAAGACGATCAGTCCAGCACGTAGGCTTCGGGGAAGCATCGAGCCGCCGGGCGACAAGTCCATCTCCCACCGGGCGGCCATCCTCAACGCTATCGCTCAGGGCGAGGCGACGGTGGAGAATTTCCAGGGCGGCGCCGACTGCCTGGCCACCCTGCGTTGCCTGAGAGCCCTGGGCGTGAATATCGACCGGGATGGCGAGGGGACGCTACGCATTGAGGGCGGCGGCCGCTTTGGCTTGAGGGAGAGCGCCGACGTGCTGAACGCCGGCAACTCGGGCACCACCATGCGTGTGCTGGCCGGCCTTCTGGCTGGCCAGCCGTTCTTCTCGGTGCTGACCGGCGACGCCTCTCTGCGCTCGCGCCCGATGGAGCGGGTGGTGGAGCCCCTGCGGGCCATGGGGACGCGCATCCAGGGGCGAGCGGGCGGTTCTCGCCCTCCCCTGGCCATCGAGGGCGGTTCTCTCAAGGGCATCCGCTATCGCCTGCCGGTGGCCAGCGCCCAGGTGAAGTCGGCGCTGAGCCTGGCCGCTCTCTACGGGAAGGGGGAAACAGTCCTGGAGGAGCCGGCGCCCTCGCGCGACCACACCGAGCGGATGCTGCGGGCAATGGGTGTGGAGGTCCTTGGCGGGGAGGGCGAAGGCCTGCGGATATCGCCGCCGCAGCGGGAGCTGACGCCCCTCAGCCTGCGGGTGCCGGGCGACATCAGCGCCGCTGCCTTCTGGATGGTGGCGGCTGCGGCCCATCCCGACGCTGAGATCAGGCTCGCCGGTGTGGGCGTGAACCCTAGCCGCAGTGGGATCATCGATGCCCTGGCCAGCATGGGGGCCAGCATCGCTGTGGAGGCGGAGCGGGTGTGGGGCTGCGAGCCGGTGGCCGACATCGTGGTGCGCTCGTCCTCGTTGCGGGGAACGGTCATCGAGGGGCCTCTCATCCCTCGCCTCATCGACGAGATCCCGGTGCTGGCGGTGGCCGCCTGCTTGGCGCAGGGGGAAACGGTCGTCCGCGAGGCTGGGGAGCTGCGGCTGAAGGAATCGGACCGCATTCGCACCACCGTCCGCGAGCTGCGGCGGCTGGGGGCGAGGATTCAGGAGCTGGCGGACGGCATGGTTATCCAGGGCGTGGGCTCCCTGAAGGGGGGAGAGTGCAGCAGCCACGGCGACCATCGTCTGGCCATGACCCTGGCTGTGGCCGGTCTTACAGCCCAGGGGGAGACGATAGTGCGGGCTGCGGAGGCATCATCCGTGTCATATCCCGGATTCTGGCAACATCTCGAGGAGCTTTCCTCGCGTTAGTACATAGAGAGCAATGCCGCGTATTGGGGAGGGGGAAGGGAGTAAGTCATGACGACAGAGCTATTGGCTGTAGGCTTCAAGAACTTCATAGCGCTCAATCGGGTGATCGCTGTCGTATCCACGGGTTCGGCACCCATTCAGCGCCTTATCCGCGAGGGCAAGAAGAAAGGGGCGGTCATCGACATAACCAGCGGACGCCGCACCAAAGGGGCCATCTTCATGGACAACGGCCAGATCGTTCTGGTCGCCATCAGCCCGGAGACGATCAGTGGGCGGGTGGCGGCCGCCGCTCAGGAAGGTGTTTATGCCAGAGCCGGCCAGGAGGAAGAAGGCTAGGAGGCCTCGCCTGCCGCGTGGCAGGGCTGGCGGCGGCGCGCCCTCGCGCCACCCGCTGCTGGTGGTGTTCTCCGGCCCCTCTGGGGTGGGGAAGGATTCCGTCCTCGCTCGGCTGAAGGCCAGGGGAGGCGACTATCACTTCGCGGTTACCGCCACTACCCGCCCCCGGCGGCCCGGCGAGGTGGACGGCCGCGACTATCACTTCCTGAGCCGTCGGCAGTTCGAGGAGATGCTGGCCGCGGGCGGGCTGATGGAGAACGCCGTCGTCTACGCTGAGCACTACGGCGTGCCCAAATCGGAGGTGCGAGAGGCCCTGGCCCGCGGTCAGGACGTCATCATGCGCACGGACGTCCAGGGGGTAGCTACCATCAAGGGGGCTGTGCCCCAGGCGGTCACCATCTTCATCGCGCCGGCGTCCATGGCCGAACTGGAGGAGCGGCTGCGTCTGCGGGGAGCCGACTCGGAGGAGCAGCTCCGCCTGCGCCTGGCCACGGCCCGTCGAGAGATGGACGCCGCCAGCCACTTCGACCACGTGGTGGTGAACGCGCAGGATAAGCTGGAGGAGGCGGTCGATCAGGCGGAGCGCATCATCGCCGCCGAGAAGGAGCGGCCCGAGCGGGAGCCGGTGCACATACCCTGACGGGGCCGGCAGCGCTTGACAGAACGCAGGTGAAGTGCTATCGTTCTGTTAAAGTTCATATCGCAGCGGCTACGAGCAGGGCTAGTAGGTCGCAAAGCGGGGCTCAGAGAGCCGGGGTAAGGTGAGAGCCTGGCGTCAGCGCAGCGGCCGAATGGGCCTGGGAGCCGTCAACCGAACGCCCCGACTAGTGGGGGTCAGTAGGCTTGGCCGCAGGGGCAGCGTTATCAGAGCCCGGGGTATCGCCCGTTGTCGCAGATGATGGGCCGTACTTGCAACGAGATTCCCCGACCAGTCGGGGGAAGAAGGGTGGCACCGCGAGAAGACCCCTCGTCCCTTTGGGCGAGGGGTTTGTTGTTTGGTGCAGCCTAACGCAAAGGAGGTAACATGCAGACCAAGTTTCTTCTGGCTGAGAGTGATATTCCCCGCCAGTGGTACAACATCCTGCCCGACCTGCCCTGGCCGCCGCCGCCGCCTATCCATCCGGCCACCCACGAGCCTGTCGGGCCGGAGGCGCTGGCTCCGATCTTCCCCATGGCCCTCATCCAGCAGGAGGTGAGCACGGATAACTACATCGACATCCCGGAGGAGGTGCTGGAGATCTACAGGCTGTGGAGGCCTTCGCCTCTGCAGCGGGCCTATCGGTTGGAGCGGGCCCTCGATACCCCCGCCCACATCTACTACAAGTGGGAGGGCGTGAGCCCCGCCGGCTCCCACAAGCCAAACACGGCGGTGGCCCAGGCCTACTACAATAAGCAGGAGGGCATCCGTCGCCTCACCACGGAAACCGGCGCCGGCCAGTGGGGCAGCGCCCTGGCCATGGGCTGTTCCTTCTTCGGCCTGGAGCTGAAGGTGTATATGGTGAGCGTTAGCTTCTATCAGAAGCCCTACCGTCGCATTCTTATGGAGACCTGGGGTGCTAAGGCAGTGCCCAGCCCCAGCTCCGATACCCAGGCCGGTCGGAATGTGCTTGCCCAGGACCCGGATTCGCCGGGGAGCCTGGGGGTGGCCATCAGCGAGGCGGTGGAGGACGCCGTCGGCCGGGAGGACACCAAGTACTCCCTGGGCAGCGTCCTCAACCACGTTCTTCTTCACCAGACGGTGGTGGGCCAGGAAGCGATGAAGCAGATGGAGATGGCCGGGGAGTACCCGGACGTGGTCATCGGCTGCGTGGGCGGCGGCTCCAACTACGCCGGCCTGGCCTTGCCTTTCATGAAGGAGAGGCTGGCCGGCCGCAGGAAGACCCACTTCATCGCCGTGGAGCCCGAGTCCTGTCCCAGCATCACCCGCGGCGAGTATGTCTATGACTTCGGCGACATCGCCGAGCAGACGCCCCTGCTGAAGATGCACACTCTTGGCCACACTTTCATCCCGCCCGGCATTCACGCCGGTGGCCTGCGCTATCACGGCATGGCGCCGATCATCAGCCAGCTCTGCCACGAGGGGGTGATGGAGGCCAGGGCCTATCATCAGACGAAGGCTTTCGCTGCCACCGTCCAGTTCGCTCAGACCGAGGGCATCGTGTCAGCGCCGGAGACCGCCCACGCCATCGTCTGTGCCATCGACGAGGCCCTGGCCGCCCGCGAGGCCGGCGAGAGGCGGGTGATCCTGTTCAACCACAGCGGCCACGGCCTTCTCGACCTGGCGGCCTACGAGGCTTTCCTGGCTGGCAAGCTGGAGGACTACGCCTACCCGGCCGAGAAGGTGCGGGAGGCCATGACCCACGTGCCGAAGGTGTAAGGAGGAGGTCGATTCCGATGGGATGGCCAAGCAGACGTACAAGAGAGGGATGTACTACCCAAGCCTAGCCGAAGTCAAGAAGCTGGCTGGCCAGGTGAACCTTGCCCCCATCTATCGGGAGGTGGCGGGCGATCTGGAGACGCCTGTCTCTGCTTACCTGAAGGTGGCCCAGGGCGATCACTCCTTCCTCCTGGAGAGCGTGGAGGGAGGCGAGCGCCTGGCCCGCTACAGCTTCATCGGCACCGAGCCCTATCGGGTCCTTCGGCTGGGGCCGTATGCCGATATGCGTCAGGGCTCCGATCCCCTGGAGGCCATCGAGGAGGAGTTGGGCCGATTCCGCCTGGCGCCGGTGCAAGGCCTGCCGCGGTTCACCGGCGGCGCCGTCGGCTATCTGTCCTACGAGGCGATCCGCCACTTCGAGCCGCGGGTGCCCATAGGCCAGAACGAGGTACTGAGCCTGCCGGAGGCCATCTTCATGTTCGTCGATACCATGCTGGTGTTCGACCACCTGAAGCACACGATCAAGGTGGTGAGTCATGCCCGTCTGGACGGCGATATCGACGCTGCCTATCGCCAGGCGGTGTGGCGCATCGACGAGCTGGTGGAGCGCCTGGGCCGGCCCTTACCCAGTGTGCCCTATCCTGTGGAGCCTTCCGTTGGCCCTGCGGACCAGGCCGTGCGCTCCAACATGGGCCTGGAGGAGTACCTGCTCAAGGTGGAGCGCTGCCGTGAGTACATCATCGCCGGCGACATCATCCAGGTGGTGCTCTCCCAGCGCTTCTCCCGCCCCACCAGCGCCCATCCACTCAGCATCTATCGCGCTCTGCGGGCGATAAACCCCTCGCCCTACATGTACTACCTCCAGACGGCCGACTGCCACGTGGTCGGCGCCTCGCCGGAGATGCTGGTGCGGGTGGAGGACGGCGTCGTCTCCACTCACCCCATTGCTGGCACGCGGCCGCGCGGCGGTGATCCGGAGGAGGACAGGGCGCTGGAGGAGGACCTGCGGAACGACGAGAAGGAGACGGCGGAGCACATCATGCTCCTCGACCTGGGGCGCAACGACATCGGCCGAGTGAGCCAGCCGGGGACGGTGGAGGTCAGCCAGCTCATGGAGGTCGAGCGCTACTCCCACGTCATGCACCTGATCTCCCACGTGAGCGGCCGCCTGCGCCAGGGAATGACCCACTACGACGCCCTGCGGGCCTGCTTCCCCGCCGGCACCGTCTCGGGGGCGCCCAAGATCCGGGCGATGGAGATCATCGCCGAGCTGGAGGCCGACCGGCGGGGGCCCTACGCGGGGGCCGTGGGCTACTTCAGCTTCTCGGGCAACCTGGACACGGCGATCACCATCCGCACGCTGGTGGTGAAGGACGGCGTGGCCCACGTGCAGGCCGGCGGCGGCATCGTCTACGATAGCGTCCCCGAGCGGGAGCATCAGGAGTGCGTGAACAAGGCGAGGGCGGTGCTGGCGGCCATCAGCCAGGCGGAGACGGTGGAGGCGGAGGTGCCCCGCGGCAGTTTGGGGTACTAGGGCCATGCTCCTGCTGATCGATAACTACGACAGCTTCACCTACAACCTCTACCAGTACCTGTGCGAGCTGGGAGCGGAGGTGGAGGTGGTGCGCAACGATAAGGCCACCGTCGCCGACATCGAGGGCATGCGACCCGAGCGGATCGTCATATCGCCGGGGCCGTGCACGCCCAAGGAGGCGGGGATCAGCGTCGAGGTGGTGCGCCACTTCGCCGGCAAGCTGCCGATCCTGGGCGTCTGCCTGGGCCACCAGTGCGTGGGCGAGGCCTTCGGAGGAGTGGTGGCCGGCGCTGGCGAGATCGTCCACGGCAAGATGTCCGTCATCCACCACGACGGCAAAGGCGTGCTCGCCGGCCTGCCCAACCCCCTGGAGGGCATCCGCTACCACTCGCTGGCCGTCCAGCGCGAGGGCCTGCCCGACTGCCTGGAGGTCACGGCCTGGACGGAGCGCGGCGTTATAATGGGCGTACGTCACAAGGAGCAGGCGGTGGAGGGCGTCCAGTTCCACCCGGAGTCGATCATGACGGCGGTGGGCAAGGACGTTCTAAGGAACTTTCTGAATCTGTAAGGCGGTCAAGAGATGATCCGTGAAGCCATCGATGCAATCGTTAACCAGGGCCGCTCGCTCAGCGAGGAGGAGGCGGCGGCCGTCATGGAGGAGATCATGTCCGGGGAGGCCACGCCCGCCCAGCTGGGAGCCTTCCTGGTGGCCCTCCGCTTGAAAGGGGAGGCGGTGGAGGAGATCGCGGGCATGGCGCGGGTGATGCGGGACAAGGCCCTGCGGGTGCCCTTCGAGGGGCCGCCCCTGCTCGACACCTGCGGCACCGGCGGCGACCGCATGGGCACGTTCAACGTATCGACCGCCGCCGCCTTCGTGGCCGCCGGAGCGGGTGCCGTCGTCGCCAAGCACGGCAATCGGGCGATGACCAGCCACTGCGGCTCGGCCGACGTGCTGGAGGCCCTGGGGGCGAAGATCGACCTGCCGCCGGAGGGGGTGGCCCACTGCCTGCGCGAGGTGGGCGTCGGGTTCATGTTCGCCCCCGTCTTCCATCCGGCGATGCGCTTCGCCGCCGGCCCGCGGCGGGAGATCGGCGTGCGCAGCGTGTTCAACATCCTCGGGCCGCTGACCAACCCGGCGGGGGCCAAGGCCCAGGTGCTGGGCGTGGCCGACGCCGCCATCGGCGAGAAGATGATCCAGGTGCTGGGCCGCCTCGGCTGTCGGCACGCCCTGGTGGTGCACGGCGAGGACGGCCTGGACGAGATGAGCCTGGGCAGCTCCACTCTGGTCTACGAACTCAAGGAGGGCGACATTCGCTCCTACAAGGTGACGCCGGAAGAGGTTGGCCTGCGCCAGGCCAGCGGCCAGGCGGTGAAGGGTGGCTCGCCGGAGGAGAACGCCGCCGCCATGCGAGCGGTCTTCGGCGGCGAGCAGGGGCCTCTGCGCGACATCGTCCTGCTGAACTCGGCGGCGGCCCTGGCGGCTGCCGACAAGGCCGCCACCCTGGCCGAGGGCGTTCCCCTGGCCGCCCAGGCCATCGACAGCGGCGCCGCCGGCGAGAAGCTCGAACGTTTCATTGAGGTGACAACCAGCTTTGGCTAAAGATATCCCTACCATTCTCGAGCGCATCCTGGCCGACAAGCGCCAGGAGCTGGAGCGCCA
>Ga0111179_1010_pt1 | contig 21411 bp, 29 predicted proteins | sample DeeMarSWOR324_28_FD_80226 | JGI IMG/M metagenome (GOLD analysis project Ga0111179, IMG submission 80226) | Dehalococcoidia bacterium SM23_28_2
ACCGGCGCTGCCTCCTCCGCCTCCTCAACCGCCGCTACTTCCTCCGCTGGCGGTGCCTCTTCCTCGACCAGCGCTGCCTCAACAGCGATTGCCTCCTCCAGCTCTCTCAGCTCCTCAGGCTCTTCTTCCTCGAAGACGGCCTTCTCCTCCTCGGGCAGGACAGCGGGGGTTACGACCTCGACCACCAGCCAGCGCTTGTCCCGCGATAGTGGTCGCGTCTCCGCAATGACCACCTTGTCGCCCACCTGGCAGGCGTTCTCCTCATCATGGGCCTTGTAGCGCTTCACCCGCCGAAGGATCTTCTTGTACAGACGGTGGCGCTTGAAGGCCTCCACGGCCACTACCACCGTCTTCGCCATCTTATCCTTGACTACCACCCCCACACGGGTCTTTCGGCGACCGTAGCGGACCTTTGCCATCCTACTCCTTCTCGGCAGCCGCCTCGGCGACCAACTGCCGCTCCCTCTGGATGGTCTTCAGCCGAGCAATCCGCCGTTTGGTCTGAGTCATCAGCCGATAGTTAGACTCCTGGCGAGTCATCCAGCGCAGGCGTAGGGAGAAGAGCCGGCGATGGGCCTCCTCCAGCTCCTTAGCCACGTCGCCATCGGAGAGGCGGCGAATATCGTCAGCCTTTCGATTGACCCTTGTCACTACTACTCCCTAGGCCACCGCATCCCGAGCCACCACCCGCGTGGGGATAGGCAGCTTGTGGGAGGCACGACGCATGGCCTCCCGTGCCACATCCTCCCGCACGCCGGCGATCTCGAATAAAATCCTCCCCGGCCTGACCACCGCCACCCAGTGCTCGGGAGCAGCCTTGCCGCTGCCCATGCGCGTCTCCGCTGGCTTCTTGCTGACCGGCTTATCGGGAAAGACGCAGATCCACACCTTGCCGCCACGGCGGATGTGGTGAGTGATGGCACGACGGGCGGCCTCGATCTGGCGAGCGGTCATCCAGGTGCTTCCCAGGGCCTGAAGGCCAAACTCGCCGAAGGTTAGCTTGTTGCCGCCACTGGCTTTGCCCCGGCGACGGCCTCGCTGTGCTTTCCGATGCTTCACGCGCTTAGGCTGCAGCATGATTGGTCACTCCCCCGGGCTAGGCGAGGGGGATTCCTCCTCTTCTACTCGTTCTACAGTCTCGCGCACAATATCGCCCTTATAAATCCAAACCTTGACGCCGATACGACCGAGGGTGGTGTGAGCCTCGGCGGTGCCGTAGTCGATGTCCGCTTTCAGGGTGTGCAGCGGCACCCGCCCTACCATCTCCGTATCATTGCGCGACATCTCCGCGCCGCCCAAGCGCCCTGAAACCCTGATCTTGATGCCCTCGACTCCTCGCTGCATAGATCTGGCCACCGCCTGCTTCATCGCCCGCCGATGGGAGACCCGCCGCTCCAGTTGGTCTGCCACCGCCCTGGCCACCAGGGCAGCTTCCATCTCCGGCATGCGGACCTCAACGATGTTCACCCGCATGCGTCGGCCGGTCAGGCTCTCCAGCTCCCTGCGCACCTCGTCCACCCGCTGGCCGCCGCGTCCGATGACTATGCCCGGCCGTGCCGTGTGAATGGTGACTGTGACCTGGTTGGCGTTGCGATCGATCTCCACACTGGAGACGCCGGCGTCGGCCAGCATCTTACTGAGGGTGCGCCGGATAGTCAGGTCCTCGTGCAGGAGGGCGGTATAGTTCTTCTCGTCGAACCACCTGCTCTGCCAGCCGTAGATATAGCCGAGGCGAAAGCCGTGGGGATGAACTTTCTGACCCATGCTAGCCTTCAACCTCCTCTACTATTACCGTGACGTGGCTGCGTCGCTTCAGGATGGGAGAGGCACGACCACGGGAACGTGCCCGCCAACGCTTTAGCGTGGGGGCATCGCCGGCGTAAGCGGTGACCACACGCAGGTACCGAGGGTCTATCTGGTAGTTGTTCTCGGCGTTTGCTGCTGCCGACCGCACCAGCTTGGCCACCACCCTGGCATGAGGCGACGGCATGTGTCGCAGACGGGCCAGGATCTCGTTCACGCCCCTGCCCGGCAACTGATTGAGCAGGAGCCTTATCTTCTTGGGCGACACCGCCACGTTCCTGGCCTGCGCTCTTACCTGCATGCTCCATCCCTGTTCCTAGCGCACCTTGGTGAACTTCTCCGACTTGCCAGCGTGGCCACGGAAAGTACGCGTCAGGGCGAACTCCCCCAGCCGATGGCCCACCATGTTCTCGGTGATGAAGATCGGCACATGGCGCCGCCCGTCGTGGACGGCGATGGTCAGGCCCACCATCTGGGGCATGATCGTCGACGCCCGCGACCAGGTGCGAATGACCGTTTTCTGACCCGATCGCTGCACTGCATCCACCTTCTTCATCAGCTTGGCGTCTACAAATGGGCCCTTCTTGGTCGACCTAGTCAACGTCTACCCCCTAGCTGCCACGGCGACGTCGCACGATATACTTGTCGCTTCCCCTGCGGCGGCGGGTGCGATAACCCAGGGCCGGCTTGCCCCAGGGCGTCTTGGGTCCTGGCAGCCCGATGGGCGCCTTGCCCTCGCCGCCACCGTGAGGGTGGTCGCGGGGGCTCATAGCCGAACCGCGCACCTTGGGCCGCCTCCCCATGAGGCGGGATCGCCCTGCCCGGCCGAGCTTGATCTGGCTGTGCTCAACGTTGCCCACCTGGCCAATAGTCGCCACGCAATCGGCCAGGATCTTGCGTATCTCGCCCGAGGGCAGGCGCACGAGCACGTATCGCTCCTCTTTGGCCATCACCTGGGCAGAGGAGCCAGCGCTGCGCACAAGCTGGCCGCCCCGGTTCAAGGAAAGCTCCACGTTGTGCACCGCTGTGCCCAGCGGTATCCTCCTCAGAGGTAGAGCATTGCCGGGCCGTATTTCCGCCTCAGGGCCGGCCATCACCGTATCCCCCACCTTCAGGCCCACCGGCCAGAGGATGTATCGCTTGTCGCCGTCGGCATAGTGGATGAGGGCAATGCGCGCCGAGCGATTGGGGTCGTACTCGATGGCCGCCACCTTCCCCGGCACGCCGAAGTTGTCTCGCTTGAAGTCGATGATGCGCAGCATCCGCTTGGCACCGCCGCCTCGGTGGCGCACGGTGACCCGCCCCTGACGGTTGCGGCCGCCCGACTTCTTCAGGGGCACCGTCAGAGACTTCTCCGGCTTCCTCTTCGTTATCTCCTCGAAGGTGTAGCCGGTCGCTCCCCGTCGGCCGGGAGAGGTAGGCTTGTACTGCTTAATACCCATCTCTACACACCCTCGAACAGTTCGATCTTGTCCCCTGGCGCCAGAGTGACGATAGCCTTCTTCCAGTCAGAGCTCAGGACTTGCCTTCTGCCCCAGCGGCGCTGCTTGCCCCGCACGTTCATCACATTGACCGCCAAAACCCGCACGTTGAAGGCCTTCTCCACCGCCTGCTTGATCTGCGTCTTGTTGGCCCCTCTGGCCACCCGAAAGGCATACTTGTCCTCGGCCAGCAAGTAGGAGCCCTTCTCAGTCACCAGGGGATGCTCAATCACGTCATAAGGATGAATCGCCTTGGGCATCCTAGCTCGCCTCCTGCCCGCTGGCAGCCACGCCGACTTTTGGCCGGCGCTGGCCGACGCGATCGCCGCCCCAAAGGGCCTCGCAGCGGCGCACCGCCGCCACCGTCATCACCAGATGGCGATGGGTGACCATGTCCACCACGTTCAAGTAATCGGCTGGTAGGACTTTCGTCTTCGGTATGTTGCGAGCGCTGACATACACGCTCCTGTCCGGCTCGCCGGTGACGACCAGCGCTGAGCGCTCGATGCCGAGGTTAGCCAGGGCATCCGCCATCTGCTTGGTGCTCGGCTTCTCCACGGCCAGCTCATTGACCACCACCACGCGGCCATCGGCCACCTTGCCCGATAGCACCGAGCGAATGGCCAGCCGCTTCATACGCTTAGGCAACGCCTGACGGTAGCTGCGAGGCTTGGGTCCGAAGGTGACGCCGCCGCCTCGGCGGTGGCCAGCACGAGCGGTGCCCTGGCGCGCCCGGCCAGTGCCCTTCTGAACACGAACCTTGGCAGAACTGCCCCGAACCTCGCCGCGGCTCTTGGTGCTGGCGCTGCCGGCCCGCTGATTGGCCCGCTGAGCCATGAAGGCCTGATGCACCACGGCCAGGTTAGGCTTGATGCCGAACACTGTATCGTCCACCGCGATGGCCTTCAGCTTGGCTCCCCCAGCGCTGCGTACGGGAATCTTCACGACTTCTTGTCCTCTGTCTCCTCAGCCTGTGGCTCCTCGGCCGGTGCCTCTTCAGCCGGCGGCTCCTCAGCCTCAGCCTCCTCGGTAGGTGCCTCCTCAGTCGGCGGCTCTTCGGCCTTGGGTTCCTCAGCCTGTGGCTCCTCGGCAGGCGCCTCTTCGGCCTTCGCCTCCTCGGTAGGTGCCTCTTCGGCCTCCGCCTCCTCGGCAGGCGCCTCTTCAGCCTGCGGCTCTTCGGGCTCGTCAGCTTTCCTGGCAGCCACCCTCGGCTCCACAGCCTGCTTGCGGGCCACCCGAATGCGCAAAAGGCCGTCCTTGGCCCCGGGTACGGAGCCCTTGACCATGATCACTCCTCGGGCCGGATCGGAGTCCACCACCTCTAGGTTGCGTACGGTGACCTTCTCGGCGCCCATGTGGCCAGCCATCTTCAGACCCTTGAGCACCCGCCCAGGGTCAGCGCTCGCCCCGATGGAGCCAGGAGCGCGATGGCGATCCGACTGGCCGTGAGTCTTGGGGCCGCCGCGGAAGCCGTGACGTTTCACCACTCCAGCGAAGCCCCGGCCCTTGGAGATGCCGCTCACGTCCACCAGGTCGCCGGGCTCAAAGACCTCTGCGCCCACTCGCTGGCCCACCTGCCACTGGCCGATATCCTCCACCCGGAACTCCCTCAGGTGGCGAAAGGAGCCCAGGCCCTTGAAGTGCCCCTTCATCGGCTGGTTGACCCGCTTTCGCGAGCCGAAGCCCAACTGGACGGCCTCATAGCCATCGCGCTCCTTGGTCTTCACCTGAAGAACGGTGCAGGGACCGACCTCGATGACCGTCACCGGCACCACCGTGCCGTGCCGGTCGAAGATCTGCAGCGTGCCAAGCTTGCGGCCCAAGAGTCCTTCGATCATGACTACAGCTTGATCTCGATGTCCACGCCCGCAGGTACCTGCAGGCGCATCAGGGCATCCACCGTCTTGGACGTTGGATCCACAATGTCGATAAGACGCTTATGAGTGCGAATCTCGAACTGCTCCCGCGAATCCTTGTCGACGTGAGGCGAGCGGATAACGCAGAACTTCTTGATCTCGGTGGGCAGAGGCACAGGACCAGCCACCACCGCCCCTGTCCTCTCCGCCGCCTCACAGATGAGAGCGGCAGACTGGTCGAGGATGCGATGATCGTAGGCCTTTAGGCGAATCCTTATCTTCTGTCTGGGCATAGCCTACCTTCTCACGTATCCTCTCACTCGCCCCAGCAGCGCCTCGGCCACGGAGGGCGGTACTTCCTGATAATGGTCGAACTCCATAGTGTAGGTAGCGCGCCCTTGCGTCAAGGAGCGCAGCTCGGTGGCATAGCCAAAAGTCTCGGCCAGCGGCACCAGAGCGCGAATCAGGCGCATATGGCCCCGCTGGTCAACCATGGTCACGTGGCCACGGCGAGCGTTGATGTCGCCGAGCACGTCGCCGAAGAACTGCTCCGGCGTGGTTACCTCTGTCTCCATGATCGGCTCCAGCAAAATGGGCTTGGCATGGGACAGGGCCTGGCGCACAGCCATCGAACCGGCCATGCGGAAGGCCGGCTCGGAGGAATCCACCGGATGATAGCCGCCGTCCACCAGGGTCACTTCCACATCGATCACCGGGTAGTTGGCCACAACGCCCGTCTCCAGGGCTTCCCTCACCCCCCGCTCCACCGCCGGGATGAACTCGCGCGGGATGTCCCCGCCGATGATCTTGTCCACGAACTGGAAGCCTGTCCCCCTCTCACGGGGAGCCACTTCCAGCTCCACTACTCCGTACTGGCCATGGCCACCCGTCTGGCGAATGAAGCGCCCCTCGGCCTTGGCCGGACAGGTAATCGTCTCCTTGTAGGCCACCTCCGGCTTGCCCACCTTGGCTTGTACCTGGTACTCCCTCATCATGCGGTCGACGACGATCTCCAGGTGGAGCTCGCCCATGCCGGAGATAATGGTCTGGCCGGTCTCAGGGTCATAGCGAGTACGGAAGGTGGGGTCCTCCTCCGATAGGCGGCCCAGCGTTTCACTCATGCGGTCCTGGTCTTCTTTCGTTCTGGGCTCAAGGGCTACGGAGATGACCGGCTCGGGGAACTTGATGGCTTCCAGGAGAATGGGATGGCTCTTGTCGCAAAGGGTGTCGCCGGTGAATGTGTTCTTGAGGCCGACGGCCGCTACGATGGCTCCCGCATACGTCTCCTGAATGTCCTCCCGACGCTGGGCGTGCATGCGCAGCAGCCGGCCGACACGCTCCCGCTGACCGCGGTTGCTGTTGTAGACCGCCATGCCCTGACCAACCTTGCCGGAATAGACCCGGAAATAGGCCAGCCGCCCCACATAGGGGTCGGCCACGATCTTGAAGGCCAAAGCGGCGAAGGGCTCATCGTCGGCAGCATGGCGCTGGATGGTCTCTCCCGTCTTGGGATGCACACCCTCGATAGGTGGCACGTCCACCGGCGCCGGCAGGTAGTCGATCACCGCGTCCAGCAGGGGCCGGATGCCCCTGTTGCGCAGGGCGCTGCCGCAGAGAACGGGGGTGACCACATTGGCCAGCGTTGCCCGCCGGATGGCCTTGTCCATCTCGGTTGCTGGTATGTGCCGCCCTTCCAGGTAACTGATCAGGAGCTGGTCGTCCAGCTCAGCCACCGCCTCCACCAGCTCCTCCCGACGCGTCTTCGCTTCTTCCAGGGAGCCGATGATCATCTCGCTTGCCCCGGCAGCCAGCGCATCCGCCTCCACCAGAGCAGTCAAGAACTCCTCAGGCCAGCCGTTGCGACCCTCGCCGTACCTCTCCGGCAGGGGAACCTTCACGGGCTTCTCATCTTTGTCCACGGGGAAAACCCAGACCACCTCTTTCACCAGATCGATGACCCCCAGGTACTTCTCCTCTACGCCCAGGGGAATCTGGAGGGGCAGCGGCCGCGCTACCAGCCGGTCGCGGATCATTTTCACCGTCCGCCAGAAGTCTGCTCCCACCCGATCCATCTTGTTGACGAAGGATATGCGAGGGACGTGATAGCGATCGGCCTGGTGCCATACCGTCTCCGACTGGGGCTGAACTCCGGCCACCGCGTCGAGGACGACGATGCCGCCGTCCAGGACCCGCAGGCTGCGCTCCACCTCCACCGTGAAGTCCACGTGGCCGGGCGTATCCACGATGTTGACCATGTACCCCAACCACTCGCAGGTAGTAGCGGCGGCGGTGATAGTGATCCCCCGCTCCCGCTCCTGGGCCATCCAGTCCATCACGGCCGTCCCTTCATCCACCTCGCCGATCTTGTAGGTGCGGCCGCTGTAGAACAGGATGCGCTCGGTAACGGTCGTCTTACCCGCATCAATGTGGGCAATGATCCCTATGTTACGAACCTTTTCGATGGGCACAGGTCTAGCCATGGCTCTCTCTCAAAATCATTAGGAATGGGAAACGAATTAAGCGTTCATAGGTGCGGTCGCTACTCAGAGGTTACCATCGGTAGTGGGCGAAGGCTCTATTGGCTTCAGCCATACGGTGGGTATCATCGCGGCGCTTGATGGTGACGCCCTGGCCACTGGCAGCGTCCATCAGCTCAGCGGCCAGCCTCTCGGCTATGGGCCTACCCGTGCGACCGCGCACCGCCATCAACAGCCAGCGCATGGCCAATGACATCTGCCGCTCCGGCCGCACCTCCAGAGGGATCTGATATGTGGCACCGCCTACACGCCGAGGCCGCACCTCCAGAATAGGCATAGCATTGCGTATCGCCTGCTCGAATACTTCCACAGGGTTGCGGCGGGTCCGCTGCTCCACGATGTCCAGGGTGTTGTATATGATCCGCTCAGCGGTACTCTTCTTGCCGTCCCTCATCAGCTTGTTGATAAACATCTGAAGCCAGACACTATTGTACTTGGCATCAGGCGCTGGCCGCCTACGGATGACCTTGCCTCGCCTCGGCATCGCTCTACCTACCCTACCTGGGTTCCTCGCTGCGACGGGTGCCGTACTTGCTCCGACTACGCTTCCGGCCCTCTACCCCTTGGGAGTCGAGGGCTCCGCGGATGATGTGATAGCGCACGCCCGGCAGGTCCTTCACTCGCCCTCCCCGGATGAGCACCACCGAGTGCTCCTGAAGGCTGTGCCCCTCGCCGGGGATGTAGGCGGTGACCTCCATCCCATTGGTCAAGCGCACCCGCGCTACCTTGCGCAAGGCAGAGTTGGGCTTCTTAGGAGTCACCGTCCGCACCTGAACGCACACGCCCCGCTTCTGGGGAGCACCCCGCGCCCGCACCTGCCTATTCCTCAAGGCGTTGTAGGAAAAGCGCAGAGCGGGGGCCTTGGTCTTCTTGACCAACTTCCTGCGCCCCTTCCGCACCAACTGATTTATAGTGGGCAACCCATCCCCCTTAAACACAGCGAAAAAGGCCGAAAGCCTCATTTCTGAGCCAGTACAGCGGGTGAGACCTTCGCCTCAGCTATCCGCCGACCGTTGTCATTTTGGGGTCCTTCGACCTGTACGTATAGCGTATATACGTAATGGACGCCAGACGCCAAGCCTAGCCTATATCAAACTTCGCACGCTGTCAAGAGCGCTCACACACCTGAGTAGCTGTGAAGCCCGCTGACCCACAGGTTGACGGCAAAGTAGGTGAACAGCACCGCCAGGAAACCCACTACCAGCAGCACCGCCGAGCGCGTTCCCCGCCAGCGTCGCAGGCCCCGCATGTGGAGATAGCCGGCGTAAACAAGCCAGGTCACCAGAGAGGACGTCTCCTTGGGGTCCCACCCCCAGTAGCGCCCCCAGGCCAGGTTGGCCCAGTAGGCGCCCAGGGCTATCCCCAGGGCCAGCAAGGGGAAGCCGACGATCACCGACCGATAGCCGACCTCGTCCAGAACGTCGGCCCTGGGCAGCCGCGAGAAGCGGTTCCTCTCGCCCTGGATGAGATAGACCACCGCCGACCCGAAGGAGACACTGAGAGCGCTATAAGCCAAAACCATCATCGCCACGTGGGCAGCGAGCAGCGGCTCGTTGCGGAGGGCGGGCACCAGCGGTTGCACCTCAGAGGGGAAGAAGGCGGCCGCCGCCAGCAGGCCGAGGACGACCGGCTGAACGAAGGCCCCCAGGGTGCGCTGGCCATACCAGCGCTCCAAGACTGCATAGGCCAGCGAGCTGCCGCCAGCAAAGGCCACTGTGTACTCCCACATGTTCGACCAGGGTGCGTGGCCAGCGGCCCGCCAGCGAGCCACCAGGGCAGCCGCCAGAAAAGCGGCCACCAGCCAGGTGGTCAAAGTCGCCGCCTTACCGATAGAAGCGGGCAGCCTTTCCCAGGAGGTCACCGTTAGGGTCTGGCCGTTGGTGGCGAGCCGCCGCAGAGCTAGGCGGACGCCGAAGGCGTGGCCCCAGTAGAGCAGGGTAGCCATGGCCGCAGCGGCCAGGGCCAGCCAGAACATGTTGATGGAGAGCTGCTCCATGCCATGTCTCATCTGCCCTGCACTAGGGCCAGGAACTCAGAGCGAGCGAACGTCCCCTTGCGGAAGGGGCCCTGCACTGCAAATGTCACCACCCGCGTGCCCGGCTTGTGGGCGCCCCGCATGCTCAGACACAGATGCTCCGCCTCCACTACAACACCCACACCGTCGGCATCCAGCGCCTCAAGAATACAGTCGGCCAGTTGACGCGTCAGACGCTCCTGAATCTGCGGCCTCCTGGCCAGAATGTCCAGCGCCCGGGCGATCTTGCTGATCCCCACCAGACGGCCGTTGGGGATGTAGCCCACGTGGGCCACGCCGTAGAAGGGGAGAAAATGATGCTCGCAGAGGGAGTAGAAGGGGATATCCCTGAGGATTACCGGCTCATCCTTCTCCCCCTGGAAGCCGCTTCGCAGCACCTCCACGGGATCCCGCTCGAGGCCGGAGAAGAAGTAGGCATACATGTCGCCGATACGCCGAGGCGTCTCGGCGAGGCCCTCGCGCTGGGGGTCCTCGCCGATGGCTTCGATGATCCGGCGCACCGCCTCAGCGATCTTGGCCCGATCTACCACATGGCCTCCCAGAAACGCTCAACGCAGACGTGAGGCATGCATCTATGCCACGCCGATGGCCTTCTCCACGGCGGCCAAATCGGCGGGCACCTCCAGGACCTCGGTAGGGATAGCCATCGCCGTGTCCGGGTCCTTGAGGCCGCTGCCGGTGATGATGCAGACGACGGTGCTGTTGCTGAGGTCCAGCCCCTCGCGGTTCATCTTGAACAGACCGGCCACCGAGGCCGCGGAGGCCGGTTCGCCGAAGATGCCCTCCTCCTGGGCCAGCAGCCGATAAGCCTTCAGGATCTCCTCATCGCTCACCGCCTCGATCACGCCGCCCGAGGCGTCGCGAGCGGCCTCAGCCCCCTTCCAGCTAGCCGGGTTGCCGATGCGTATGGCTGTGGCCACCGTCACCGGCTTCTCCACCGGCCTTCCCAGAACAATGGGAGCCGCCCCTTCCGCCTGGAACCCCATCATCCGCGGCCTCTTGCTGGCCAGTCCCCTCTGATTATGCTCCACGAAGCCCCGCCAGTAGGCAGTGATGTTGCCGGCATTGCCCACCGGAATGAACAGGTAATCGGGGGCATCCCCCAGATGATCGATGATCTCGAAGGCGGCCGTCTTCTGGCCCTCCAGCCGATAGGGATTGAGGGAGTTGACCAGGGCGATGGGATGCTTATCGGTGATCGTCCGCGCCAGGGACAGAGCCTGGTCGAAGTTGCCATCCACAGCGATGACCTGGGCACCATGGGCCACCGCCTGGGCCAGCTTCCCCTGAGCGATGTTGCCCTTGGGCACCAGAACATGGGCCCTCAGACCGCAGTGGGCGGCATAGGCTGCGGCAGAGGCGCTGGTATTGCCGGTGGAAGCGCAGAGCACCGCCTTCTGACCCTCCTCTATGGCCTTGGCCACCGCCACCACCATGCCTCGGTCCTTGAAGGAGCCGGTTGGGTTGCAGCTCTCCAGCTTAAAGTAGAGGGAGCCACAGCCCACTCGGGCCTCCAGCCGCTGGGAGCGCACCAGGGGCGTCCCTCCCTCCCCCATGCAGATATGGGGAGTAGCATCCGTTAGCGGCAGATAGTCACCATAGCGGCGCAGGACGCCCAGTCGATCACTCGCCGCCCAGCTTGAGGTCACGCTGCTTTATCTCCTTCAGTTCCTGTTCCATGGCAGCCAACTGACGGCGTTTCTGCCGCTCCTGGAAGTGTCCCAGCTTGCGTAGGTAGTCCACCACCTGCTGGCGCTGCTCACGGATTTGCTGCTGGAAGGCGGCCAGGCGCTCCTTGTGAGTCTCGGCCTTGCTCTCCAGTAGCTCCAAGGCACGAGCATTGTCTTCAGCACGCTCCCGCTGCTCCCCCAGCGCCTGCTCCATAGCTTTCAGCCGCTCTTCCAGACGCTGGCCTTCCGTGCGCCAGTGCTCTTGAACGCCCCCCAGTTCCTGATGGCCCACATGATCCTCGCTGAGGATGGTCACCTGCTCCCCCAGGCGGCGGACCTGCTCGACCAGGAGCTGCGTGCGTTCGGAAAGGATGGCATCCTGCTTGATCAAGGCGTCAGTCTCGGCGTGTAGACGTCTCGTCTCCTCCTCCAGGCGTTTGACGGCCTCGTCGTGCCTGGCCGACTTGCTCGCCAGCCCTTCGATTCCCTTGTCCGCAGCCTCCAGCCGCTTCTCCAAGAGCGATATGTCATCCCGAAAACGGCGCCCGCCCTCCTCCACGGCCAGCATGCGCCCCTCGTAGGACTGGACCAGCTTGTCCACGGCCTCCAGGCGGCGCAAGGAGCCACTGTGTTGCTCCCTCTCTCGCTCCACCGTCGTCTGCTGCTGGCGCCCGACATCTTCGATGCGGCTCTGATTGGCCAGTTGACGCTCCTGGAGACGCCCCAATTGCTCCTTGGCCTGGCGCACCTCGTCCTGAAGATGAGGAAAGGCTGCAAGATGGGAAGACAAAGCGGAAAAGATGTCTTCCTGCTTCTGCACGGTCTCCACCACGCTCCAGAGCTGGTTTCGCGCCTGCTCCACTTGCTGTTCCAGCTTATGAAGCTGGCTCTTGGCCTGTCGAAGTTCCTCCTCCAGCCAGGGAACAGCGTCGGCCGAGGGAGCCGCTGCCTCCGCCCGAGGAGGATTAGCCTTTGACTGCTGCTTGTCCGCGCCCATCGATATCCCCCCAACCTGCCGCCGGGCCGCTCAGTTTTCCACCCTTAGGAGATTGCCGATGCGGCTCACCACCGCCAGCTTGCCTGTCTCCTCGACGGTCTTCTGCACCGATTCCTCACGCGCGACGTGGGTCATGATCACCAGCTCCGCCGTCTGGGCCGCCTCATCCGTCTCCTTCTGGATGACCGAGGCGATGCTCACACCGTGGTCACCAAAGCAGCGAGCGATCTGGGCCAGCACGCCGGGCCGATCGGGTACCTCCATCCGCAGATAGTAGCGGGTGGTCAGTTCGGCCATCGGCCTCATGGGCAACGGCCGTCCCGCTCGCCAGGGCCAGCGGTCCCCCTTCCGGCCGGCCTTGGCCGCCGCCACGCTGTGAGCGGCGTCCATGACATCGGCCACGATAGCGCTGGCCGTAGGATAAGGTCCGGCTCCCGGTCCCTGAAAGAGTACTCGACCCAACAGGTCGCCCTCCACCTGAACGGCGTTGAGCACGCCGTCCACGTTGGCCAGAAGCTCGTCCTGGGGCACAAACGTCGGATGCACCCTGGCGTCCACGCCGTCCTCCCCCCTCTTGCCCACCGCCAGCAGCTTGATGGCATAGCCTAGCTCTTGGGCGTACCGAAAGTCGCGGGCGTTGAGGCTGGTGATCCCCTCACAGTGGACATCCTCCGGGCGGACGTGGGTGTGGAAGGCCAGACTGGTCAGGATGGCCAGCTTGTAGGCGGCATCGATCCCTTGCACGTCGTTGGAGGGATCAGCCTCAGCGTAGCCCAGGGCCTGAGCCTGGCGGAGCGCCTCCTCAAAGTCCAGCCCCTCTTTGCTCATGCAGGTGAGAATGTAGTTGGTGGTGCCGTTGATTATGGCCCGAATGGAAGTGATGTCGTTGGCCGAGAGGTCGCGCCTGAGGGGGCCAATAACGGGGGTGCCGCTGCCGACGCTGGCCTCGAAGAGGATATCTACCCCCTTCTCCTGGGCCAGGGCCAGCAGCTCGGGGCCGTGCTTAGCCATGACCTCCTTGTTGGCGGTGACTACGTAGCGGCCGGAGCTGAGGGCCTCCTTGATGAAATCGTAGGCCGGCCGCTCGCCCCCTAGAAGCTCGATGACGATGTCCACCGCCTCGTCGTCCAGGACAGCACGGGGGTCGTCGGTGACCAGGCGGCGGTCCACCGGAACATTGTCAGCCTTATAGAGGTCGCGTTCCAGGATGTGCCGCAAGCTTAAGTCGAGCCCCCGTTGCTGAGCGTAGGCTGGCCCCTTCTCCAGCAGGGTGCGAGCCACACCGCTGCCTATCACCCCCAAACCCAACAGAGCGATCTCGATCCGATCCTGCTTGGCCATGGTCTCCTATCCTAAAGACTCAAAGGCTTTGTCCAGCGCCCACTGAACCTTATCGGCGTCTTCTAACACAGGCTGAACATCGGGCAGGGCGAGGAGAGTCCGTTGCTCCGCCAGCCAATAGGATAAGTAGCTGTTGCTGATACGCGTCTGCTGCTCCGGCGTCAACTCTCGATCGTCCTCCCTCTCCTCCACCTCGAAGATAAAATAGCCACCCTGGCCGGGGATGGGTTGGCTGGGAGCGCCCACCTCCAGAGCGAACACCTTGGCAGCGTAGGTCAAATCCATCTCATCGCGAGCCTGCCAACCCTTTTCGCCGCCCTCCTCCTTGGTAGCGCTGTCCAGAGAGAGTTCACCAGCCAGGTCGCCAAAGTCTTCGCCAGCATCCAGACGTTCCAGCACCGAGAGAGCTTCCTCCTCCGTGCCCACCAGGATCTGGCGCACCCTCACCTGCTCGACGGCGGCGGGCACGGACTGGGAAAATATTTCCTGCACCTTGCTGATAAGGATATCCGCCTCCACCATCGTCCGGTACTCTTCTTCCGAGAGGTCACTCCTCTCCAACTCCTGCTCAAAGGCGCTGGCGAACGCCTCCGGATTGCTCTCCGTGAGGCCCAACAGTTCGCCGAGCTCCAACTCCATCTCCTCCGGCGACACGGATACGCCCAGGTCGGTGGGCGCCCTCTGCAGCAGCATCTCTTCGCTCTCCAGCATAGTGATCGCGCTGGTAAAAGCCAGTTGGGCCTGGCTGGTGTCCTGAAGGCCTATGCTGGTCAGATAGAGTCCGAGGCGGCGGGCGAAGTAATCGAGATTGATGGTGGTTTCGCCTACCCGAACGGCCTTGGAGTTAGGAAGCTGGACGTGCTCCTCGTAGTAGTCCTGAAATAAGGCAAAGCCGATGATTCCCACGATGGTGACCAAGAACAGCACAAAAGCGGTAATGACCGCTACCTGGAGCCGGAACTCGCGGCTCCAGGGCCGCCGCCGTGGCCGCGGCGGGATAGGCAGAGGTCTCTGTCGTCTCTTCTTGACCAATGTAGGACCCCTTCAAGGATAACCAACGGGCAAGCAGACGGGAACCCTCCCCCCAACCGCGCCAGCCTGAACAGCGCCAGCTACTGACGTGAGGTGGAATAACCCGTTACGCGAATGTGCTCTGGTGTGTAGGGTAGAAGAGCCAAATGCCTGGCCCGCTTCAGGGCTTGGGATAGAGCTCGCTGATGCTTGGCGCAGGTTCCCAGCTTCCTCCTGGGCTCGATGCGCCCGCGATCGGACAGAAAGCGCCGCAGCTTACCAGGGTCTTTGTAGTCGATGACCTCGACGTGCTCCACACAGAACATGCAAACCTTGCGCCGGCGGCCATACCGCCCACGCCGCCTCGGCCTAGGCGCCTCGGCAGCGCCTTCTCCTCGAGATTCCCCTTCTGGTTCCGCGCTCATCGATCAAACCCACCTATTCAAAGGGTAGCTCCTCGGCCTCCGCCGTTTCCGACTCCCCTTCCCCCTCCCCTTCCTCAGGCAAGGGCGCACCTGGCGCTCGATCGAGGAATAGCACCCTGTCGGCGATCACCTCGTTACGAAAGCGCCGCTGGCCGTCGGGGGCTTCCCAGCTACGACTGCGCAGCCGTCCCTCTACATAGACCCGCCGTCCCTTCTGAAGGTACTGGCTGCACTGCTCGGCCAGATTGCGCCAGCTTACGATGGTGAACCACTCGGTATCCTCCCGCCGTTCGCCATCGCGCGACGTGTATCTGAAGTTGGTAGCGACGCGGAAGGTGGTCATGGCGTCACCGCTGGCGGTGTAGCGCATCTCCGGATCGGTGCCCACATTGCCGATAATCATCAGCTTGTTCAGACCTGCCATTGCGCCAGCTCCTCTCGCTCAGACCCAAGATGCCCGCGTACTTCAGGTGGCGGCGCTTTCGCTTTCTTCCAGACGCACCACCAGATAGCGGATTACCTCCTCTGTCAGCTCCAGGCTCGCTTCCAGATCGGTGATCTGCGTGGGGTCGAGCTTGAACTGGGTAAGGACGTAGTTGCCTTCGGTGTAGCGCTTGATGGGATAGGCCAGCTTTCTTCGGCCCCAGCGATCGACCTCGGCCACCTCTCCGCCGCGTCCGGTGATGAACTGCCCCACCTTATCGATAGTCCCAGGCACTTCCTCCTCGGGAACATCGGGGTTGATGATCATCACCATCTCATATTGGCGCAACGGCTCGTTCTCCTCCTCCCTAATAGCAGGCGAACCCGGAAGTCCACCCGCCGTGGATCACAGAACGCAGCGAATTATAGCACGCGGCTGTTTCCATCACAAGCGAAGCGGCGTCAGACAAGTCTTGCTCACTCTCATCGGCTGGAGACGCCCGGCACCGGGAAGCTGCCGGCCAGCTCCGCCACCTCCCGGCGGACGGCCGCCGCCACCTTCTCATCCCCAATGTTGCTCAGGACGCGGACGATGAACGCGGCGATGCGGCGCATCTCGTCCGGGCCGCAGCCCCGGCTGGTAACAGCCGGAGTGCCGATGCGGATGCCGCTGCCCACTGTCGGCGGTCGCTCATCGTAGGGGATGGTGTTCTTGTTCACGGTGATGCCCACGGCGTCCAGCGCTAACTGGGCATCGCGGCCGGTGATCCCCTTCTCCCCCACGTCCACCAGCATCAGGTGGTTGTCGGTCCCGCCGGAGACGAGGCGCAGACCGTGGCTCTGAAGCTCCTCCGCCAGCACTTTGGCATTCTCCACGATCCGCCGTTCATATTCGCCGAACTCCGGCCGCAGAGCCTCGCCGAAGCAGACGGCCTTGGCAGCGATACTGTGCATATGAGGCCCGCCCTGAGTGCCAGGGAACACGGCGCGATCGATGTTCTTGGCCAGGTCCGCCTTGCAGAGGATGAATGCGCCGCGAGGGCCGCGCAGGGTCTTGTGAGTGGTGGAAGTGACCACCTGGGCGTGGGGCACCGGCGACGGATGAAGGCCGGCAGCCACCAGGCCAGAGATGTGGGCTATGTCCGCCATTTGGTGGGCACCCACCTCATCAGCGATCTCCTGGCAGCGGGCGAAGTCGATGATCCGGGGATAGGCTGTAGCCCCTGTGACGATGACCTTGGGCTTGTGCTCGCGGGCGAGGGCGGCCATCGCGTCGTAGTCCAGAAGCTCCGTCTCCCGGTCGACGCCGTAGTGGACGAAATTGTAGAGCTTCCCCGAGAAGTTGACATTAAGGCCATGGGTAAGGTGGCCGCCCTGCGCCAGGTCCATGCCCATCGCCGTGTCGCCCACCTCCAGGAGGGCGGTATAGGCAGCCCTGTTAGCCTCCGCGCCGCTATGGGGCTGGACGTTGGCATGCTCGGCGCCGAAGAGCTCCTTGAGCCGGCTGATGGCCAGCTCCTCCACCTCGTCCATATGCTGACAGCCGCCGTAGTAGCGCTTCCCCGGATAGCCCTCGGCGTACTTGGTGCTGAGGACAGTGCCCTCCGCTTCCAGAACGGCGGCGCTGGCATAGTTCTCCGAGGCGATGAGCTCAAAGCCCAGGCGGTTTCTCTCCTCCTCGCGCTCGATGATGGCCGCCAGCTCAGGGTCCTGCTTTTCCAGAACGCCCATCTCTACCCCCTCGCCTTTTCAGTCCGCCAAACAAAAAGGCAGGCCACCCTTCGAAGGTCGTCGCTCCTGCCTATCTGTCGCCGTCGATGTCTGCTTGAAGAGCGTTTACTCCTACCGATGTCAGCCCCAGTTTAGTCCAGAGGCCGTGCAGCGTCAACGTTGGCCCTGGCCTACCGCCCCAGCCGACGGTCGTGCTCCTGCCAGGCGTGCTCCACCAGGGCCATCAGGCCGCCGGAGACCAGCGAGTGGCCGCCCAGCAGCACCGGTATGGGCGCCCGGCCGGCCGCCTGAGTGAACTCTCGCAGAAAGGGCTCCTCGATCTCCTCATGCCTGCCAACGTCCGAGAGGAAGCGATCGGCGCGGCTGGCCTCGATGCCCAGGTGAGCCAGAAGCACACGGCTGTCCAGGAAGGTGGCATCGGCCAGTTCCGCCAGGGTAGCGAAGAAGCGCTCCATCCCTACCTCAGCGAGGTAGAAGCCCAGCAGAGAGCGCGGCTGGCCGCTCTGAAGGCGGCGGTCGGCATGCATGCCCCGCTCCTCGGCGAAGAAACGCACCCGACAAGCCGTCTCCCTCTCCAGATATTGCCATACCTGGCTGCCCACTCGGCCGGCCACTAGGACCTGCGCCCTGACGTCGGTGAAGTAGGCCAGCACTTGTCGATAGGGCGCAACGTCCAGTCGCCAGCCGTCGAGAAGGCGCTGCAAGCGAGGGCCGGATCCTCCTACCAGGGTCAGGATGGCCAGGTCGGAGGGCGAGTCGATGTCGAACTGGCTGGAGACGCTGCGGGGCAGTTGCCGCGGCGACAGGCCGGCTTGCTCGGCCAGCAGGCGGGCCAGAGAGTTGTCGCTGTCGGGCAAGTCGATCTTCTTGAGGGCCTCTCCCGGCGCGAAGGCCACCAGGTCGGCCGAGTAAAGGTTGTTGGTGATCACCAGGCCATCGTCTCGGCCCAGCTCCTGGGCGATACCCACGAACTCCTGCGCTGAGAGAAGGGGAAGACTGCCGCCGCTGAAATAGAGGAGCCTTTCCAGACCAAACCTATCGATTACCTCTGCCAGGCGGCGGCCGAAGTGGAAGGCTCCAGCGTCCACATCCACAGCCACCGCCGGAGACAGGTCCGCCAGCCCTTCCCGCGAGTCGGTGACGAGGACAGCAGAGGCGAAGGCACCGGTGGAGAGGGCTCGCTCCAGACTATCGAGCGTTGCGGCACGGCGAGCGGTGGCCGCCATCTCCTCCAAGGGGCTGCCGCTCAGGCCGCCCAGAAAGGCTACAAGGGTGGGAGCCTCAGACAAGTCATCAGATGGGAGAAACCCCTACCTATAGCGCCTCGGGGATGATCATGCCGTACGTGCCATCGCGCCGCCGGTAGAGGAGGGCGTGAGTGTCGGCATCGGCGTCGAAGAAGAGGAAGAAATCGTGGCCAAGAAGCTCCATCTGCTCGATGGCCTCCTCCTCGGTCATCGGCTTCACTTGAAAGCGCTTGATTCGCACCACCCGTCCCAGAACGATCTCCTCCTCTACCTCCTGCTCCTCTTCCTCCTCAACCTCCTCAGGCGCAGCGACCTTTCCGACCATAGCTGCCTCTCTGGCCTTGAGATGTCTATCGCTGCGGTACGCTTTCTCCTTATAGCGCCGCACCTGGCGGGTAAGGACATCGGCAGCAGCATCGAGGACCGGCAGCAGACGGGTCCCTCTCTCCTCCGCCCGCAGGTAGGTGCCGTTGCAGTTCACCGTTAGCTGAACCACGTATCGGTGGGCGTTCTCTCCCCCCTCTTGCTCCAGGTCAATGATGGCCTCATCCACCATGGGGAGATAGCGGCCCAAACGGCTCAGCTTGCTGGCAGCGTACTCCCGCAAGCTATCAGTGATAGCAACATGACGGGAACGAAAGGTGAGCTCCATCTCTGATCGATCCTCCCTCCGTATCCCCAGGCGGGGACCTCCCTTCAATGCATTTTAGCAGCGAAGCCAGCCCCCTTTCAAGGAGATCAGTCCTCGCGGGCGAAGGTGAGCGCCCACACGGAAACTGCGCCGGCCTGCCGCAGGGCGCGGGCGCAAGCATCGAGGGTGGCGCCGGTGGTCATCACGTCGTCGATGAGCAGAATGCGCCTGCCCTCCACCCGGCGGCGGTCGGCGATGAAGGCATCGGCCACGTTGCGCCTGCGTTCCTCTGCCTCGGCGCTGCGAGCCTGCGGCGGAGTGTTGCGACGGCGCGCCAGTCCTCGCCCGGCCAAAGGCAGGCCGCACAGGCGGGAAAGCTCTCGCGCCAACAGCGCCGACTGGTTGTAGCCCCGCAATCGCTGCCTTCTGCCGTAGAGCGGCACCGCCATTACAACCTCGGCCTCGATGGCCTCCGCCTCCAAACAGGGAGCCATGAGCTGCGCCATCGGCTTGGCCAGGGCGGAAAGGTGGTTGTACTTGAGAGCGTGTACCGTTTCCCGCGCCGCACCCTCATAGAGATAGAGCGAGCGCGCCCCCTGGAAGGCCGGCCTCTCCTCACGGCAGCGGCCACAGAGAGCTCCCTGGCGCTGAGGCTGCCAGCATATCGGGCAGCGCGGCGGCCGAGCGGAAGGCAATTCCGCCTGGCAGGCCTGGCAGAGGAACGAGCCGAAGGCCCCGCAGCCCACACAACGGGCCGGGAAGAGAACGTCCAGCACCGCCTGGCCCACGCGGGCCAGAGGAGATGGGCCCGCCATCGATCGCCTCCCTGTCGCCGGTCTTAGTATTATACCGCCTTCGCCTTGCCCCGCCTGAAACGGCTGCATTAAACTGAGAGCAGGAAAGAATCGTGAAGATCAAGGTGAAATTCTTCGCCGCCCTCCACGACGCAACGGGCAGACGAGAGCTGAACCTGCAAGCGCAGGAAGGGCTGACGGCCGGCGAACTCTATCGCGACCTCTGCGCTCGCTTCCCCCGCCTGGCCGACTACGGCGGCGGCCTGATGCACAGCGTGAACGCCGAGTACGTCTCCCCTGACCATCCCCTGCGCGACGGCGATGAGGTAGCGTTCATCCCTCCTGTCAGCGGAGGCACCCATGCTCATTAGGATCACCGCCGACCCCCTCGACCCCCAACCGCTCGTCGAGCACGTCCGCCGCGACGAGAGCGGCGCCGTGGTCCTCTTCCTGGGCGTCGTGCGCAACACCAACCTGGGGCGGCGCGTCCTCCATCTAGAGTACGATGCCTACCCCCAGATGGCCGAGAAGGAGCTGCGCCAGGTAGCTGAGGAGGTCATCTCCCGCTGGCCGATCAGCGACATCGCCATCGCTCACCGAACCGGCCGACTGGAGATAGGGGAGACCAGCCTCATCGTCGCCGTCTCTTCCCCTCATCGCCAGGAGGCCTTCGAGGCCTGTCAGCATGTCGTGAACCGAATCAAGGAGGTCGTCCCCATCTGGAAGAAGGAAGTGTGGGAGGGAGGCGAGAGCTGGATCGAGGGGGAGGGCCAGACCACTCGGCAGCCCCAATGAGCAGCTCCGATTTCGTCTCCAACCCGCCCCGCTTCTGCCCTCGCTGCGGCGGTCACCTCAGCGAGCGCACTGTAGAGATGGAAGAGCGGCCCCGCCTGGTCTGCGATCAGTGCCAGCGCATCTTCTACATTAACCCCAAGGTGGTAGCGGGGATCATCATCGAGCGCGGCGGCCGCCTGCTGCTTCTCCGCCGCTCCATCGAGCCCCGCTACGGTAGCTGGACCTTCCCCGCCGGCTTCATGGAGATCGACGAGACGGCCGAGGAAGCAGCCGCACGCGAGGCAGAGGAGGAGGTCGGGCTGACGGTGAAGGCGGGGCCGCTGGTGGGCGTCTACTCGCGGCCGGCGCCGGAGGCCCCGGGCATCCTGACCGTCGTCTTCCAGGGACAGAAGCCGAAGGGCCCGGTGAAGATCGGGCACGAGGCGCTGGAGGCCCGCTGGTTTGCCCCCGACGACATCCCCTGGGACGATCTCTCCTTCGAGACCACCCAGTGGGCCCTGCGCGACTGGCTGCGGGCTCGCGAGGACACTCGCCGCCGGCCTCAGCGAGCGGCCCGCCGTCCGCCCCGTCGCGGCGGCTGAGGCGGCGGAGCCTGCTTCCTGGGCCGCCCCCGATAGTCGGGGGCCTCGATCTC
>Ga0111179_1011_pt1 | contig 20440 bp, 13 predicted proteins | sample DeeMarSWOR324_28_FD_80226 | JGI IMG/M metagenome (GOLD analysis project Ga0111179, IMG submission 80226) | Dehalococcoidia bacterium SM23_28_2
CGGGGTTGTTGGTGAGATTGGCCTGGTCGGAGCCGTCGGCGTTCATCACGTAGATCTCGGCGTTGCCGTCGCGGTCGGACATGAAGGCAATGCGAGCGCCGTCGGGAGACCAGACAGAATACCCGTCATCGGCGAGGTTGTCCGTAAGGCGGGTGAGGCCGGAGCCGTCGGCGTTCATCACGTAGACCTCGGCGTTGTCGTCGCGGGAGGAGGTAAAGACGATCTTGCCCGCAGTGGGCACGATCCTCGTCTCCTCGGCCGTGGGCGTGGCCGCAGGGGCGGGCTCCGGGGTAGCCGTGGCCTCAGGGCTCGGCGTGAGCTCGGGGGTCGTTTGTGGCGTGGCCACCGGCGAGAGCTCCGCCGGAGCGGTGGGGCTTGGCTCCCTCGTGGGCTCGCCAGCCTCGTCGCCGCCGCAGGCGGCCAGAGACACCGCCAGACACATGCCAAAGAGCAAGGCCATCCCTACGCCCGCTGTCTTCATTGTGCCGCCTCCATGCTCGCTGTCCCCATACTACCCGCAGGCACGAGGGTGGACAAGGGGAGAATCGATCTCCGCCGCCAGCCGTTTGCTATACTATGACTGCCGTGGCGAGCGAAATGAACCTCTACCAGGCGCGAATGCGGGTGGAGGATCTGCGAGCCCAGATCCGCTACCACGACTACCGCTACTACGTCCTGGACAGCCCGGAGATCAGCGACGCCGAATACGACGAGCTGATGCGCGAGCTGCAGGAGCTGGAGGCACGCTTCCCTCAGCTAATCACCCCCGACTCGCCCACGCAGCGGGTGAGCGGCCAGCCGGTGGAGGCCTTCGGGGTAGTGGAGCATCGAACGCCGCTGCTCTCGCTGGCCAACGCCTTCAACTACGATGAGCTCAAGGCCTGGTATCGCCGCGCCCTCGGTATCCTGGAGATCGAGAGCTTCCCCCTGGTTTGCGAGCCGAAGATCGACGGGCTGGCGGTGGCTCTGGTGTACGAGGACGGCCGCTTCGTCCAGGGGGCCACCAGAGGCGACGGCTTCCGCGGGGAGAACGTCACCGAGAACCTGAGGACGATCCGCAGCATCCCCATGCGCCTGCTGGCCAAGGACGTGCCGCCACGCTTCGAGGTGCGCGGCGAGGTCTACATGTCCAAGACCGCCTTCGAGCGGCTGAACGAAGAGCGAACGGACCAGGGACAGCCTCGCTTCGCCAACCCCCGCAACGCCGCCGCCGGCTCGGTGCGCCAGCTCGACTCGCGGATCACCGCCCAGCGCTCGCTGGACATCTGGGTCTATCAGCTCGGCTGGGCCGATGGCCCCTACCCGCCTACCCACCAGGAGACCCTCCAATGGCTGCAGGACATAGGCTTCAGGGTCAACCCTGAGATAGGCCGCTACGAGAAGCTGGAGGAGGTGGAGCGCCACTACCATCAGTGGGTCGACCGCCGCCACGACCTGGAGTACGAGATCGACGGGCTGGTGGTGAAGACCGACCCCTTCCAGTATTATGAGCGTCTGGGGGTGGTGGGCCGCGAGCCACGCTGGGCCATCGCCTACAAGTTCCCGCCCATCCAGGCCACGACCGCACTCCTGGCCATCGAGATCAACGTCGGGCGCACGGGAAGCCTGAACCCCTACGCTGTCCTGGAGCCGGTGCGCGTGGGCGGAGTGACCGTCAGCAAGGCCACTCTCCACAACGAGGAGGACATCCAGCGCAAGGACGTTCGAGTAGGCGATACGGTGATCGTCCAGCGGGCGGGTGATGTGATCCCCCAGGTGGTGGGGCCGGTGGTGAGCAAGCGCACCGGTCGGGAAAAACCCTTCGTCATGCCCGACCGCTGTCCCGTGTGCGGCACGCTGGCGGCGCGACCGGAGGGGGAGGTGATGCGCTACTGCCCGAACCCGAGCTGCCCCGCCCAGGCCTTCCGCTGGCTCACCCATTTCGTGTCGCGAGGAGCCATGGACATCGAAGGGCTGGGCGAGTCCTGGTGCTACGTCCTCCTGCAAGAGGGCCTGGTCAAGGACCCCGGCGACATCTACTCCCTGACCAGGGAGCAGCTGGTGAGCCTGGAGCGCATGGGGGAGAAGAGCGCCGAGAATGTGCTGAAGGCCATAGAGGTGAGCAAGAACCGGCCGCTGGGGCGCCTGATCTTCGCGCTGGGTATCCGCCACGTGGGCAGCGAGATGGCGACGCTTTTGGCCAGCCAGTTCGGCAGCATCGACGCTCTGGCCCAGGCCAGCGTGGAGGAACTGGCGACCATCCCCACCGTCGGGCCGAGGATCGCCGAGAGCGTGCACCAGTACTTCCGCGATGCCAACAACGTGCGGGTGATCGATAAGCTGCGGCGAGCGGGCGTGCGCATGGCCGAGGAGGTAGCGCCCGCTCCAGCCGAAGGGCCGCTGGCCGGCCTGACGTTCGTCCTCACGGGCACGCTGGCATCCATGCCCCGCAGCAAGGCCGAGGAGCTCATCAGGCAGCTCGGCGGCGCTGCCGGCGATAGCGTGACCAAGAAGACGGACTACCTGGTGGTGGGCGAATCGCCTGGCACCAAGCTCCAAAAGGCCGAGCGATACGGCACGAGACTCTTGAGCGAGCAGGAGCTGCTGGAGCTGTTGCGCCAGCACGGAGCCTTGTGAAGGCTTGGAACCTCTGTTGCCAGATTTGTACCAGAGCGAGCAGGTTTGCAGTTGCCTGGCTCTCCTTGCCCTCTTTTGCTAAGATTAGTGAATGTTCTATAATGCAGCAAGCGGCCGCCCTTGAGGCGGATAGGTGTGGTGTGGCTTGAGGGAGGCTCTCCACGCTGGGGTGAGAATGAGGGGAAAGGTTGTTTAACCCGCTGAACACCCTATTTGGTCTGTTTTCTCACGACATCGCTGTTGACCTTGGCACGGCCAACACGATGGTGCTGGTGCGTGGCCGCGGCATAATCATCGACGAGCCCTCGGTGGTGGCCATCGACCGCGTCAACAAGAAGATCCTGGCCATCGGCAGCGAGGCCAAACGGATGGTGGGGCGCACCCCTGCAGACATCGTTGCCGTGCGCCCCCTCAAGGACGGCGTCATCTCCGACTTCGCCGTCACCGAGCGCATGGTCCACTACTTCATTCGGGCCGTGCACGACCACTTCAGCCTGGGCCTGCCGCGGCCGCGAGTGGCTGTCGGCATCCCCAGCGGTGTCACCGAGGTGGAGAAGAGAGCGGTTCACGATGCCATCCTCAACGCCGGTGCCCGTGCGGCCTTCCTGGTAGAGGAGCCAATGGCGGCGGCCATCGGGGCCGGCCTGCCGGTCATGGAGCCCGCCGGCTCGATGATCGTGGACATCGGCGGCGGCACCACCGAGGTGGCGGTCATCTCTCTGGGCGGCATCGTGGTGAGCACCTCCATCCGGGTGGCCGGCGATGAGATAGACCAGGAGATCGTCAGCTACACTCGCCAGGTGCACAACATGCTCATCGGCGAGCGTATGGCCGAGGAGGTGAAGATGGAGGTGGGCTCGGCAGCACCGCTGGACAGGGAGGCGATGGTCGTTTTCAGAGGCCGCGACCTGGCCACCGGATTACCCAAGGCGGTAGAGGTAAGCAGCGTGGAGATCCGCGATGCCATCTCCGGCTCGGTGGGCACCATCGTGGAAGCGGTCCGCTCCACCATCGAGATCACGCCGCCGGAGCTGGTGGCCGACATCATGACAAGAGGCATCGTGCTCGCTGGCGGTGGCGCCCTTCTGCGCGGACTGGACCGGCGCCTGGCCAACGAGACCAAGTTCCCTGTTTACGTCGCCGAGGACCCCCTCAGCTGCGTGGTGAGGGGCACTGCCGAAATGCTGGAGGAGGCGGAGATACTGGTTAAGGTGCAGGCGCGCCTGACCACCCGTCGAGGACCGCGCTAACACATTGGCTTTGGCTAGACATGCGGACGCTTGTTTGGCTGCTGGTTGTCGGCCTCTTAGCCCTTCTGGGTATTGCCCTCTCCCAGCAAGGTGCCCTCGACCCACTCAGGAACTTCGCTCTCACTGTGGCTTCTCCCTTCCAGCGGGGCTTGCGCGCCGCCGCCTCGCCAGCCGCCGACTTCCTGGACAACGTCGCTGAACGCCAGGACCTGGAGGAGGAGAATCGTCTGTTGCGCCAGCAGATCGAGGAGCTCACGGCTGAGATCGCCCGCCTGAAGGAGTCCGAGTTCACGGCCGCCGACCTGGCAGAGCTGGCTGAGGTGGAGAACAGCCGGCCGGATGACGAGTTCCTGGTGGCCCGTGTTATCGCTAGAGACCCCAGCAACCTCAAGGAGCGACTGGCCATCGACCGCGGCAGCGACGACGGCGTCGCCGAGGGGATGGTGGTGATGAGCGAGGGGGCGAGCATGGTGGGAGTGGTATCGAAGGCTCTGAGCGATTTCGCCTGGGTCACCCTGATCACCGACCCCAACAGCAACGTCAACGCCATGCTGCTCGAGTCGCGCGCACAAGGGGTCGTGGGTGGCAGCCTCAACGGTGGGCTGCACATGGACCTCATTCCCCAGGACGCGGAGGTTGAGCCAGGGAACACCGTGGCCACATCGGGCCTGGGCGGCAACCTCCCCCAGGCCCTGCTCATCGGCCAGGTGACATCCGTGCGGGGGGAACCACAGGACGTTTTCAAGACGGCCGAGATCAAGCCGGCGGCCAGCCTTTCTCGCTTGGAGAACGTGCTGGTTCTGACCAGCTTCAGGGCGGCCCGCCTGATGAGCCCATGAGGTATCTTCTGTTCGTACCCCTAATTCTGTTCGCGGCCCTCGCCCAGGTGGCCGCCGCTCCCTACTTCCCCCTGCTCGGTGTGACAGCCAATCCCCTGCTGGTGCTGCTCGTGTGCTGGGCGATGGTGCGCGGGCCCGAGGAGACGATGGCCCTCATCCCTGTGGCCGGCATCTTCAAGGACCTGATCACCACCGATCCGGTGGGCGCCTCCGTCCTCGCCCTTTTGCCCATCGTGCCTCTGGCCGCCATCCGCGAGCGCCGGCCGACGGAGAGCGAGTTTCTGCCCACCCTAGCGGTAGTTGCTGCGGCATCGCTATCCTATCATCTGATATACATGATCGTGCTGACAGCCGTAGGCGATGGGCCGCCCTGGCTGCAAAGCCCGGTGCGAGTTATCCTGCCAGCGGCGCTGTTTAACGCCCTCATCACGCCCATCTTCTATCTGCCCGTCCGCTGGGCCACAACGCTGGCGGAGATGGCAAGGCCGAGCATGAGCGTCCCAGGGTTAGGAGAGAGATGAACTTTTCCGGTGGTGACCAGCGCTGGCGCTCGCAGAAGCCCAAACGAAGGGAAGACGCCTACAACCCCGGGCGGAAGTTCCTCCTTCTCCACATACTGATCCTCTTGCTGTTTGCCGTCCTGACGATCCAACTGGTGCGAATGCAGGTCTTCGAGGGCGATGATTATCGGGCGCAAGCAGAGAACAACCGGCTGCGGGAGTTGCAGGTCCTGCCCGCACGTGGCCTCATCTACGACCGCAACTACGATCTGGACCGGCCGCTGGTGGAGAACGTGGCCAAGTTCTCAGCGGTCATCGTGCCCGCCGACCTGCCGGCGAAGGAGGAGACGGCCGTTTTCGCCCGCCTGGAGGAACTGCTGGGCATACCAGCCCAAGAGATAGCCCAACAGGTGCGGGAAAAGCGAGAGGACGGCAATCCCTACGAGCCGCTGGTCATCAAGGACGAACTAGACCGGGACACGGCCCTGGTGCTCGAAGAGCTCAGCCCCCACCTGCCTGGGGTCGAACTTCAGATTGAGGCCCGCCGCAACTACCTCGATGGCGAGCTGACGTCCCACATCCTGGGCTACGTGGGCCCCATCTCGGCCGAAGAGTACGCAGACCTGAAGGGCGACGGCTACATTTTCAACGACCACCTGGGCAAGACGGGGATAGAACTAGTCTACGAGGACATCCTGCGAGGAGAACCCGGGAAGAAGCTGGCGGAGGTGGACGCCAGCGGTCGTGAGCAAGACGTTCTAGATTCGCGGGCCAGCGAGCCCGGCCAGAACGTGGTGCTGACCATCGACCTGGAACTCCAGCAGAAGACGGCTGAGGTCTTGGGCCAATTCATGGGGACATCCGATACGGCGGCGGCAGTGGTGATGGACGTGCATACGGGCGAGATCCTGTCGATGGTGTCCCTGCCCACCTATGACAACAACCTCTTCTCCGAGACCCTCAGCCAGGAGGAACTGGACGCCCTTCTGAACGAGCCGGGCAAGCCTCTGGTGAACCACGCCATCGCCGAAATGTACGCGCCAGGCAGCACCTTCAAGACCGTCACCGGATCGGCCGCCCTTCAGGAGGGGGTAGCTAACCCTGGCACCACCATCGTTAGCCACGGCTACATCACCGTGCCCAACCAGTACGACCCCAACGTTGTGTACGTGTTCCGCGACTGGGCTGCCCTGGGTACCCTCGATTTCTACGAGGGCGTCTCCATGTCCTCCGACGTGTACTTCTACTACCTGGCCGGCGGCAAGCAGGACGAGGGCTTCCAGGGCTTGGGCGAGGAAAGACTGGCCCGCTACGCTCGCTCCTTCGGCCTAGGCGAACTGACAGGGATCGACCTGGCCGGCGAATCGGTAGGCCTGGTGCCCGACGCCAAGTGGAAGGAGCAGACCGTCGGGGAGATGTGGTACGTGGGCGATACCTACAACTTCGGCATCGGTCAGGGCTACCTGGCGGTGACGCCCCTTCAGCTTTTGAACGCCATCGCGGCCATCGCCAACGGCGGCGAGCTGCTGCGGCCGCACCTGGTAAAGGAGATCCGCGATTCTCATGGCAACGTAGTTAGCGCCTCCCAGAAGGAGGTGCGGCGACTGCTGCCGGTGGCCCAGGAGTACCTGGCCGTCATGCGCGAGGCCATGCTCCGGTCGGTCACTACCGGAGTGGCCAGAAGCGCTCAGGTAGCCGGATTGGCAATAGCTGGCAAGACCGGCTCGGCCGAGTTTGGGCCGCCCCGAGCGGACGGAACCTACGATACACATGGCTGGTTCGTGGGCTTCGCCCCCTACGATGACCCGGAGATAGCGGTGGTCGTGTTCATCCAGAGAGGAAGCGGCTTCACCAATGCTTCCCCCGCTGCCGCTCGTATCTTCGACTACTACTTCAACCAGCGCTATGTAGCCGAGCAGGAGGCGTCCTAGATGGTCCACTGGCGTGCCGTTCGCCACTTCGACCCGTGGATCGTGCTCATTGGCCTGGCCCTGGCTGGCTTCGGCGCCATCCTGATCTACAGTGCCTCGCTTACCAGCTACCCCGATGGCATTCAGGGGCTATCTCATCCGGCCGTGCGTCACCTCACATTCGCCGCCATGGGCTTGGTGGTCATAGGAGCATTGGCCTGGCTGGACTACCGCTTCCTGGGACAGATCACCCCCACCCTCTACGCCGTAGCGATCGTCCTGCTGGTGGGCGTCCTGGTGGTGGGGACCGAGACCTACGGTGCCCAGCGATGGCTGGACTTTGCAGGGCTATCGATCCAGGCATCGGAGGTGGCCAAGCTGCTGGTGATCATCGTCCTGGCCAAGTACCTGGCCGACCGTCAGACGGAGATAGGAGACCTGCGGACCTTCCTGGGCTCTCTGGCCATCGTGGCCGTGCCCACAGCGCTCGTCTTCCTTGAGCCCGACCTGGGCACGGCGATCATCTTCGGCGCGGCCTGGCTGGGCATGGTGGCGGTGGCCGGCGTTCGTCCCCAGCACCTGCTGGCCTTCCTGGCCATCCTGGCGCTGTCCACCCCCTTCGTTGTAGTGGGCCTGATGGGCGACTACCAGCGAGAGCGCATCGCCAACTTCCTCAACCCAGCGCTCGACCCCCTGGGCGGCGGCTTCAGCATTATCCAGGCGGAGATCAGCGTGGGGTCGGGCGGCCCCTTCGGCAGGGGGCTCACCGAGGGGACACAGACCCAACTGGACTACTTGCAGACGCCCACCCGCGATTACATCTTCAGCGTGCTGGGCGAAGAGCTAGGGCTGATGGGAGCACTGCTGCTGTTCGCCCTGTTCACCTTCCTGCTGTTCCGCGGGCTGAGAGCGGCAAGTCTGGCCCGCGACCCCTTCGGCCGCCTCATCGCCACCGGTATCGTGATCATGATCGTGTTTCAGGTGTTCATCAATGTGGGGGTGAACATCCGCCTTCTGCCGGTGACCGGCATTCCCCTGCCCTTTATCAGCGAGGGGGGAAGCTCCATCCTGATGTTATTTGTGGCCCTGGGCCTTTTAGAGAGCATCCTCTTACGCCACAAGCAGATCGAGTTCTGAGATGAACTTCCTGTTCATCTACATCGACCTCACAGCGCAGAAGAACCGCAAGGGCGAACTCGTCTGCACCCCCGGCGGCTGGTTCCAGGAAGGCATCGCCTCCATCGCCGCCTGCCTGCGCCAGGCGGGCCACAAGGTGGGCCTGTACCACATGGTGAACCCGGTGGGGCACGACGCGTTTGTCAAAGCCGTCCGCCGTCACGCGCCGGACGTTGCTGGCTTCAGCGTGTATAGCGCTACCTTCCCGATGAGTAGCCGCTATGCCCGCTGGGCCAAGGAGGCGGGCGTACCCCTGGTTGTGGCCGGCGGCGTGCACGCCATGATGATGCCCGAGCAAACACTCGCCGACGGATTCGATATCGCCTGCATCGGCGAAGGCGAGCGCCCGATGGTCGAGCTATGCGATCGCTTGCAGCGCGGCGAGGACATCACCACCGTCCCCAGCCTGCACGTCAAGACCGGGAACGGCATCGCCGCCAATCCCACGGCACCCCTCCTTGAAGACCTCGATGAGCTGCCGCACCCCTACTTCGACCTGTTCGATTTCCGCCACCTAGTGTCGTCCCAGACGTACACCGGCCTGGCGCGGATCAGCCGCGGCTGTCCCTATAGCTGCACCTATTGCTGCAATCGCCAGATCCGGGCCCTCTATCCCAACCCGCGATCCTACATGAGGACGCACAGTCCGGCGGGGGCCATCGGCTATCTGAAAGCATTGCGTTCCGCCTATCCCCAGATGCGCTATGTCAACTTCATGGACGACATCCTCCACCCTGACGAGGCCTGGCTGGAGGAGTTCGTGCCGATGTACAAGCGGGAGATAGGCCTGCCCTTCCTCGCTCAACACCGGCCGGGGCTGCTGACCGAGCGCACCGCCTACCTCCTCCGCGATGCTGGCTGCTACGAACTCCACTTCGGGCTGGAGTCCGGCAACCAGGAGATGCGGCGCAATATCCTGAAGCGGGGCAACATCAGCGACGAGCAGATAATCGAGACATTCCGCCTGTGCAAGAAGTACGACATCACCACCGGCGCCTACAATATGATCGGCCTCCCCTTTGAGACGATGGCCATGACCCTGGAGACCATCAAGCTGAACGCCATCGTCGCTCCGAATAGGGTATTCAACCCGATCTTCACGCCCTACCCGGGGACCGAGTTGCATCGCGTGGCTGCCGAGGCCGGCCTTGTGCCCGAACAGCCCGACTACGAGACGGAAGTCATAGTCGACAACCCGGGCTTCCGTCCCAAGCAGGTGCTGTTCGTGCGGGCCTACTTCAAGCCTTTCGTGGACGCGTACAGGCTGGCGCGCCGCCTGCCCGGACTGACGAGACGGCCCGTGGAGGCGATGCTGGACAGGGTTTTCCTGTTCCCGTTCCTGCCCTACGGTCTACTCACCCGCGCTGGCGAAGGCTGGATGGACTTCCAGGCCGGCATGAAGGCGTTCGTGCGGCAGCGCTTCCCCTGGCTCTACCTGCGCCTACGCGACTGGCTGACGGGCAAGAGGATAGCGAAGCCCACAGAGGAAGGCCAGCCGGAAAGATAGGCCGGAGTGTAGGCGAGGAGGCGGCCTCCTCAGCTCTCTTGTATCGTCAGCTCGAACTGGTAGCTAGTCGGTCCGTGCGAACCCTCAATAGCCCCGTCTTCCCAGGTCGCTTCCCACTCGATCGAACCAGTAACGGGACCGTGGCTCACCGACTCGCATTCCCAGTGCCCGCCCCCGTTGTCATCGACATACTCGGCGGAATAGCGTTGATGTCCTGCCTGACTGCTACACGTACCGCTCAGTTCCTTGGACTCGGGATCGTACGTACCACCGTCGTACTTGCAGCTGAAGTAGCGCGTGCCCCCCGGGCAGTGCTCGTCTCCGGGAGTCGTCCAATCCAGCCGCCCTTCGCCGGTCACGGTGCCGCCGCCGGTGTTAAACCTCAGGGTGATCGTGTTCCCCACTACCGCCTCTCCCGGTGCAAGGAATGCATCCACGTTAACGTAGAACCCCATCGCGGTGACATCGCGCTCCTCCGGCTCGGCTGGCGCAGGCTCCTCCGGCTCGGCCGGCGCAGGTTCCTCCGCCTCGGGCTCGGCGGCCTCTTCTGGCTCAGGTTCCTCCGGCTCGGGCTCGGCGGCCTCTTCTGGCTCAGGCTCCTCCGGCTCGGGCTCGGCAACCTCTTCTGGCTCAGGCTCCGCAGGCTCCTCCGGCTCGGCCGGCGCAGGTTCCTCCGGCTCGGGCTCCCCAGGCTCTTCTGGCTCAGGCTCCGCAAGCTCCTCCGACGTGAGATCGAGCCTTTGGACGATGATGCCCTCGACGAGCCAGACACACACTGCGGCAGCATCTTCCTGGCTCAGCCCCTGCTCGACATACTGAGTGAGACAGTGGCGTAGGTCGTCGGCCCACGCCGCCACGTCGAGGCCGCTATGGCCTTCCTCTAGCAGCTTGTCGGCCACCTTCTGTACGAAGCCCTCGATCCAGGACGTGTCGGCTTTGGCCTGGCTGGGGCCGGCCGCGGGGGCGCTGGCCAACTCGGGAACCGCCTTGGCCACTTCATTGACGAAGAAGTCCACGACTTCATCGATGAGCTCGGGGGGGACGGCGGGCGCCCACTTCTGGAAGTCGCTCCGGACCTTCTCCGCGAGCTCCTTCCGGGCCTGGCCAGCGGAGGTCTTCTCTGGAGTGAGGCTACGATCCTGCACGAGCTTCCCGGCGTATTCTTGCCATTTGTTGAACATGGCAAGCGTTTCCGGGGTTTTCCTTATCCACGTTTGTCCGTTCACGTACCCCTCGAAGCGGTCTGCCTCCAAGGGTATCACCCAGCAGGCCCCTTCCTCGCAGGCTTCTGCAGGCGAGTCCGCGGCTTCCCCCATTTGCTGTGCCTTGAACAGTAGAGCCACAAGGAAGGCCACCTGGATCTCCGTCCGATCGAGATCGTCTGGGGCGAAGGCCCAGGGGGAGCAGACGTACGGGACGCCCGCGGAGACCCCTACCCGGCTTTCGATCTGAGAAAGGGCCGCCAGGACGGCGTCCTCCTGAGCAGCGATGTCCCCGTACATCTCGAACAACTGCTGGACAGAAGCATCATCCGGCTCGACGGCGGAACCGAACGGGGACTCGGTGAAACCACTGGTGACGATCTCCAGGAACTCGTACTTCGTCAGCTGGACGTCCACCAGGAAGCTGGCAATCGTGATCAGCGGCTCGGCCCGCTGCGGATCTGCCACCCCACCGGCCGCCTCAAAGGACGGAGGGAAGTCCACAGCCTCGCCGTCCTCGACATCCACCGCCCCCAGGGAGAGAAGCACATCATCCTGATCGAGCGCCTCGATGTAGTATCGACCGGCCGGTAGCTCGAACAGGTCTTCGACGGGATCGCCTATGTAGGCCACCATCACGGGAGAGCCCTCGTCCAGGCGGAAGGCCACGGCCAAGACGGCGGTCTCCTCCTCGCCGCCGCAGCCGCCGAGCAGAGCGCTCAGCCCTGCTATCGCCAACAGAAGGATGCCTAGCCGCTTCATCGCTCACCCTCCTTAAGCCACACTGTCCCCGCTTGTGGGCACCAAGACCAGCACGGCACGCTCATGCTACTCTGAGGCACGCGGATGGGCAACGTAAGAGACAGCTAGCCGAGCCGCCGCCTCCCGACGTACCAGGCACCAGCGGTCAGGGCGACCAAGGCCACGGCCGCCAGGCCAGCAGGGACGACGTAGTTGGGAGCCGACGATCCGGAGACGTCAGGGAGGTCCGCCATGCCGCCGACGGGTGGTGCGGGCGTAGGCGTAAGCGCCTCGTTAGCATGCTCGGTGGTATAGAAGATGTCATCGTCCGCCCCGATGGTGCCGCCCAGGGTCTCCTCGGACCACCAGACCACCAGCCAGTTGCCCCCGCCGTCGGTCGTCACTTGAGGGCGCAGGTCATGCCCCGAGTCCGTGGCGGCGTTGGTGTTGAGCGCTGCCGGAGTGGTCCAACTGGCCGCGCCGTCCGTCGAGCGGGCGAATAGGATGTCGTCGTCCGTGCCGATCGTGCCGCCCAGGGTATCCCAGGAATCCCAGGCCGCCAGCCAGTTGCCTGCGCCGTCGGTCGTCACTTGCAGGTAATGATCACCCCCCGAGTCGCTGTCGGCGTTGGTGTTGAGAGGAGCGGGAGGCGTCCAAGTGGATCCGTTGTCCGTTGAGCGGGACATCAGGATGTCATAGTCTGTCCCGATGGTGCCACCAAGGGGCTCATTCGACCACCAGGCTGCCACCCAGATGCCCCCACGGTCGGTCGTCACCTGAGGCTGGTAGTCGCTCCCCGAGTCGGTGGCAGCGTTGGTGTTGAGGGCGACGGGAGGAGACCAGGTGACGCCATCGTCCGTCGAGCGGGACACCAGGACATCGTAGTCCGGCCCGATGGTGCCGCTCAGGTCATCGTCGGAGCGCCAGACCGCCACCCAGTTGCCCTCGCCGTCTGTCGTCAACTGGACACGCACGTCATCGCCCGAGTCTGTGGGGGCGTTGGTGTTAAGGGCAGCGGCAGGCGTCCAGGTGACGCCATTGTCGGCCGACTGGGAGACTAGGATATCGTGATCGCCGCCGATGGTGCCTCCAAGGTCATCGTCAGAGTTCCAGACCGCCACCCAGATGCCATTACCGTCGGTCGTCAGTTGAGGGTGCCAGTCATCGCCCGAGTCGGTGGAGGCGTTGGTGTTGAGAGCAGCGGGAGCTGTCCAGGTGACGCCGTTGTCCGTGGAGCGCGACACCAGGATGTCGTCGTCCGGCCCGATGGTGTCGCCCAAGTCGTCGTGGGACCACCAGACCACCACCCAATTGCCCTCGCCGTCGGTCGTCACTCGCGGGTCCCAGTCGTAGCCTGAGTCAGTGGCGGCGTTGGTGTTGAGAGCGACGGGAGCCGTCCACGTGGTGCCGTTGTCCGTGGAGCGGGCTACCAGGATATCGCCATCCGTCCCGATCGTCTCATCCAGGCTATCCCTGGAATCCCAGACCGCTACCCAGTGGCCCTCGCTGTCGGTCGCCACTTGAGGGTCCCAGTCATCCCTCACGTCAGTGTCAGCGTTGGTGTTGAGGGGAGCAGGCGCAGTCCAGGTGGCAGCGGGGCCGGCCTCAACGTGCGGCCAGTCAAGCGCCGACCACGCCAGCGGGACGACGGCGATAACCAGAACGACGGCCAGGACGAATCGCTTGATGGCTTGCTACCTTTCCCCAGGCCGGCGCTGGCGTATTGAGGCTACGAACGCCTGTGCGACCCCGCAATCATATCTGAGAGCGGGGGTTATGTCAATGTCATCAGGGGATGACGCCACCATCCTTGAGAGCCACTATCCTGTCCCAATCGTAGCCCAGCTCCAGTAGGATCTCCTCCGTGTGCTGCCCCAGCTCCGGTGCGTATCCCTGCGGCTGCCAGGGAGTGCCGTAGAAGTCCGCCGGCGTGGCCACCCCCTCGATCGGTCCCTCCATTCCGGGCACTTCAACGAAGGCGCCGGCTTCCTTCGCCACCGGGTCGTCCACCACCTCGGTCACAGAGTTTACGGGCGCCCACCACACGTTCTCCCTGTCGAAGGCTTGACCCCACTCGTCGAGACTCTTGGTGGCAAACACCTTGTCCAGTTCCTCTACCAGCGCCGAAGCGTTGATGCTGCGAAGGCCAATTTCGGCGAAACGGGGCTCTTCCAGCAGGTCCTCGCGGCCGATGGCCCGGCAAAGGTTCGGCCAGTGGCGATCGGCCTGGAGTAGGAGAAGCCAGAACCAACGACCGTCGCCCGCCTGGTAGCAGTCCACGAGGGGGTTGAGAGCGTGATACCGATCATAGGGTTGAACCGCGAACTTGAAACGCAGCGCCATGCTGACATCCGATCCGACGGTGTAGACGCCGGCTCGGATGAGGGAGACCGCTACCCGCTGACCTTCGCCGGTACGAGAGCGAGCCAAAAGGGCGGCGCAAACTGCCCCTGCCGCGCTGCAGCCGGCCACGTGGTCGCCCATGCCGACGCGCTGGTGAGGCAGCTGGGCCCCCTCCGGCGTTAGCAAGGAGGCGACGCTGGCCTGTGCCCAGAATGCGCCAATGTCATAGGCCGCTCGATCTCGATCGGACCCATCAGGGTTGTAACCGGTCACCTGGCAGTAAACCAGCCCTCGATTCGTTTCGCGCAGTTCCTCGTAGGTCAGGCCGGCCGCCTCAAGGACCCTGGGCCGCACGTTGGTCACCAAGACATCAGCCCGATCGATGAGAGCCCGCGCAATTGCCCGCCCCTCCTCGGTCTCCAGATCCAAGGCGATACTCCGCTTGCCCCGGTTGTCCAGCTCGAACGGAGGATTGGCGGGAAGGGACCAGCCGACTGCTGACGTAGCCAGGCCTCGAAGCGGGTCACCGTTCGGCGGCTCGATCTTGATTACCTCTGCGCCCCAGTCGCAAAGGATGCAGGCGGTGGAAGGGCCGGCGATCCAGAGCCCGATCTCAACAACGCGTATTCCTTCGAGTGGACCAGGCATGAGTGCATCCCTCCTCTAGTGACTGTTCTGGTTCGGTTGCCCGTCTGGGCCTCTCTTCCACCTGACGGCGCTCCTCACGGAGGGCAAGCTTCCTCTCCAGAGTCAGCCAGCAATGTTCCCCCGCCAGCCGTGAGCGCACGCCGGATATGTGGCGCCACGGCCACAGTATTCTACAGGATCGGGCTCTGTTCGCCAACGTGCCCTATCCTATACCGCCGGAACCGTTGGATGAGCATTGAATAGGGCAGTGGTGAACCGTATACTGTGGGCAACCGACGGCGTCATATCGAGGAGGCGAGCACCATGGCGGAGACCGGCAGAGCTGCGCTATTTATCGACACCGGCCAGCCCTACGAGATTCGAGAGATACCCCTGCCCGAGGTGGAGCCCGATGCCATCCTAGTCAGAGTGACCACCGCCAGCATCTGTGGCTCCGATCTTCATGTCTGGCGGGGCGACATTCGTGTGGCAATGGCTGGCCCCGGCGCTCGCATCATGGGCCACGAGATGGTTGGGCGGGTGTACAGGCTGGGGGCCAACGTCAGCACCGACTCCCTGGGCCAGCCCTTGAAGGAGGGGGATCGGGTCATCTATCCTTACTTCTTCCCCTGCCGTCGCTGCTACCAGTGCCTGCGCGGCGAATTTAACTGCTGCCCTACCCGCTATCCGCTCCCGCCTATTGTCGATAACTTCCCCCATTTCACCGGCGCCTACGCCGAGTACTTCTATCTGCCGCCGGGCCACTTCGTGTTCAAGGCGGGCGAGGACCTGCCCGATGAGATGCTGGCGCCCATCAACTGCGCCCTTTCTGAGGTGACGTTCGGCTTGCACAAGGTGGGCATCACCTTCGGCGACAGCGTCGCAATTCAGGGGGCGGGTGGCCTGGGCATCAATGCCACGATGGTAGCCAGAGAGATGGGAGCCAGCCAGATCATCGTTATCGATGGCATTCCAGAGCGACTGGAGCTGACCAAGGCCTGCGGAGCCGACCACGTTATCGACATCAACGAGACGGCCTCGTCCTTCGAGCGCATCAACAGGGTGAAGGAGTTCACCGATGGGCGGGGCGCTGATGTGGTGGTGGAGGTGGTGGGCGTTCCCGACGTCATCGCCGAAGGCCTGACCATGGCACGAGCAGGGGGAAGCTACCTGGAGATTGGCAATATCACCATGGGGCAGGTGGCCACGCTCGACCCCTCGCAGTGGGTCTGGTCCAATAAGCGTATCGTGTCCGTGAATATGTATGACCCCTGGATCATGCCCGTGGCCCTGGATTTCCTGCGGCGGACGCGGGACAAGTACCCTGTCCATAAAGTAGTCTCCCACAAGTTCCCCCTGGAGCAGATAAACGAGGCCTTCCAGGAGGCGGAGTGGGCCAACAAGCGTACGGCTGTCACCAGGGCTTGCATTGTGCCTTAGGAAGCGGGCGGCGGCCGCTGAACAGCAATGGCTCGGCCGGTGGGAGATCGAGGCGCGGCCGGGCCTAGAGTGATAGAGGTGTAACATGGCAGTTCGATCACCCGAGGAATTCAGAGAGAGCCTGAGGGACGGCCGTCGCGTCTTCATCTACGGCGATCTAGTAGACGACGTGACCACCCATCCCACTCTCAAGATCAGCACCGAGACGGCGGCCGGGGACTTCGTCCTAACGCACTCAGAGGACCCGACCGTCCGTGATCTGTTCGTGGCGCCCCACCCGGAGAGCGGCGAGCCGATCAGCCGCTACTTCCTCCCTCCGCACACTTCGGAGGACCTGGAAAAGCGCCTGGAGATGATCGGACAGTCCATACGCCTGACAGGCGGGCTCCCCTTCGGCAAGGACGTCGGCACCGACGCCATGTACGCCATAATGACGACGGCGGAGCGGATGGGCAAGGCGGAATATGTGGAGCGGGCGCGGAACTACCTAGAGCACCTGCGTAAGAACGACCTTAACCTGTGCGGTGCCATCACCGACGTCAAGGGCGACCGAGGCAAGCCGCCGGCTCAGCAGGCGCACCCCGACTACTATGTGCACGTCGTCGACCAGAATAAGGAAGGTATCGTCGTCAGGGGCGCCAAGATCCATATCACCGGCGCCGCGGTGGCCAATGACATCCTGGTACTGCCTACCCGCCAGATGCGGGAGAACGAAGGTGAGTACTCGCTGGCCTTCGCCATCCCGGCCAACACCAAGGGCATCACGATGATCTGTCGGCCCGGCCGCGGCGAGCGCGGCCCCTCGGAGTTCCCCGCTGCCCTTCCCGTGCGCGGCCTGGTGGAGGCGATGATCATCTTCGACGACGTCCTTGTACCCTGGGAACGAGTCTTCATGTGCGGCGAATGGCCGTACTCCATGCTCCTGGCCTACACCTTCGCCACTTACCATCGCTTCACAGCCGTGAGCTACAAGATCCCCGCCGTGGAGATCCTGGCCGGCTGCGCCGTCGCCATGGCCGAGATGAACGGCATCGAGCGGGCCGGGCACATTCGTGCCAAGCTGGTGGACATCGCCGCCTACGTGGAGACACTGAAGGCGCTGGCCACCGCTGCCATCAAGTCGCCCGTCATGTACAGCGACCTGGCGGTACCCAACCCTCTCATCACCAACATGGCCAAGCTGCACTTCGCCAGCCACTATCACGAGATCATCGGGCTAGTTCAGGATATCGCCGGCGGCATCATCACCACCATGCCCACCTACCTAGACTGGCAGAACGAGGAACTCCACAAGCGGCTGGAGCACTACCTGGGCGGCTCTCCCAGGTACACTACGGAGGAACGCCTCAGGATGGTCGCCCTCACGCACCGCATGGTAGCCTCCGCCGAGAGCGCCTACATGGAAGTGGTTACGGTTCACGGCGAGGGCTCTATGGAGGCGCAGCGGATGATGATCTACGCTGAGTCTCCTTTCAAGGAGTACCGCGACTTTGCCCTGGCCGCCGCCGGCGTCGAGCCGCGGGGCTAGACGCCGATACGCATCCCGGGCAGTTGCAAGCCGGCGGTCAGGACAGCGGCCCCAGCCAGAGTAAGGCTGGGAATGCTCACGCAGCCCTTCTCACCGACTTTGGGCCATCATATACAGAAAGAGGAGGAAGTTGCTCCCAACTTCCTCCTTTTTTTCGTTGTTGGCGAATAGCCCTTAGGCCAAGGCTGGCTCCGAGACGTTAATCAGGATGATCTCCTCGTCCTGCACGTCGATGCGGACGGTGTCGCCGGAATGGAAGCGTCCCTCCAGCAGGGCCTCCGACAGGCGGTCCTCCACCTCGTTCTGGATGATCCGCCGCAGGGGGCGGGCGCCGAACACCGGGTCGAAGCCCTTCTCGCCGATCCAGTCCTTGGCAACATCGGTCATGTCCAGGGTGATGCTCTTGAGAGCAAGCTGCTCCTCGATCTGCCGTATCTCCAGCTCCACGATCTGGCGGATGTGGTCGCGGGAGAGGGCGTGGAAGACCACCGTAGCATCCACCCGGTTGAGGAACTCCGGCCGGAAGACGTTCTTCATGGCCGTGAGCACCTTGTCCTTCATCTTGTTGTACTGCTCTTCCGTCGTCTTGGCATCTTCCGTCTTGGTGGAGAAGCCCAGCGCTGTCTCCTTGCGGATGAGGTCGGAGCCCACGTTGCTGGTCATGATGATGATCGTGTTACGGAAGTCCACTCGCCTCCCCTTGGCATCGGTCAGGTGACCATCGTCGAAGATCTGGAGGAGCATGTTGAAGACCTCAGGGTGGGCCTTCTCGATCTCGTCCAAAAGGATTAGGCAGTAGGACTTTCGACGTACCGTATCGGTAAGCTGGCCAGCGTCATCGTAGCCCACGTAGCCAGGCGGCGCCCCGATGAGACGCGAGATGTTGTGGCGCTCCATGAACTCAGACATGTCCAACTTGATCATGGCGTCTTCGCTGCCGAACATGAACTCGGAGAGCACCCGCGCCAGGTGGGTCTTGCCCACGCCCGTCGGGCCGAGGAACATGAACACGCCGATGGGCCGCTTGGGATCCTTGAGGCCAGCACGCGCTCGCCGCACGGCCTTGGACACGACGTGGATGGCCTCGTCCTGGCCGACCACCCGCTCATGGAGGACGTCCTCCATCTGCAACAGCCGTTGCGACTCCTCGCTGGCGATGCGGGTCACGGGGATCCCCGTCCACATGCTCACCACTTCGCAGATGTCCTCGTCGGTGACCACAGGCTTGGCCTCAGCTTGTTCGGTCCGCCAGCCACGAGCCATGCTCTCGATCTTCTCCTGGAGGACGACTTCCTGCTCGCGGAGCTCGGCGGCGACCTCATATTGCTGGCCAGCGATAGCGGCCTCTTTCTCCTTTCGCAGGCTCTCCAGGCCGCGCACGGCCTCCTGAACGGAGGGCGGAGCATAGGAGCGCTTGATGCGCACACGGGAGGCCGCCTCGTCTACCAGATCAATAGCCTTGTCAGGCAGAGCGCGGTCGGGCACATAGCGCGCTGCCAGCTCGCCCGCCGCCTTCACGCTCTCATCGCTGATGATCAGCCCGTGGTGTTCCTCGTAGCGCTCCTTGATCCCTCGCAGGATGTCGATGGTCTCCTCAACAGTGGGCTCTTCCACTACGATGGGCTGAAAGCGTCGCTCCAGGGCAGCGTCTTTCTCGATGTGCTTGCGGTAATCGTCCAGAGTAGTGGCACCAATGCACTGCAGCTCGCCGCGGGAAAGGGAGGGCTTGAGGATGTTGGCGGCATCCACCGCCCCTTCGGCTGCGCCAGCGCCCACCAGCATGTGCATTTCGTCGATGAACAGGATGCAGTTGCCGGCGCTCTTCAGCTCTTCGATGACCTTCTTCAGGCGCTCCTCGAACTCACCGCGATACTTGGTGCCAGCCACCAGGGAGCCTATGTCCAGGGTGACTAGGCGACGACTCTGGAGCATCTCGGGCACCTCGGACTTGGCGATGCGCTGAGCGAGGGCCTCGACTATGGCCGTCTTGCCCACGCCAGCCTCACCGATGAGCACCGGGTTGTTCTTGGTGCGGCGGGAGAGGATCTGAATCACGCGCTCTATCTCCCGCTCGCGGCCGATGACGGGGTCAAGCTTGCCCGCCCGGGCAGCGGCGGTGAGGTCCATGCCCAGTTGGTCGACGGTGGGGGTACGGGTGACGGCGCGTCCGCCGGCCGCCGCCTGGGGCATGCTCTGGGAAAGGATGCGAACCACCTCCGCTCGCACCTTCTCCAGGCTCACGCCCAGGCTCTCCAGCACGCCAGCGGCAATGCCTTCGCCTTCGCGCACCAGGCCCAATAGCAGGTGCTCTGTGCCGATGTAGTGATGGCTGAGACGGCGCGCCTCGTCCACCGCCAGCTCGATAACCTTCTTCGCTCGGGGAGTAAGGCCGATCTCGCCGCTGACAGGGCGATCGCCACGGCCAATGATGAACTCCACAGCAGACCGAACCTTGTTCAACTCCACGCCCAGATTGGCCAATACCTTAGCGGCTACGCCCTCGCCCTCTCTGACCAAGCCTAGAAGCAGGTGCTCTGTGCCGATGTAGTTGTGGTTGAAGCGCAGAGCCTCCTCTTGGGCCAGGGTTAGAACACGGCGCGCTCGCTCGGTAAACTTGTCGAATCTATCTGCCATATCTCGGCTCCCTGTCTGCTAAGACAGGCTGGTCTGCCCTACTTCTTCCCCTTCGACTTCTTTTCCGGCATCGTCTCATCTGAGGGAGCGTCCTTTGTCTCCTCGGGAGCTTCCTCGCTGGCCTCGA
>Ga0111179_1016_pt1 | contig 19972 bp, 23 predicted proteins | sample DeeMarSWOR324_28_FD_80226 | JGI IMG/M metagenome (GOLD analysis project Ga0111179, IMG submission 80226) | Dehalococcoidia bacterium SM23_28_2
CACAGCTCGAACTCCCGCTCCGTCCACACCTCCACGACGGCCGACTCCCGCCGCCGCCCCGCCGAAGTCGGGGAGGGCTGGATGCCGTACAGCATCTGCACCTCCTCCGCCGATAGCTGGTAGCGGCTGGCCACCCGCCACACGCGGGTCACGTCGTCGCCCAGCCACCAGACGTAGAGGCCCTGCACGTCCGGCGCCCCGATTCTCACCCGTCGCTCCAAGGGGTCCCAGGTCACCTTGAAGGCGGCGTCGCCCAGGATCGAGCAGTCGATCTCCGTATCGAAGTCCAGTTGCTCCAGGTTGTTGGCGTCCGACACCTCTCGCAGGACGGCCTCCGCCCGTCGGGCCGCCTCGGCGAACTTCAGGCCGCTCATCACATACGACGCCGTCTTGTCGACGATGCTCTTGGCGTAGTTGAAGATCAGGCGGCGCTCGCGGCGGCGGGCCGGCTCCGGCCATTGGTCTCCCTGGTAGAAGTCCAGGTTGTCGCGATAGGCCTTCAGCCGCCCGAGGTCCAGCCGCGCGAGCTGCTGAGGAAAGGTTAGCGTGTTGCCGGTTGAGCTTCTCATGCTCTCCCCCTTCTCAGTATTCGAAACACAGTGCGGCGGGAGACGCCGTAGCGCCGCGCCAGCGTGTCCACCGAAAGGCCCTGGCGTCGCCGCAGGTGGACGATCTCCCGATCGCGCCTCGAGTTGAAGATGGCCCGGGCTCCCCCCGGCTTGTCGTAGCGGCAGCGGGGCAGAGGGCAGGTCAGGCAGGAGGCGTAGAGGTCACACCCCTCGTCCCGATAGCGGGTGAATTCGGGCAGGGCGTCCTGGCGGACAAGGCGCTCGTCCCTTATCACGCCCGGACTCCCTCCCGCAGGCGACCGCGGGCCGCCCGCGGCCGAACGTGCCGCGCCGCCTCCACCAGCAGGGCCAGGCTCATCAGATAGTCGTCGTGCCCGTGCGAGGGCTCAACGAAGAAGTTCATCGTCCGGCTCGGCCGATAGGCCACACGGGCTTGCTCCATCTCCCGCCAGAAGCATCGATACTCCGGCGAGCCGTCCTGGGCGTATGCTTTCAGGCGGCCGCCGTTGACCGCCGCCAGCAATTGGTAGCCCAGCCGCGACTTGCTCTCGCTGGAGAAGCGCACGGGCAGCACCACCTCCGGCCGCAGAGCCGTCGTCAGGAAGCGGGCCACCGTCTCTCCCAGGCCGGTGGCGTCCACCGCTACCCGCCGCACGTGCCAGACGTGGCCCAGGAGGTCTACCAGCCGCCCGTACAGCAGGTCGTGGCGCTCCCCCCGGAAGGAGTAGTGCTCCACGACCTCCAGGCGTGGCTCCTGCACCAGCGCATCGCTGGGCGGGAAGACGAGGCGGCCGATGGTGAGGACGGTGGCGTCGTGATGGTCGGCGGCCTGGCCGGCGCTGGCCTCGCCGCCGATGTCCAGCCCGGCGGCGTACGTCTCGCCCGCCGTCGGCTGGCTCTGGCGGCTGTGCTCGCCCTGGAGCTGCGCTCGCTGGGAGGGGCTGAAGAGCCTACCGCCGCCGGCGATCGGCTTCAGGCAGTACTGCGTGAGGAACAGGGGATGATTCTCGCCCAGGCGCTGACGTTCTCCCTCCACGTAGCGGCCGTACGCCGGGTTGCATTCGGCCACCACCTGCCAGTCGTACTGGAAGTGGCGGCGGAGGCCGTCCTTGCGCTCCAGCTCCAGATTGGTCTCTCTGGCCTGCTCCAGGAGGGTAGAGTCATCCCAGGGAGTGCCGTAGTAGACAATGGTGGCGTTGGCCGTGGCCGCCATGGCCGCCATCGGCCGGAACTCCTTGTCGAACTTCTCCTTGTCCACATCCTGGGCCTCGTCCACCTCCAGGAGAAGCTGGGCGGTGTGACCGACGACGTTGCTCTGAGGCTCGGCCGAGAGGAAGACCTGGCGGGCGTGGCCCACCCGGATGATGTGCCCCTCCTCGCGGGCGCAGACGGCGGTCAGGCCGGCCTGGCCCAGGCGGGACCACAGCCGGCGCATGCTGATGCGGGCCTGCGGCTGGAAGGTGGGCGCGCACTTGATGGCGTCCGCGTTCCAGCCCATGTGGGCGGTCAGCAGCAGAAGCTCCAGTTGGGCCGATAGCTCGTTCTTGCCCGCCTGGCGAGCCATCATCACCGAGATGCTTTGGCCCTGCCCCTGGAAGACGCTGCGGGCGATAGCCTGCCCTGCTTCCACCTGATACGGCCGCAGGCGATGGCGCGGTCCCATTGCGTACTTGCTCCCCCTTTTCATCACTGAATGAGTTTGATGATCAGCTGGGTCAGCACTGTCCCTGCCGCCAGAAAGATCAGACCGTTGACCCGCCCCTTGATCTCGCCGACCTGCTGTTCCAGGTGGCGCAGTCGCTCCTCGACCACCGCCCGGAAGGAGTCGCCACCCTTCGGCCTGGTGCCCTCCTTCTCCTGGGCTGCCCGCTGGCGGCGGCGGAACGCGGCCAGGGCTCTCTCCAGCCTGCTAGTCATCGTGGGGGAAGCCCTCCGGGTAGAGGGCAGTGCCGATCCCCTGCACCACCCCCGCAATGCTGTCCGACAGATCCCGCTGGGCCTTGGGCGACAGGCGGTACCTGGCGGCCACCGCCTTCACCAGAAGGTCGACGCCCTTGGCGATCAGTTGCATGTCCTCGGGGCGTTCTTCCAGCGCTTCCTTCAGTCTTACGCGCAGCAGGGCGATCTCCTCGTCCAGCCCTTCCATCTCGCGCGCCCACTTCCACTTCTCGGCCTCGGTGAGAGACTGTCGGTAGAAGTCCTCCGGTTGGCGGAGCCGTCGCCGACCCTTTCTAGGGGTGCCGGCCATGGCCAGACCCCCCTCTGCGGGATGAGGACAAGCTTCCTCGGTCTTCAGCGGAGAGCACCTCCAGCAGGCCGTAGATGGCATCAGGAGGAAGCTTGGCCGCCGCCCGGCAGACCCCCAGCGATAGATAGAGCGCGGTCAGCTCCCACTGTTTGCGTTCGATGGCTAGGGCCAAGGCTGACATCTCTTTCATTCCTCTCGATCGCCTCTATCGTTGAGAGCACGCAACACCAGCAGGGAGATAAAGAGCGTTCCCAGGAAGGGAAGCGAGCGGGCCAGCAGCCAGGGGCAGGGGGAGAGGAAGGGCGTCTCGCCGCGCCAGCCCAGGCGATAGGTGGTGTACAAGGCCGAGAGGTAGAGGCTCTCCGCCGAAGCCCCGGCGTTCACCAGGGCCAGGGCAGCGGCCCCGACGCGCCTGGAGATGGTCTCCTGACGCCGCAGCAGATACAGGAGAAAGTAGAGGGCATTGAAGCCCCCGCAGACGGCGGTGGTCAGGTCCTGGGCCACCACCAACGCATCGCCAAGACCGTCCACTAATGCCTCCCATGGCCACAATGGCCGCCAATCCTGGAGTCACGGTTGGGTTCCCTTTCGTGGTCTGAGTAGCCAGCGCCGAAGATCCTGCTGGCAGGGCCGAGAATAGAACATGCGTTCTTCCCTGTCAAGGGGAGACGGTCACTGTCGGAGGTGCGGGTGAATTGGAGAAATGTTTTGCGGCGAATAGGGGATGTATCTGTGGATGCGAAAGGTCATGTAACGTGACAAGTACTCAGGCGTCTATAGGGTGTGGGGTATTGGGTACCCAAGCCCATACCGAGCTCACATGCCGCCCTAGCGCCTGTAAGGGAAAGGAGGGATAGCGCAGGGCATGAAGCCTCTACGCCTGCAAAGGAGATTCCTGTTCTACTAACACCTGTTTCCCCATGGTCGGCCGGCCCGAAGATGGGGTAGATCCGGTCCGTGCCGTCAGTTGCTTTCCAATGGGGAAAAGGTATGGAGAGAATGAGAGACGTATCTCGGAAACACATTTCGCGCATCCTGGTCGTGCTGCTTCTCGTGGGATTGGTAGCAGCCAGTCTTGGGGTGGCAAGCAATGCCATTTGGACGGACAGCGAAGACGTTGATGCCAACGTCTTTTCCACAGGAACGCTGGACATATCGACCAATCCGACCACCGCTCTCGTCACCTACAGCGACATGGCGCCCGGTGACAGCACCGGTGGTCAGTCGCTCACCGTCTCCAACGCTGGCGGCCTGGATCTGCGCTATGCCGTGACCATGACCGCCGACAACACCGATAGCAAGGGCCTGTACGCCGAGCTGGACCTAACCATCAGGGAAGAGGGCACCGACTGCACGACCTTCGATGGGACGGTGCTCTACGGGCCCGACCTGCCTTTCTTGCTCACTGGCGACCTCATCGGCGACCCCACCCAGGGCGCAGACACAGGCGACCGGACCCTGACGGCATCAAACAGCGAGGTTCTCTGCTTCAAGGTGGACCTGCCGATCGATGCCCCCAACAGCGTCCAGGGCGCCTCTACCACGGCTGTCTTCACCTTCGAGGCTGAGCAGACCGATAACAACCCGTAGCGGCTGGCCCCAAGGCGCAGACGAGCAGGAAGACCCCGGCTGGCCCAGGGCCTATACGATGGCGCGGCGATGACGTTCCCCAAACCTGGCCATTACTGGCACGAGGGTTCTGCCTGCCGGTTAGGCAGGCTGACAGGATTCGTTGTAAGGAAGCAGCCTTGAGCGGCAGATCGCTGCCCGTCTCCCCGCTGGGGGTCGCGGCCAAAGAACGGGAAGCCCGCGTCTGGCCGAGGCGGCTCCTGGACATTGTGGGCTACCTCGCCCTCGCGCTCTGCCTGGCGCTGCTGGGCTCGCTCCTGACGGTGGCCGCCACCAACCTGCTGGGCTACCAGAGCTACATCATCTACAGCGGCAGCATGGATCCCACCGTCAAAGTCGGGTCGCTGTTGCTGACCCGGCCGGTAGACGTCGAGAACCTGCAGGTGGGTGACGTCATCACCTATCGCTCCCCGGGAAACCACACCACCCTCACCCACCGCATAGTGAGCATCCGCCAGGAGGACGGCGAGTTGGCATTCCAGACCAAGGGCGACGCCAGCCTGGAGCCTGACCCTCGCGAAATCATCCTGCGCGGTCAAGTGTCCAAGATGGCCTTTGACATCCCCTACCTGGGCTATGTGGTCGATTTCGCCAAGAGCATCCAGGGCATCGTCTTGTTCTTGGTGGTGCCCGCCGCTGGCCTGCTGCTCATACAGGCGGGCAAAACTTGGAAGGCGCGCGCCAGCAGGGGGGTGCAATGAGGCATGGCCGACCGCCGACCTTCCGATAGGCGAGCATATCGGCTGGCCACACCGCCTTGGCGTCCCGAGCGAGGTGGGCACTGAGGCGTGGTAGGATGACTACGCTGCGTCTTCGCTTTGGCCTGGGGTGGCTGCTGCTCCTGGCCCTCGTGGACGGAGTTCTGATAGCGGTTTTCAGCGCGGGCGTCGCGCTTGCCCTGTTCACTGACGTCTTCGACAACACCGACAATGCCTTCGGTACCGATACCCTGAACCCTCCCACCGGCCTGACTGCCAGCGTCGTGGGCAGCGACATCCAGCTCGACTGGACGCCCACCGCAGACACCTATGCCACAGGCTACGAGGTGCAGCGGGGCACCGGCTCCGGCGGGCCGTACGGCGAAATCGGCACTGTAACCCCATATGGCGCCACCACTTACACCGACGACACCGTCGTCCCGGGCACTCGCTACTACTACGTGCTGCAAACCTACTTTCAGAACTGGCTGAGCGTGTACAGCAACGAGGTTTCAGCGTCAGTGATCGCTTTCCGTGCGGGGGCGTCGGCAGGTGCCCCGTCGGGTACGCTGAGCCTAACGATTAACAAGCCATCCGGGACGGTGGAGGGGGACGTTATGATCGCATCGATCGCCGTGCGCCCGGATACGGCCGCGATCACGGAGCCTGCTGACTGGGCGCTGGTTCGGCGAGTGGACAATGCGAACCCCAATGCGAACTCGCTGGCGGTTTACTACAAGGTGGCCGGGGCGAGCGAGCCGGCGGACTACACTTGGACGTTCTCCACATCTACCGGCTCGGCGGGCGGCATCCAGAGCTTCTTGGGCGTCGACCAGGGCAACCCTATCAACGTGGAGAACGGGCAAAACACCGCGAGCGGCCTGACGCACGCCACACCGAGCGTGAACACCACGGTGACCAATACGATGCTCGTCACTTCGCACGCCTTTACCAGCTCGGCTACGTGGACGCCGCCCGGTGGCATGACGGAGGCCTTCGACGCGGCCAGCGTAGCCGTTCCCTCCGCGGCTGGTATCTCCATCGAAGGCAACTACGTGATACAGGTCGCTGCTGATGCAACAGGTGCCAAGACAGCGACCGCCAGCAACGACGCCGATGTCGGTAACGCCCACATCCTCGCCCTCAAGCCGGCACCGTAAGCTCGCCACCACCGGAGAGACACGGTCGACAAGGGTGACCCACACGCCGCCCTAGGCGCGGCGCCTGAGCAACAGCTCTTTGCGGGCGGCCACCGCCTGGGGATGCAGCGGCCATCCTTCTTCTCTGGCCACCGTCAGCATCTGGTCAAGGTATTCCAGGATAGCGGCGTCCAGGTCGCGATCGGCCAGGTCGCGCATCCTAGACAGGCCTGGCTTGGCCTCAACCTTGCTCGGCTCGATCTTGTCGGCCACGAAGACCACCTTCTCCAGGAGCGACATCCCCGCCCGACCGGTGGAGTGGAAGCGAGCCGCCGCCAGCACCTCGGGGTCGTCGATGCCGTAATCCCGGCGGAGGATCTCGGCGCCCACCGGCCCATGGAGGAGGATGGGGGCCTCCTCTTCGATCGGGCTGACCTCCAGCCCGAACTCACGCGCCCTGTCCAGAAGCTCCTGAGACGAGAGCGCGCGAGCGATGTCGTGGCCCCAGGCGGCCAGCTCCACTCGCTCCCTGGTGGGTTCTCCGAGGCCGCCCGCCAGCCAGTCGGCCTCCGTCGCCACCCGTTCGACGTGGTCGGCTAGCCCCTTGGGCAGGCGGCCGATCGCTGCCTTCAGGGCCTCGATCTGGGCTCGCATATGCAGGGGGAAAGAAAGAGGCTAGCCCTCGGGCCCCATGCGCCGGCCGCCGAGGACGTGCATGTGGATATGGTAGATGAGCTGGCCGCCGTACTCGCCCACGTTCAGGGTCAGACGGTAGCCCTTGTCGGCGATCCCCTCCTCTTGGGCGACCTGCTTGGCCACTTGGAACATGTGAGCAAGCAGCGGGCCGTGCTCCTGACCGATGTCGGCCGCCGAAGGGATGTGTTCCTTGGGGATGACCATGAAGTGCACAGGCGCCCGCGGGTGGATATCGCGGATGGCGAACACCCGATCATCGTCGTGCAGCTTGTCCACCGGCGTCTTGCCGGCGCCCATGTTGCAGAACAGGCACTCGGTCATTGGGCCCTCCTTGCGCAGCTTGCCTGCCGACAGGCAGATCCCCCTCCATCAGAGGAGGGGGACTGATTGGGCATCTATTTTAGCCGAACTCGGCGGCCTTGGCCAGCGGGCATTCGCACGCCCGTCACTTGCCGGCTGCGGGCGTACTGCTTCTAGGGGTCAAAGGCCCACTGAGTGCCACCCGCCTCGGTGACCAGGATCAGAACTGAGGCGAATCGAGCGAGCTGCATGGGATCGCTCGCGTCGGGACTGGCAGGCACAAATCGCTGCCATCCTTGACCAGGGGCAAAAACGTAGAGAACTGCGAACTTGCCGCCAATGCCCTCAGTTGCCGACTCCACGTCCTTGGGCTCGCCGGCGTAGCAGACGCTATTCCATCCCTGGACGAGAGGCATGACAGTCGGCGGCGAACCCGAGGGTTGCTGCGACCAGGCGCTGCCGTTAGCTAAGAGAAGGAGCAAGGGCTCATAAGGGCTGACGGTTGTCATGGTGCTGGCATTGGGCCTGGCCGGAAACCACTTGTCGTAGCCACCGGGACTCGAACGGTAGGCAGCGACAACTTCCTGGCTGATGTCGGCCAGAGCCTCCTCGATGTCCTGGCTGGGGCCGACATAGCATACGTGGTTCCAGCCAGCTGTCAGGTTTGTGGCAGTGGGCGTAGGGCTGCGAGTGGGCATGGGCGTGAGCATGGGCGTGGGGCTCGGCGTGGGCGTAGGCGTAGGCGTCGGCGTGGGAGTGGGCGTAGGCGTCGGCGTGGGAGTGGGCGCAGACGTCGGCTCAGAAGAGGAGGTTGCCGTCCAGTTCAAGGTGCCTGTATCGCAAACAAGTGGACTGACCAACAATATCCTCAGCACGCCTGCCGCGGTGATCTCACCGGTGAATGATCCACTCAACTCCAACAGCCCCGGAATGCCCGATACGAAGCTGTTGCCCACAATCTCGATTGGGCCTGGGAAGGGGTTTGGCCCTGTGAATTCGCAGACGTCACCGGGCACGTCGTATGCCGTGAACCAATCTACCTGCGAACCGTCCTCAGAGATCGAGAACTCCACGTTGCCGCAGGTCGGCTGACCGCAGCCGGTGATATCCCCGCTGTAGATGGCGTCGGCAACGGGCTGAGCCGAGGCCTGGGACACGAACAACGGGGGTAACAGGGTAGCAAGGGTGACTGCCACCATACCAACCAAAGTGAGGAACAACCAATACTGAACCCGCACGCGCCTCCCCTTCGTTTCCTAACCATAAGACGTGCGGGCTTGACTGTCGTTACATTATTCGTTAGTGAGAGGCGAACAGTTATGCTAGCGGCAGCACTGCCGCAGTAGCGAACGCTACGAGGCCAGAGATGGTCTTTTGGGGGAAGCTTCCTCCCCAGCGTTGAATGCCTTGGACGCCGCTAGGTTCCCAGCTTCTCGGCCACCATCGCGCGATGGTGGTCGGCGTCGCCCCACATCAACTCCATCCACTTCTGGCGGCGGAAGTAGAGCTCGATCTTGTAGTCCTTAGTGAAGCCGATACCGCCGTGGATCTGCTGACCATGGGCCACCACTCGCCGAGTGGCCTCGCTGCACCAGGCCTTGGCCATGCTCACCAGCATCTCGGCGTCCGGCTCGTTCTCCTGGAGCGCCCAGGCTGCCTTGTAGGTTATGAAGCGGGAGCCGTCCACATCGATGATCATATCGGCGAACTTGTGCTGAATCGCCTGGAAACTGCCGATGGGCCGGTCGAACTGTATTCGCTCCTTGGCGTAGTCCAGACTGACATCGAAGTCCATCTGGGCCAGGCCCACCAGGTAGGCGCAGGCGGCCGCTGCGGCCTTATTCTTCGCGCTCTGAATGATCGGCCAGCCCTTGTCCACCTCGCCCAGGACATTGGCCTTTGGCACCCGCACGTCGTTGAAGGCCACCTCGCACTGCTTGTCGGCGGCGATGGTCTTGAGGACTGTGAACTCAATGCCCGCGCTCTTGCTGTCCACCAGGAAGAGGGTGATGCCATCCTCGGGGTTCGCGCTCTCCTTGGTGCGGGCAGCCACCAGCATGTAGTCGCTCACATTGGCGTCCGGCACGAACAGCTTGCTGCCGCTGAGGACGAAAGAGTCACCCTCTGCCTTGGCCGGCATCTCGACGCCACTGGCGTCCCACCTGGCGCTGGGCTCAGTAAGGGCCATGGTCATGATCAGGTCGCCGGCGGCTATCTTGGGCAAGAACTCCTTCTTCTGCTCCTCCGTGCCCGCCTCCAGGATTGGCATGGCGCCCAGGAGCACAGTGGAGATGAAGGGCCCCGGTACAAGGGCCCGGCCGAACTCCTCCAGCAGCACGATCAGGTCGGTGTAGGTCATGCCGGTGCCACCGTACTGCTCGGGGATGATCAGCCCCTGCCAGCCCTGAGCGGCCATCTTCTGCCAGAACTCCGGCGTGTAGCCCTTCTCGTCCTCCTCCATCGCTCGCACGAAGGCTTCCGGGCACTCCTTCTCCAGGAAGTCGCGGGCGAAGTTCTTGAGTAGTTCTTGCTCTTCAGAAAGGCCTAGATCCATAATTCAGCCTCCTATCTCCTCTCCTGGCTTCGTAGTATGTCTTTTCTTACCTTCGCGGCAATCCCAGGCCGCGCATGGCGATAATGTTGCGCTGAATCTCGCTCGAGCCGCCGCCGACCGTCATGGCGAGGGCATACATGTACGACTTCTGGAAGCGCCCCATCAACTGCGCCCACTTGGAATCGCGCTGGAGCTGACCGTACAGGCCGAGAATCTGAATGCCGGTGTTGGCTACCCGCACGTCCAGCTCCGTGTTGTAAAGCTTACACACCGCCGCCTCGATGCTCCCCGGCTCCTGGCGCGCCTGTAGAGACACCACCCGATAGACCATGTACTTGCCCACCTCTATCTCGATGGTCATCTCAGCCAGCTTGTGACGCACCAGTGGGTTATCGAGGAGGGTTCCGCCGTTGACCTTCGTCTCCTTGCAGTAGTCGATGAGCTCGTCCAGGTTGCGCTTGGCCATGGAAATGGCCGCCGCCACCAGCGTAGAACGCTCGAAGTCCAAGGCCATGATTGTGATGAACCAGCCCTGGTTCTCCTGACCCAGGAGGCCGCTTTTGGGGACGCGCACGTCCTCGAGGAACACCTGGTTGAAGCTGTGGACGTTGGCCATGTTGATGATCGGCTGCACGGTGATCCCTGGCGATTTCATGTCCACCAGGAAGAAGCCGATGCCCTTGTGCTTGGGCGCCGCCGGGTCGGTGCGGGCCAGGAGGATGCACCAGTCGGATCGATGGGCGTTGCTGGTCCAGATCTTGGTTCCGTTGATGACGTAGTCGTCGCCATCTTTCACAGCGCGCGTCTGGAGCGCAGCGAGGTCGGAGCCCGCCTCCGGCTCCGAGAAACCCTGGCACCACACGATCTCGCCGGCGGTGATCGGCGGGAGGTGCTGCTTCTTCTGCTCTTCGGTGCCAAATGCGAGGATGGCCGGCCCGATGTAGCCCACCGCCTGCACAACGGAGCCGATGGGCGCCCGATGATAGCCCATCTCCTCGTTATAGACCAGCTGGAGAGCGGGCGAGGCCTCCATGCCCCCGTACTCCTTGGGCCAGGACGGAGCCACCCACCCCTTGTCGGATAGCTTCTTGACAAACTCACGCCCTTGCCGCCACTCCTTTTCCTCTTCCTCCAGGAAGACACCTTCCCAGTCGGGCGGGACGTTCTCCTTCAGCCAGGCTCGTAGATCCTGGCGGAACGCTTTTTCCTCTGGCGAAAAGTGAAAATCCATAGTGCCCCACCTTGTTAGTCCCCGCGGGGCAGGCTCAGCCCGCGGGTGGCAATGATGTTCCGCTGGATTTCAGATGTGCCGGTCTCAAGCGTGCTCCCCACCGATCGCAGGTACATGTGCTCAAGGCGGCCCTTCAGGGGGACCCACTTGGAGTCCCGTCTAAGCTGACTGTATGGGCCCAGTACGTTCATCCCCGTGCGGGCAACGCGCTGGTTCAGTTCCATGTTGTAGAGCTTGACCATGGCCGCCTCGTAGTTGGGAATAAGGCCCTTGCTCTGGACGGAAACCACCCGATAGGAGAGCATCCGCCCGACCTCGGCCTCCACCACTCGGTCGGCCAGCTCGTAGCGCAGCATGGGATTGAAGCGCAGCGTGCTTGATCCGTCCTCCCTGTGCTCCCTGGCGTAGCGGACAATGTCGTCTACCGTCTGGCGAAGGCCTATCGCCGAGCCGATAGCCGACCGCTCGAAGTCGAGGGTAGCCATGGCCACGTACCAGCCGCGGTTCTCCTCGCCGATGATGTTGGCCTTGGGCACCCGCACGTTGTCGAAGAACACCTCGTTGAACTCGTGACCGCCGGCCATGTTCACCAGGGGCCGCACTTCGACCCCCGGCGACTTCATGTCCAGGATGAAGTAGGTGATGCCCTGATGCTTGGGAGCATCGGGGTTGGTGCGAGCCAGAAGAAGCATCCACTTGGACAGATGGGCCACGCTGGTCCATATCTTCTGGCCGTTGATCACATAGTCGTCGCCTTCACGGACGGCGCGCGTCCTCAGGGAGGCCAGGTCAGAGCCCGCCTCCGGCTCCGAGAAGCCCTGGCACCAGATGTCCTGGCCGCTGAGAATGCGCGGCAGGTAGAACTTCTTCTGCTCCTCGCTGCCGTGAACGATGAGGGTGGGGCCGGCCATGCCCACGCCGATTATCAGGTGCAGAGGCCGCGGTGCCCGCGCCTCTGCGATCTCCTCGTTGAATATGAACTGCTGCATGACTGTCATGCCAGCGCCGCCATACTCCTTGGGCCAGGCGGGGGCAATCCAGCCTTTCTCTGCTAGCTGCTTGAACCACCCCTGCGACTGGACAAAGATCTGGGCGTAGCCGCTGATCATGTCCGTCTCCCCGCCTCCCTCTATCTTGGGAGCCTCGCGGGCGATGAACTCTCTGACCTCCTGCCTGAAGGCCGCTTCGTCCGTTGTGTCACGAAAGTCCACAGACCCTGTTCCTTTCCCTTTGCCTCTGGCACCCTTTCGGGGCCAAGTGAATTATAGGATTCCTAACGTAAGAGTCAACGTAACGGTGGATCGCATCCTAGTCCTGCTGTTCCTGACGCCGCTCCTTCTCCTCGGCCGTCTCCTGCAGATCGACAGCGCCTTCCTCCGTTGTCCTCAACTGGGCTTGTCTTCTCTCGCCCAGGATGGCGTACAGCTTTCCTCCCAGGTGGTGGAGCGGCTTGTAGTTATCGTCTTCCAGGAGCCAGACCTCCTCGAAGGCCTCCCTCTCGGCCTGCGCTGCCAGCACCTTGCCCACGAACAGATCGTGGTCGCCCAGGCGCACCACATCCTCTACGGAACATTCGATATACGCCAGGCAGCCCTCCAGAAGGGGGGCATCTACTTTCTGAGCCTTGAAGGTGGGTAGCTTGGCCACCTCGATCTTCTGCACGTCGCGGCCGCTTACCGTCCCCAGGTACTGTACGTGGTTCATCAAGCGACGGCCGGGGACATTGAGAGCGAACTCCTGGCTCAAGCGGAGCATGTCGTAGGTATGGTGTGAGGGATCTATGGCGACCCCCACCAGCGGCGGGTCATGGGACAGGGGCGTATTCCAGGCTACTGGCATCACGTTGGCCACCCCATGCCAGCGGGTGCTCACCAGCACGACCGGCCCGCCGGCGAGAAGGCGACGGCCATCGAACTCGCTCAAGACGTAGCGCATAGATACCTCCCTCGGCCTGCAAGGCTCTCCCGTGATTGGGCCATGCGGCCAAGGAGGATTGTAGCACCCCTCCTCTCCGGAGCGCCGCCGCAGCGGCTAGCGCCCGGCCGCCTTCTACTTGCCCCGGTCTTCGACTCGCACCTCCATGACGATGTGCCCCCAGCCGCCGCACTTGACGCCGACATCGAAGCAACCGGCGCGGCGAAAGCGTAGCGAATTGGGGTCCACCCCCGCATAGGCCAGCTCGTTGGCGGCGAAGATGGCGATCGGCAACGCTTGCAGGGCGTAGATGCACATCCGCCGAGGGCACTTGCTGGTGATTAGATTCCCCGCTCCGTCGAAGACAAAGCGATCTCCCACCTTGTGCTGGCTGTTGCATCCATGCGACTCCACCACCTCCGCCACTATGGTCTTCTGCATCAGATCCGGGCCTTTAGCCAGGACCTCCTCGTTGCGAGGGTTGGCCCGGAACACGGCCATCTCCTCGTCGCTATAGCCCAGGTGTTGCTGGAAGAATTTCCACGTGGCCTCGTCTACCGGCATGTCGTCCTCCTTGCTTTGACCTTGGGCTCAGCGGCCTCTGAACTTCGGCTCTCGCTTCTGGATGAAGGCCTGTATTCCCTCCCGGAAGTCCTCAGTGGTCGAGCTTAGGGCGACGAACTCTCGCTCGTGCTCTAGCTGTGTCTCCAGGGTCTCGCTCAGGCTGCGGTACACCAGCTCCTTGGTCCGCCCGAGGGCCAGGGTTGGCCCCTGGGCCAGCCGGCGAGCGAAGGCGCAAGTCTCCTTCTCCAGGTCGGCTTCCGGCACTACCCGGTTGATGAGCCCCAGCCGCTCGGCCTCCGGGGCGGCGATGGAGTCACTCGTGTAGAAGATCTCCAGCGCCTTCTTGGGTCCAACCAGGCGAGGAATGAAATAGGTGGAGCTGCCGTCGGGGGAGAGGCCGACCCGACGGTAGGCCATGACGAATCTGGCCGACTCTGCGGCGATGGTGAGGTCGCAGGCCAGGGCCAGGCTCATCCCGGCGCCCGCCGCTACCCCGTGCACCTGGGCGATGACCGGCTTCTCCATGTGCCGGACCTCGACGATGCCCACATGCAGCCGCGAGAGGAACGCCCGGAAGGCCGTCGCTGGGTCGGCCTGCAGGAACTCGCTGAACGACTTCAGGTCGCCGCCGGCGCAGAAAGCGCGACCCCCTCCCTTGATCACCACCGCCCGCACGTTCGCGTCGGAGCGGCAGCGGATCATGGCGTCCACCAGTTCTTCCCCCAGTTGCATGTTGATGGCGTTCAGCGCCTCCGGTCGGTTCATGGTCACCGTGGCGACGTTCTCGTCGACATCCAAAAGAATGGTCTCATAGCTCATACAACCGAACCTCCTCTCGCCCGCCCGAAGACACCGGCTGGCTGCTCACTGCGGGCACAATGTTGCGCGGACGCTAGACCCCTGCCGGCCCGGCGAGCCGGTTAGGATATCACCTGCTGGCGAGCTCCCTCCGGCAGGGCCAGAGCGGCCTCTTACGCGTGCGGGTGATGGTGAACCGGGTAGGGCCTGCCCTTAGAGGCGCCCCTCATCACGAACAGCTCGTGGGCATTGACGGCCGGGGTGAAGATGCGGTCATCCCGCTTCTCCAGCCGCAGCGCCTCCGGCGGACACTCCGAGGTGCATACGCCGCAACCCAGGCAGAGTTCGTAGTCGACTTCCGCAATGTCATCATTGCGCATGCGGATCGCGTCCACATGGCAACGTTCCACGCAGGCCGCACAGCCGTTGCAGAGGTCCTCATCCACCACTGCCCAGTAGCTGGAGGGCGCCACCGCGTGAGGGACGTCCAGCTGGGTTATCCCTCGCAGAGCGTGGCATGCATGGCTGCAGCAGTTGCATATCAGCCAGCGGTCCTCCTTGGTGTTCAAGGTCATATGGATGAGGCCGGCCTTCTCCGCCCGCTTCAGCGTCTCCACCGCCTCATCGGCTGACACAGGCCGAATCCTGGGAGGGGCGTCCACCATCTGGGTGGGGTCCAGCACGGGCTCGCCCGGCACGTTGCCGCCGTAGAGCTCTTGGCCGAAGACCATGCACACGTCCAGCGGGTCGTCGCAGTTGCGGGCCGCCTGCCGACATATACAGGGGAGGATGGTCGGGGAGGGGGCTGTCTGAACGATTTGCACGGCGTCTTCGTAGGGCATGACCTGCTCCTTAGGAGACTCGATGGCTGGCAGCGCCCGTGCGAATTGGATGGAGCCGGTGGCGAGCTCGCGACCCCAGGCCTCCTCGAAGTACTTCTCCCACAGGTCGCCTAGCCTATCGAGTTCCGGCGACGGCTGGCGGACAGCGAAAGGAAGCTCATACAGGCCGGGCACGATGTGCGGCAGGCGAAACACGCGCACGCCGTCGGGCCGCTTGACGCCGCGGATGAAGAACTTGGAGGCCATTCTCGTCAGCAGCCGCGCGGCCTCATCCAGGCTCATGCCCGCTCGCTTGGCGATTACCTCCTCGGGCTCCAGATCCCACGTCATATGGGCGGCGATGTGGGCCTCCTCCGGCTCGTAGCAGAACTTGAGGATCTCGATGAAGGTTTCGGTATCGGGAGCGCCTAAGGGATGCCTGGCGAATAGCTTCTGGAGCGCCCGATAGGGCTTGTCCTTTTCCAGAGAGGTCTCATAACTCATGTCAGAACCTCCTTCTGCGCCGCTAACCAGACTGGCTGACGCATCGCTGTGGGCATGATACCACGGGGGCGCTAGATCCGTGGGCCGCCTGGTCTGAACGATGCTTCGCGTCCTGCCATCTGATCTATGTGCATTCGGTCGTGCCGATACAGAGACCGTAGCATCTGGAGCACGCTCATCTCTCCGAACAGTCGGTGCTTGCCCTTCATCGTTTCCTCCCCGGGCTCGAAGGCGCATCTACGGCGCGCTAGGCCTTCGGCGGCTGGATGGCGATGACAGGGCGGCACTCCTGGCCCTGGACCTTGGAGCAGAGCAGGGCCGGTGGAAGCTCAGCCAGCGGCAGGCCCAAAGCATCATGCCAGCCCTGAATCCGGTCGTGGGCGGCGCAGATGTAGAAGGGCGCTATCCCGGCCTTCGTGATGTTCTCGTGGATGAAGCAGCGTTTCAGCCATGCCTCATAGGAGTAGTCATCGATCACCCGGATCTCGAGCTCCGTCAGCGGCGGCGGGGCAAAGAAGCGGAAGGCCGCTTCGATCAGCTTCACCAGCTCCTGCATCGTCGTCGGCGCGGCGATGTCCAAGGCCTTGACCAAGCGCCGCATTTCCGCTTCGCCCAAGGCGCGGCACACTCGCCTGTTAAGCACGTTGGCCGTCTCCGGGCCGAATTCCCGGACGACGGCCATATACCAGCGAGCGTCGTGCGAGTACCAGCAGCTGCGGAGAAGCTCCTTCTCCTGCTCGTTGGAGAGCACTAGCGCGCCGCTCACGTCTTCACTCACCCCCTCTACGGGCGGAAAACAAAACCGCCCAGTACGATTGGTCAATACGCTCGTCCTGGGCTCTGGAGTTGCTGTCTCTGGCCTCTTTGTCTAGCGATTTACGGCTATTTTGGTCTTCTGGGTAGCGCTACCTTCCCTCCTTTCTCCCGGCCAGGGAATGAGGTGGATCCTCTTGCAGCGTCGGCAGAGAATCTCTACTCCGTCAAGAGAGACCTTGGCTACGAGATTGCCACAGAGGCACCGCTCATCTAGCAGCGAGGTGGCCTTTCGCCTAGTCTCCACCAAGAGTCTCCCTCCTCAATCGAGTCCAGATAGAGTTCTCCCCAGTTCTCCACCATGTGTCGGTCGAAACCTATCGTCACTGGGCGGCCTGCAGCCCTGCCCGCTCCAGGCGCCTTCTCGCGAATGGAGTCTAGATAGAGCCTTCCCCACTCTTCTATGTGGTCGCGGTTCAACTCCTCATCGAAGCCCAGCAGGTGAACGAGGTCCAAAGACAGGCCGAAGGCCATGAACTGCCAGGCGGCTACAGTGGGATCCACGTCTTGCCTGATCAGTCCTTGCCTCTTGCCCTCCTCAATGGTTTCCTCCAGGAAGCGGATAAAGGCGGCGAAATTCTTGTGGAGGGCCTGGCGGATCTCTTCGTCATCGGCCTCGGACACGGCCTGGAAGAGGAGCTTCATAATCGGCGAGCGGCTTCGCAGATGGTCATAATAGCGGAGGCCGATGGCCCGGATGACCTCCAAGGGGTCAACAACATCGGCGGCCAGGCTCTGCCAGATGCTCAGGAGCCTGTTGCCGGTGGTCTTGATGGCGGAGATGAAGAGCTCCTTCTTGCTTGAGAAGTAGCGGTAGAGGGCTGGCTCGGAGATGCCGGCGGCCTTGGCCAGGTCGGCGGTGCCTACCTTGGCGTAGTTGGAGGCGCCGAACATGGCCTGAGCGCTCTCGATGATGAGGCGCCGTCTCTGCTGTGCTGTTCGCCTGGGCGCTCGCTCGGCCATGATAGTGAGTGTTCACTAACATACCACCACTCGCCGCCCTTGTCAACCGGGGCGGAGCGCTAGCCCTTCCCTTTCTCGGCTTCCATCCCTTGCAGAAGCTCTAGCTGCTTCTGTAGCAGATCGAGCTGCTGTTCCTGGATGCCGAGAAGCTCTTCCCATTGCTTCTCGCGAAGATGGTCCAGCTTCTCGTGGAGCTCGTGGATCTCGAGTTCTGCCTTGAGGTTGACCTCGTAGTCGTGCTCGGAGCGTAGCCTATCCTTGGCCTCCTGCCGGTTCTGGCTCATCATGATTACCGGTGCCTGGATCGCTGCTAGGCACGACAGTATTAGGTTCAGGAGGATATATGGGTAGTGGTCCCACGGCCTGAACAGGAGCTGCAGGCTGTTTAGCCCGATCCAGAAGGCCAGGAACAGCGCGAAGAAGCTGATGAAGCCCCAGCTACCGGCGATGTCCGCCATTCGGTCGGCCATCCTCTCGCCCAGAGTGAGGCGCTCGCCGTGCAGGATGTTCACGTTCTTGGTGACCGTTTCGTGTCGGGCTATCTTTCCGCGGATGGCCTTCTCCAACTGGGCGGCCCGCGTCTCCCATGCCCGCAGTTCCTCTATTTCCTTCTTGAAATAGCGTATGACCACTGGAGCAGCTCCTTTCCGCTCTAGACCTGCCCTCGCCGCTGGAAAGAGAATGCCTGGGCCGCTGCCAGGGCCGCCATCGCCCTCGCCACCAGGCCCAAGCTGCGCGGCCATTTTACAGCCAGGTGGGCGAGGGCACAAAGGCGCAACGTGACGCGATGGTAAAATGGCAGCGGGGATCGCCATGACCGCCCGTGTTCTCGTCGGCACCTGCTCCTGGACCGATCCCACGCTCATCGAGAGCGGCGGCTTCTACCCGCCCGAGGTCAGCACGCCCGCCGAGCGCCTTCAGTTCTACGCCCGCAATTTCCCCATCGTGGAGGTGGACAGCACCTACTACGGCCTCCCTTCCGAGCGCAACGCCGCCCTCTGGGTCGAGCGCACGCCGGCCGACTTCACCTTCGACCTGAAGGCCTACGCCCTGTTCACCCATCACCCGACGCAGGTCCGCTCGCTGCCCAGGGACGTGCGCGAGGCCCTGGACGAGAAGGCCCGCCAGAAGGCCAGCGTCTACTACCGCGACCTGCCGCCCGACCTGCGGGACGAGATGTGGCAGCGCTTCGCTTCGGCGCTCCTGCCTCTGGACAGCGCCGGCAAGCTGGGGGTGGTGCTGTTCCAGTTCCCGCCCTGGTTCATGCCCGGCCCTCAAAGCACGGACTACATCCTGGAGGTGAGCGAGGAGCGACTACCCCAGTACACCGTCGCGGTGGAGTTCCGCAACAACCGCTGGCTCTCCGAGCGGAACTCTCAGCGTACCCTGGGCTTCCTGGCCGAGAACCGCTTGCCCTTCGTCTGCGTGGACGAGCCCCAGGGCTTTCGCTCCAGCGTGCCGCCGCTGGCCGAGGCGACGGCGCCCGATGCCCTGGTGCGCTTCCACGGCCGCAATCGGGAGATGTGGGAGCGCAAGGGGATCACCGCCAGCGAGCGCTTCCGCTACCTGTACTCGGAGGACGAGCTCAAGGAGTGGGTGTCGCCAATCGAGAGGCTGGCCCAGCAGGCGGAGCGAGTGCACGTGCTGATGAACAACTGCTATCAGGACCACGCTGTGCGCAACGCCCGCCAGATGGCAAAGCTCCTGGGCACCGAGGGCGAGTCGCCGCCGTAGGCGCTAGCGGAGGTCGGGCAGGGCAGCGGTCGACGCGAACTGAGAGCGAGCCGCTGGCTGTCCGTTAGGTTCGGTCCTCACTCGACGAGGCGGAGGTCGGTCACTAGCCGCCAGGCTATCTCCTCGAAGACCGGGGTCAGGTCTTCTCCCTTGGGCTCTTCGAAGTAGTGGTCATCGTCGGTGGCCATTTCCTTCAGCAGATCCCGGGCCGGAGAGTCCTCCCAGACCCCGCTGTCGCAGATGCAGCGGTTCTGGTCGGCGTCCTCCACGCCGTAGCCGATGGTGTAGATCTCGATCCCCAGGGCCTTGGCCTCCTCCGCCTTCTCGACGGCGTACTCGCAGGGATCGTAGCTGTCGGGCTCCGGGCCGCAGTTGCCGGCCTGGCCGTCTTCAGGCTGGTTGGCCGCTCCGTCGGAGAGGACGATCATCGCCCAGTGCTCGTCTTCTCTGCCGTTGGTCTGCAGCTCCTCGACGGCGGCCCACACAGGATCGCCCAGGTCTGTGCCGACGTTGGACGTCTTCGGGCAGGTAATGTTGGCCACCAGCGAGCTGCTCTCGTTGGGCGAGCCGTCAGGGTTCTGATAGTCGTCGCTCAGATGGGTCGTCACCCAGCGGGCGTCCGGCACGTTGGGGTAGGGCAGGGGTGGAGTGCACGACGACCCGGAGCAGTCATACTTCGCGACTTTGCAGTCCTCCATGTCCTTGGCCGGGCCCAAGACCGCCAGGCCCACCCGATGTACCCCCTCGTCGAACACTTTGAGGATGGCCTTGGCAGCGGCCTGAGCGTTGTGCATGTC
>Ga0111179_1030_pt1 | contig 19897 bp, 15 predicted proteins | sample DeeMarSWOR324_28_FD_80226 | JGI IMG/M metagenome (GOLD analysis project Ga0111179, IMG submission 80226) | Dehalococcoidia bacterium SM23_28_2
GTGTTGGACATGCGGATCAGGGGCACCAGCGAGGCGTCGGTGGCCTTATACGAGCCGTTGGGCTCGGCCCCCAGCAGGGCGGCCGTCTGGCGGCTGTTCATGAAGCCGCTGAAGATGCCCTTGTCCACGTGGACCACCCGCCTGGCCGGCGTACCCTCGTCGTCGTACAGGTAGTGGCCGAAGCCGGAGAGGGTGGCATCGGTGAAGGCGGTCAGCACCTCCGAGCCCACCCGCTTGCCAAGCTGGTTCTCCGCCAGGTCCCTGAGCAGCCAGCTCCGACCGGCGTAGCCCGTCTCCATCTTCAGAGCGCGGTCGGCCTCCGTGGGATGGCCGATGATCTCGTGCACCAAGAGGGCGTTGTAGTGGGGGTCAGTGACCACCACCACGTCCTTGTCGGTGGCCTTCAGCGGCCGCGAGTTGGCGAGGGCCACCGTGTCCCTGGCCAGGTCGAGGGAGAACGTACTCAGGTCGGGCCGCTGGATGAACTCCTCGTCGACGCCCTGGCTGATCGCCTCCCACCCTCGCTGGTGGCCGACGAAATCGTACAGCTCCTGGCTGCCCTCCTTGCCCACCGCTACCACAAAGCACATGCCGCCGGTCATCGCCCAGCTCTGGTCGATGTTCGCCCCCTCGGAGCTGCAGAAGAGCTGGCGGCTGAGGACCGAGGAGGCGCCGACGTGGTTGTACATGACCTGCTGGTCGATGCCCTGCACGCTCTTGGAGACCTCTCGCACGTAGCGAACGACCTCGTCCAGGGACAGCGTGCGGGGGTCGATCTCGTACCGGGCGGCCACGCTGTCCTCCCGCACGTCGATGGGCGCCAGTTCGATGTCATGGAGGGCCTCGGCCAGAGGGCCCAGGCGCTCGCGGGCCTCGGCCTTGCCCTGGGCGCTGGCCAGGGCCCGCTGGTAGGCGTGATCGACGCCGGCGCGGAAGACGCGCTGGAGGCGGGGCAGGTCGGCGGCGCCCAACTGCTGGCCGAAGTAGCCCGCCGCCGCCATCTTCTCCCCGGCGATCACCCGCACGCCGAAGGAGAAGCCGTAGTCCTCGCCGCTGAACTTGTCCATGCCGTTCTCGGCAGCCGCCCCCTTGCCCTCGCCGACCTCGATGCGCAGGTCGCAGTAGCGCAGGTGGCGCAGCCGGCGGGCCGAGCGGCGAACCAGCTCGCAGGCCATCTCGCGAACCTGGGGGATGACGTCAACAGTTACCTTCGCGGGCATGGGCGAATACTCCCGAAGAAAGCGAAAAGGAACATCGATCAATCTTAGCGGCCAGTTGGCGCCGCTGTCCAGAGCAAGCGGAAGGCTACCACTCGACACCCAGCGACCGCAGCTCGGCCTCGAGGTGAGCCGCGCTCTGGAAGTGGAAGGCCTGCATGCCGGCAGCCCGTGCTCCCTCGACGTTGTGGATGAGGTCGTCGGTGAACACGCAGGCGGAAACCGGCACCCCAAGCCTCTCGGCGGCCAGGTGGAAGATGCGCACGTCCGGCTTGGCCATGCCCACCCGCGCCGAGTTGATGACGACATCGAACAGATCGATGATGCGGTGATGGTTCTCCAGGATCTCCTCTAGGTTCTTGGTGGCGTTGCTGATCATGCCCACCTTGTAGCGAGCCCGCAGCTTGCGGGCCAGAGAGACGACGTCATCATCGACGCCCTTCCAGATGTGATGCCACTCCTGGCGAATGCCCGGTATCGGCCGCCCGGCCAGTTCGTATAGCTTGTCCAGGGCGGCCCTCAGCCAGCCTTTCTCCGAGCCGCGGCCGACCTCCACCTCGTACCACTCGGGGATCTCGAACAGCGCGTGCCAGAACCCGCCGGGAGGCAGACCATACTTGTCCTCCAGCCGGGCCATCTCCTGGCGATCGAGGCGGCCGACGACGCCGCCGTAGTCGAAAAAGACGGCTTGAATTTCCATGGGCGGCTAGAATACCTTGTAGCGATTGGCTATCGGCAGGCGGCGGTCACGGCCAAAGGCGCGGGGGCTGATCTTCACGCCGGGAGGAGCCTGGCGACGCTTGTACTCGTTCCTGTCCACCATGGCCATAACCCGCTTCACCAGCTCCTCGTCGAAGCCCATGGCCGCTATGGCGTCGACGCTCTTGTCCTCCTCCACGTAGGCCTCGAGGATAGGGTCAAGCGTCTCGTAGGGCGGCAGAGTGTCCTTGTCCCGCTGATCGGGGCGCAGCTCCGCCGACGGCTCCTTGTCGATCACCTCTTGGGGAATGACCGGTTTCGGCCCCACGCTGTTGCGATAGCGGGACAGATGATAGACCAGTGTCTTGGGCACATCCTTGATGATGGCGAAGCCGCCGGCCATGTCGCCGTAGAGCGTGGCATAGCCGGTAGCCATCTCGCTCTTGTTGCCGGTGGCCAGCACCAGCCAGCCGAACTTGTTCGACAGGGCCATGATGATCAGGCCGCGGATGCGCGACTGGATGTTCTCCTCGGCCACACCGAACTCAGTGCCAGAAAAAGGCTCACTGAGGAGGTCAAGGAAAGCGGAGAACGGTCCCTCGATGGGGATGGTCATTAGCTGAATGCCCAGGTTGTCCGCCAGCTCGCGGGCGTCCTTGATGCTCCCCTCGGAGGAGAAGCGAGAGGGCATGGCCACACCCACCACGTTTTCGCTGCCCAGAGCGTCCACAGCGATCGCCGCCACCAGGCTGGAATCGACGCCCCCCGATAGGCCGATGACCGCCTTCTGAAAGCCGTTCTTCAGCAGGTAATCGCCGGTGCCCAGAACCAGCGCCCTGTACACCTCAGCCTCATCGGACATAGCAGGAGCCCGCCGACGGCGCACGGGCGGCTTCTTCTCCGCCAAGGGCTCGTCAGATAGGTGCACTCTGGCCACAGAAGCGCTACCGGTTCGCGCCACCCTTTGCCTGCGCCGTCGCGGCTCGTGCAGCCGAGCTTGAAAGGTCTCCTCCACATCCAGGTCGCAGATCAACAGCTCTTCCTCGAAAGCGGCGGCCTGGGCCAGAACCTCGCCCCAGGGGCTCACCACCATGCTGGCGCCATCGAAAACGAGCTCGTCCTGGCCGCCCACCTGATTGGTGTAGCTGATGAACACGGCGTGGTCGCTGGCACGCGTGGCCAGCATCTGCTCACGGAAGCGCCGCTTGCCCATGTGGTAAGGCGAGCCGTTGATGTTGATGATCACCTGGGCACCGCCATGCGCCTGTGCTCGCATGGGATCGTCCGGGTACCAGATGTCCTCGCAGATGTTTACTCCCACGCCGATGCCGGCCATCACATACACCGGGCACCTCGTCCCCGCCTGAAAGTAGCGGTTCTCGTCGAACACGCCGTAGTTGGGGAGAAACTGCTTGTGGTAGACGTCCACCAGTCGTCCGTCGTGGATGACAGCGGCGGCGTTGTGGACATCGTGGTCGCGGTCGACGAAACCAACCACGACGGTGATGCCCTGGCAGCCCTTGACCACCCGTTGAAGAGCGGCCAGATTGTCACCAATGAACTGGGGACGCAGCAGTAGGTCCTCGGGCGGGTAGCCGGTGATGGTCATCTCCGGAAAGCTGAGCAGGTCGACGACCAGCTCTCGCGCCCGGCCCACGTACTCCAGGACCTTGGCCGCGTTGCCCTCCAGATCGCCGACGGTCGTGTTTATCTGGGCCAGCCCCAGGCGCAACGTACGCACATTACCTCTCCCTGAGCCGATTATCGTCCTTTGCCGAATGAAGGGTCAAGGCAGGTTTCATTATGGCAACGATTCATCACCCAAGGCTTGTGAAAGGGTTTACAATCCCCACCGGCAGGACTATAATGTCGCGGGGTTACCACGCCCAGAGGGCCCCTGTAGCTGTAGGGGGGACGCCTACATTAGATGGGGCATTACCTGACATACAAGCGCAGGCCATTGACTCTATCATAAACAGTACAAAGCCGCGTCCGTCGCCAGGTTTTCGGCCCCTGGATCTACGGGGCCCCGGCAGTGGCCAGCAGAAACAAGAAGCGAGAGCGATCTGACGGAAGGAGGGCCTTCGTGTCGAAACTAAAGGAAGTGCTCTTGAAGAAGATCGAGGAGCACCGTCCGCGCACCCAGAAGCTGCTCAAGGACCATGGCGACGTCAAGGTGGGTGAAGTCACCATCGCACAAGTGATCGGCGGCGCACGCGGTATCCGCTCCCTCGTCACCGACATCTCATACCTGGACCCGGAGGAGGGCATCCGTTTCCGCGGTAAGCTGATCCCCGAGACCTTCGCGGCGCTGCCCAAGGGGCGGGGCTGCGAGTACCCCTACGTGGAGGGGTTCTGGTACTTCTTGCTCACCGGTGACGTACCGACCGCCGAGGAGGCCCTGGAGGTCGTGGAGGACTTCAAGGCCCGACGAGCGGTTCCCCAGTATGTGATCGACATGCTGCGCGCCATGCCGCGCGACACCCATCCGATGACCATGTTCTCGGCGGCAATCCTGGCGATGCAGCGTGAGTCAATCTTCGCCCAGCGCTACGCTGAAGGCATGAAGAGAGATGACTACTGGGACCCGATGTACGAGGACTGCACAAACCTCCTCGCCAAGCTCCCCTCGATCGCGGCCTACATCTACCGCATGAAGTACAAGGCGGACGTCCACATCCCTGCCGACGAGTCCCTCGACTTGGGCGGCAACTTCGCGCACCAAATGGGCATCCCCAAGCCCTACGACGACGTCGCTCGCATGTACTTCATCCTCCACTCGGATCACGAGTCGGGCAACGTGTCGGCGCACGCCACGCACCTAGTCGCCTCGGCCCTGTCGGACTGCTATTACTCCTTGTCAGGCGGGATGAACGGTCTCGCCGGCCCGCTCCACGGCCTGGCCAACCAGGAAGTGCTGCGCTGGCTGATGAACTTCCAAAAGAAGCTGGATGGCAAGGAACCGACTGAGGAGCTAGTACGCGAGGCGCTTTGGGACACCTTGAAAGCCGGCCAGGTGATCCCAGGCTTCGGGCACGCGGTGCTGCGCAAGACCGACCCGCGCTATACCGCACAGCGCGAGTTCTGCCTCAAGAACCTGCCCGACTACCCGCTCTTCAAACTCGTCAACATGCTCTTCAAGGTGACTCCGGATGTGCTCAGCGAGCAGGGCAAGGTCAAGAACCCGTGGCCGAACGTGGACGCGCACTCGGGTGTCATCCAGTGGTACTACGGCCTGACCGAGTGGGATTTCTACACGGTGCTGTTTGGTGTCGGCCGGGCCATCGGCGTGCTCGCCAACATCACCTGGGACCGCGCACTTGCCTATCCCATCGAGCGACCCAAGTCCCTCACCACCAAGATGCTGGAGGACATCGCTGCGGAGGGTTCTAAAGCCTGAGGACAGACTCTCCGGCTGAACGATAAACGCCCACCCACGACGGCACCCGGGGAAACCCGGCTAAGATATGGCGTCGTGAGGGTAGGGTGTCGTACAGCCAGGTGAACAGGCGGTAGCCGAAAGCCAGCAATAGATTCGCGGAAGCACGGCGAGAGCGAGAAGTTAGCCCTCTATCTCCTCGATTCGGAAGTGGAGGCGACCGGCAGGCACGGAGACCTCCACTTCCTCGCCTATGGAGCGATTCAGGATCGCTTTGCCCACCGGCGAGGCGATGGAGATTTTGCCTTCGGTTGGGCTAACCTCGCTGGGGCTCACCAGAGTGTAGCGTACCGTTGACCCCGACGTGAGATTGCGCATAATAACGGTGCTGCCCAGGTGAGTCTTGGCGCCTGGAGCCGCTTTACCCTTGACCACCTCCGCATTTTTCAGAAGGGCTTCCAGTTGGCGAATGCGCGCCTCTACGTGCGCCTGGTGCTCGCGCGTAGCATCCAGGGGCGCGTTCTCCCGGAAATCCTTATCAACCATCGCTCGCCGCAGCTCCTCGGCGATGCGAGGCCGCTGAGCCTTCAGAGACTCTAGCTCAGCGCTGAGGGAGGCATGTCCGTCGGCCGTCAGTCGGGACGGCGTCACCGCTACAGCCCCACCGCCCTCGGTGCCCTGGGGGCTCTTGCGCAGACGCAAGTGAGTGGACAGATTGCTGGCCGTGAGGCGCTCCTTCTTGGCAAAGGTCAGAAAGGAACGAAGGGCCTCCGCGCGACGGAGGACATCGGCTGTGGCGGCGCCCAGGGATTCAGCATAGAGGGCGACGTCATGGCCACGCAGATCGCTCACAGGGCGATCCGCCCCGTACCAGCGGACAAAGCGATAGACCTCACCCTGGCTCTCCTGGCGCACCTCGGAAGCCAGACGAGACAGGAAAAGGGCAGCAACCTGGGATAGGCTCACAACCTCCCGACTACTGCCACCGCTGGCGTCTTCCCCTCCGTCACCCATCCTGCCACCCATTCTAGAAACGCCAAATACGACTGTCAAATACCAAGGCATCCCTAGCTTGACACAGCCGTTACGCCCAAGGCACTATTGGGCAGGCATGGAACTATGCGTTTGACCTTTCTGCTCACGACCTTGCTTCTCCCCCTCCTGACGATTGTGGCGGCCTCCACTGGCTGTAGTGACAGCCAGGAGGAAGCGATCCTGATCGAGGATCCGGAGGCTGTTGCGCTTCAGATCGGTGACGTGGCGATGGACTTCGCCGAGGTCGAAGGCAGCGCCAAGCACATCACTAATAGCGAGAGCTGCGCCAGCACGCAGGAAGACGAGCGAGACGAGTGTCTGAGCCAACTAGAGGAATGGGGTCGCCTCGATGGCTATGAAGTGGAATACGCGGCTAACGACCCCGAGGCCTTCTTAAGCGGCACCTATCGCGTCTTCGGCGCCGTCTCCATCTATCGGGACCAGGAGGGAGCAGCCGAGGCCTTCCGTGTTGGCGAAGAGAGGCTGCAAGAGGAGCTCCGGCAACTGGAAGATGCAGCCGCCGTGGAAATACCCACCGTCGGTGATGAATCAGTGGCCTTCGTGACCATCGCCAGCCAAAGGATAGGTAAGCGCGACGTATCCGTAAGTCTGCACGTCATAGACTTCCGGCAGGAAAACGTTCTGGCGCGGATTGGAGCAACTGCTCCCACAGCGCTAGCCACGGTGGATGATGCCCTCGAGTGGGCACAGAAGCTAGATCAGCGCATCCTGCAGGCGACCGGCCGAATCTCTCCGACGGCCAGTCCGAGCGCCACTCCCTAAGGATAGGGAACAACGGTCGCTGAAAGGCCGGCCTCTTCGCCAGCCTCGGGGGTGGGCGAAGGTGTGGGCTCCTCCGGTATCTCCTCGGTTGGGGATTCCTCCGGCGTCACAGTTTCAGACGGAGTGGCGGTGGCCGTAGGGCTCTCCTCAGGTGTGACGGTCGGCGTCGCGCTGGGGGTCGCCGTCGCCGACGGGGCAGCGGTCGGTGTGGCGGATGGCACCGCGGTGGGCGTGGGCAGCAGTATTTGCTGGGCCTTGGCTCGTCCTACCCCAGCTATCTTAATTAGCTCGTCCAAGTCCTCAACCGCCTCAGGTGGCACGCTCTCCTTCACCTTGTTGAGAACCTCCTCCTGGTTGGCAAGTACCTCGTCGATCTGGGAGACATCCTCCAGCTCCAGCCCCTCAGGCTGGTCAAGGCTGTCCACCAACGCCGCTGTGTCCTCCTTCATTTGCTGGATATGCTGGATAACGGCTGGCTCGACGGGCCCTTTCTCCGCCTCCGTTTGGATTTCCTTCAATTGGGTCTTGATTCTCTCCACTTTCCCCTGGATATCGCTCACCACAGGCGCCGGCGTGCTGGTCGGCTCTATCTTGTTGACAACGACGGCTATCTCTTGAGAACCGCCGCCTCCACTCACAGCGAGTACGCCCGCCCAGACCGCGAAGGTTACCAGGGCAGCGCTGCCCAGCGCGGCAGGGGCCCAGCGCCAGAAGGGCCTGGCCGGTCGCGCGGTTAGCCGCCTCTGGCGGCGGACGGCCATGGCGGACAGAAAGCGCTCGCGAGCCGCCTGGGCGTAGAGCGGCGAGGGATCGACCTCATAGGCCCTCTGGAGGTTGCGAGCTGTATGCAGCAGAGGCTCGAGCTCGGCCGCCAGCCCCGGGTAGAGAGCCAGGCACTCCTCCACCGTGCTCTGGCCGCTCGCCAGCACCGCCAGGCACTCCTCCAGTACTTCCTCAAACCTTCTCTTCATAGCCTTCGGGCCTCTTGCCCAACAGCATCTCTCTCAGCTTCACGATCGCCTTATGCTGTATGACCTTCACATTGCCCCCGCTCTTCCCCAGGGCCCGTGCCGTCTCCGCCACCGACAGCCCCGCTCCGAAGCGGAGGGCTATCACCTTTCGCTGGGCCTCGGGGAGGTTGCGGGTCGCCTCCATTACCTCGTCCAGCGCTAGTCGTGCCTCCACCGCCTCCTCCGGCCCCTGCGTGCCCACCGGCAAGCTTGGCGACAGGGGAGAAACCCTCCCCCGAGCGCCATCCCGCCGCTGATGGCTGACCACAGCGTTGTGGGCGATGCGAAACAGCCAAGCCGAGAACGGCACCTCCCGCCACTCGAACCGCTCCAGCGCATCCAGAACACGGATGAACACCTCTTCCGTTAAGTCCTCAGCATCACCCACGTTGCCGGTGCGAACCAGCATATAGCGGTAGACGCGCGGGAAATATTTATTATATAGCTCGGCGATGGCTTTCTCATCACCGACCCTAGCGGCGTCCACTAACAGGCGCTCGCCCTGGGCCTCAGAGCCGGGGTACAAGCGGTCATCCCTCCTGCGCCCGCCACCCTTGGCGGTCAGGCTGGCTACGCCGCCATCATACCCCATATTACCGCCATTGTATAGAACGCCCGCTCCAACAATAAGGTTAACTTTCCCAGCATTTGCCCGATGACCCGCATCTGCCTGACGACCCCCATTTGCCTGATGACCCGCCGCAGAGGCGACCACCCTGACCCACCGGCCGCCAGAATATTAGTTAACCTTTACTGACCCTCAGGCGTTTTAATCAGTTGACAGCCATGGGTTATCCATGCCCCGGCCTCTTGACAAAAGCGAGGGTGGTTCGATAGAGTCAGGCATTGGTGGTTTGAGGATGTGTGGTAGGGGAGGTGGTGCTCAACGCCTGGCGGAAGGGGATCTCAACAAGGTAGCGAATGACCGCACCGATAGCATGGCCTCTCTCCCCCTTCGGGGAGAGAAGTCGTAAGCAAATCTGCGGTAAAGAGGGACGTAGACCGGCTGCCTTCAGCCTTCGGTTGAAGAGTAGCTGGTCTATTTGTTGTGCGCTCTTGCGCGCACATTCCTGAAAGTGGGGTGAGCTATGAGTAGGCTCTTAAGCACGCGTAAGCGCCTCACGGCCCTAGGGCTGGTGGTGAGCGCTTTCGTTGTGGCACTGGCCGTACTGGGCGGCTTATGGGCTGCTAACCAGACGGCCACAGCTAATTCCAACGTAGGATTGGTGCATCTCAATCCTGACGGCAGTGTCTTCCCCGGCAACCCTTATTGCCCGGATACCACATGGGCTGCAGCCGGCACGGCCGTACCTACCTTTATTGAGCCCAGGCATGACTGCACCAACCTCGTTGGCCAGGACCACATCGTCCGCACCGACACCCCCGATTCCGATTTCCCCACTCCGGACGGAACGTTCATCATAGACGGGGTCGGAACCATCCTCGCCCAGGGTCTGTGCGATGACGTGCTCGACTGTGGTGAGCCCGGCGACCCTGGTGAGCAGGCCTGGTGGTGCGACGATGACGGCGACGGCGATGTCGACGAAGACCCGGAGGACGGGGGCGTCGACAACGACAACGACGGCACCGAGGATGGCGCGGGCGCCGCGCCGGGCAGCGGCGACTGTAGCGACGGCGTCGACAACGACGACGACACATTCATCGACGCTGACGACCCCGAATGCGCGCCCTTCATCGACGAGGACCCGACCGCCGACGATACCGACGATGAGACGACGGCACCGAGGATGGCGCGGGCGCCGTGCCGGGCAGCGGCGACTGCGACGATGGCACCGACAACGACGGCGGTGCCCTGATAGACGCCGCCGACCCCAACTGCCAGGCCTTCATAGACGAGGACCCCGGTGGGGACGCCAACGGCGACGGCTGCCCCGGTGTCTGCGGCGTTGACGACGATGGCGACACCGTCATCGACGAGGGCAGCGTCTACGACGACGACGAGGACGGCTCCAACGACGAGGACGCGATCGACGGCATTGACACCGACGACGACGGCATGGAGGACGGCAGCGGGCCCGCCAGCCCCGGCTACGGCGACTGCGACGACGGCGTCGACAACAACGACGACGACACCGACCTCGGCCCCGACCCCGGCTACATGAACGACCCCCAGTGCGACGCCTTCGACGGCGAGGACCCCGCCGACTTTGACGACGACGCCGACACCGTGGCCGACGAGGACCCGGCCGGAAACAACGACCCGACCCTCGCCGACGAGTACTGCGCCATCATCCGGTCCTCCTACCCGGGCGAGACCAACATCACGTTCGTCTACACCGGCGGCTCGGTTGTTATCCACAAGCAGTGGGACAAGCTCATGGACACCGTCATCCTCAAGAAGGATGACATACAGAAGGTGAGCGTGCCCGGCATCGGCAGCGTGGAGCTTCCCAAGGACGCCAACGGCAACGGCGAGCGCGACGCCGAGGACGCCCACCTGATGGACCACAACGGCGAGACCCAGAACCACGCGGTCATGTGGGACGAGGGTCGGAAGACGGATAGGTCCGCCGAGGGCCCCATCCGCCTGATCGACGTGGTCCACGGTCAGCACGCCGAGTGCGATGCCGATGACCCCCGCTGCGAGTGCCCCGAGGGCGACCCCTGGTGCTGGGAAGGCGACCACCCCACCACGGGCGCGGTAATGCTCGCCTTCATCGAGTCCCCCAAGGGTTGCACCTACTTCACCAACCCCTCAACCATAGACCTCGACGACGACGGCGTTCCCGACCTGCAGCCCGGCGAGGCCGACTTCGGCACGGCGATGGCGGGCATCTCCGACTGGCGCGGCTTCTTCATCGGCCCGCAGTCGCTGCCGGCTGACGCTCAGCTCACCGCCGAGGCCCAGGCCGAGCTGGCCGCCCACCTCCTTGAGTCGCCGATGTCCAACAACGGCGACCCCGACACAGTCTTCTATGAGGCGGACTACGCCGGTGTGTACGTTGACACTACCTGCGAGGAGCAGGCCAGAATCATCTTCAAGGTCGGCTACCCCGACCTGGTCCAGTCTGACCCTCCGTTCCCTGAGCCCGAAGAGGTAACCATCAACTGGACGACCGTCCAGCCAGCCAAGCAGCCCCAGATCCGCTGGGCTGGCGAGAAGATCGTCCTCGAGAAGCGCTGGGCGGTACCCGGCGAGTGGTACCCCGAGCCAGGCGGAATCGACGACGACGGCGACGGCTTGATCAACGAGGACAGCGGCGACGCCTCCACCGACGACGAAGACGGCGACGGCTGGATCGACGAGGACGGCCTCACCGGCGAGGACGGCATGACCACCGGCGTGGACGACGACGGCGACCAGCACGAGGACGGCACCCGCGGCGTTCCGGGCGACGGCGAGTGCACCGACGGCATCGACAACGACTCCGACACCAAGATCGATGGCGCTGACACCAACTGCCTGGCGGGCGCCGGCGTCGACGAGGACGTGATGGACGACGACGCCGACGGCCTGATCGACGAGGACCCGCTCGACCTCTGCCCGTACGCCGGCTACTACGTGAAGTACATCAAGCTCGACGGCCCCGGCGCATTGGTGTCAGGCCTTCCGGACATAATGGCCCCAACCGCCAGCGAGCCGGAGGTCGTGTGGACGACTGTCCAATCAGACTGTACCTCCGCTGCTATGTACGTCTCGGAGGAGCAGGGCCAGGTAGACGTCGATGCTGAGCTGATATCGCCCTACTGCTTGAGCTGTGGCCCCATCAACGAGCACGCCTTCCTGGTGTGGTACCTCAAGATCTACGAGCTCAAGCTCACCAACGTGCCCGGCGCGCGCACTCTGCACAACGACGGTCAGTTCAACGAAGCCGAGGGAGCCGACCTTCTCGACCCGACGGTTGGCGACGTCACGGAGGAGACCGTCAACGTCTCCCAGGACGCTCTCCTGCGCGTGCGGGTCAAGGGCTACTTCTTCGGCGGCAACGACAGCTGGCGCCCTGACATGTGCATAGACGTCAACGGCGACGGCGACGGCGACGACGCCACCACCGACGACGTGCCCGGTGAGCCCTACCAGACTATCAGCCACGAGGGCTGCGCCTACCCCGACCACATACTGGCCGCTGGCCACTGGGTGCTGCCCGATGACATTGCGGACCTAGCCGGCCCGCACCCCGACCGCATCCCCGACTACGACGTGATGAGCGAACCCAGCGTGTCGGCCACGGCCCTCATCGGGCCCAAGAGCACCCTGGACAGCCACGACGACGTAGTCAGGCAGGTCGTGCCCTGCGTGCAGCCCAAGACAGTCAAGGTCGGCGGCGTGGACGTCGTCATACCCAACTGGGACTGCACACGCAAGACCATTGACCCTGACGGCCAGATCACCGAGGCGGACGCCCTGATGCCACCGCTGAAGATCCTGGTTGCCCTTGACGATGAGGACGCCGGCTTCCTGAAGGCCGCCGACAAGGACACCGACGTGGGCATCACCAGCGCCTACCAGTCGTCGATGATCCCGGCCAACATGAACATCCCCCAGCCCGCCAACAACTGCCGCTACGACTGGGACAGCTGGGGATTCTCCACAAACCCGCAGTACGACTACGAGTTCTACGACGTGCTCACCAAGACCGAGGACCCGGAGACGGGCCTGATCCGCGACTTCCACTTCTACACCGACAACCGCGGCGAGGGCTTCTTCTTCGCCAACGGTGACTCCAACCTGACCTACGACGACTGCCGCACCGACCCGGTCACCGGCGCGCCTGACTGCAGCCAGGGCGACGTGGTGGGCATGAGCGAGATCACCGTCATCGGTGACTACCCCTACTGCCGCAAGCACACAGCCGTTGAGTCCAACGTGGTCACCAAGACCTGGGAGTGGGGCGGCGAAAAGACCGTTAGCGCCGAGAAGCTCGACGCCAACCACACGCGAATAATCGCCCACGTGAAGGACCGCGACGGCTACTGCAAGTGGGACAAGGGGCTCAAGCTTACCGTTGACCCCATGGAGGTTCAGTTCTCGCCCAGCCTGAACCCGGTCGAAGGTGAAGAGATCACCTTTGAGATCGTCAACGGCATAGGGCACATACTCGGCGCCGACCTGGACGGCATCTCGCCCAACGCCCTGTTCAGCGAGGATCCCACCCCGCTTGGCACGGCCAACGTCACCGGTTGGGAAGACGGCGTGCTCATCAACTCGGAAAAGGCCGTTGGCATGGCGGAGCACGTAGACCTGCTGGACGCCATCGACATGGCGGCACAAGAGCGACTGTCTGACGACGTCGCCGCCGAGTGCCAGGCCTGGGTGCTCATCGAGCATCCGGCGGGCGCCGAACTGGAAGTCAGCGTCTCCTTCGATGACCCCGAAGGCCGCATCATCCGCCACTACCCGCCGACTGAGTTGACAGTCTTCCTGCAGACCGGCTGGAACGACAGCTGCTACGCCGGCCCTGAGGGCGACATCGAGGACATCATGGACGACGCCGGCCTCCTTGAGGACCTGATAGCCGTTTACCGCCTCGACCCGCTCGACACGGCAGACCCGTGGGACGGCTACTTCCCGTCGAGCCCGGAGGCCTCTGACCTCGAGACCCTCATGCCGTACGACCAGCTGTTCATCCTGACGGCCGCCAGCGGCTCCTGGTCGCAGGAGATCACTGTCGGCGCGCTGGCCAACGGCAAGGACGAGCAGGTCGACCTAGTTGTGGGCTGGAACAGCGTCTGCTACGCCGGCGGTCTCAAGACCACAGAAGAGGCCGTCAGCCCCATCGCAGGCGACTTCTCCATCATGTACAACCTGAGCTCCAGCGGATGGCTACGCTACATACCCGGCCGGCCGGAGGTCCCCGACACTCTCACTAGCCTCGACCGGTTCATGTCCGTCTTCCTGTTGGTGACAGCAGCGGACGGCACCACCTGGGCGTTCGGTCCGTAGGAAGCGTAGGTAGGAAACGCGACCGCCCGTTCCCGCGGCGGCTCGTTAGTAAGCCTTGTCGGAGCAGCGGTCTTTGCTGCGCTACTGGCTTGGGGCCTGACTTTCGGTGGCACCGTTCAGGCCAACGACGAGACCCCGACGGCCACCGTCGAGGCGGACGAGACACCCACCGCGGACGAGACCCCCGTCGCGGACGAGACCCCCGCCGCCGACGAGACACCTGTTATCTCCCCTGGGGACGAGACTCCCACACCAACCCCGACCTTCGTGGCTCCCTGTCCGCCGGTGCCCCTAGGTACCCTGATAGGCGCAGTCACCATTGACGGCAGCCCTGCCGTTGCGGGCACCACGATCACCGTCTCGAAGGGCGGAGAGGTGTTCGGGCAAGCAGTGACCGAGGTGGCCGGCCAGTACGTCGTCGACGTCACCAACAACCGGGTCGGTGAGACCGATCCCCCCTGCTTCACGGACATCCTTGAGGCCCTGACCATCACCTGTGACAGCGCCGTGGCAACGCAGGAGCTCACGTCTCTCACCGGGCCCACAGACCTCGACCTGACCTGCGTCAGCGCGGAGGCTCCGTCGCCAACGCCGGTGCCCACGCCCACTGTGGTCGTACCCACACCCACACCCGCAGTGACCCCAACCGTTCTCCCACCGACCGGTATGGGTGGCACGAGCGGTGACGGTGGCGCCATGTGGTGGCCGCTGGCCCTGGCCGCGGCAGCCCTTACAAGCGTGGCAGGACTCCTGACCGCTCGCTGGGCTCGCCGCTAGTCCATAACTCGATAAGCGAGTCAATACGTGCAGGGCAGCCCCTGCGGGGGCTGCCCTGCGGCGTCGACTCGCAAAGCCGCGCGCGGGGCAGGACACAAGGGTATTGTTGCCTCGCTCAAGCAGAGGATGCTATCCTAGAATTGTGATAAAGGAGCTGGTCCTGGCAACTGCGCTGCTACTGATGACTCTTTCGCCACTGAGCTCAGCTATTGCCCAGGAGATTCCAATGCCACCAGCCACCTTCTACGGCACCGTCACGGTGGACGGCCGCAGCGTGAGCGACGGCACAACGGTGATCGCTCTCATCGACGGCAAGGAGTGCGGCGAAGGCCAGAGGGATACAAGTCGCAAGGGTACCTGGACGGCCACCGAGGCGAACCCAGAGGATGGCATCGAGGCAGGCGATTCCCTGTACGTGGTAGATGTGGTCAGCGACAGCCAGGTGCCAGGCTGCGGCACCGAGGGAGCGACAGTCACCTTCCTGATAGACGGCAACCCGGCCCACGAGAAAGGGCAATGGGTAGCAGGCCGCAATCCCTTCAACCTCACGGCCAGGACATCGCCCTCCGCCGGGCAGCCCACTGCAACGCCCAGCGCGGGGCAGACACCGACTCCGCCCGCCGACGAGGCGGAGGCATCTGACGACGGTGGCTTCACCTGGTGGCCCGCCGCAGCCGGCGGCGCAGCAGCCTTGGCACTAGTCGCAATCGGGGCAGCCTTGTGGCAAGCGAGAAGGACGGCTAGAAGGAAGCAACCATGATAGCTATCAGGGGCCTCGCCCAACGAGTGGCCAACGTGTTTCGTTGGCGCCATAGCAGACTAACGCTGGCAGCCATTCTCCTCCTGGCCTCGGTGGTGCTCATGGGAGCTGGCCTTGCCGGCCTGCTCATGACCGATGGGGACGAACCAGTGATCACCAACGTCGGCGAGATCCCCATCTATGACAATGGCCTCAGCACCGCTACCGCCACGCCACTGCCCACACCGCCTCCCAACGACTCGCCCATGGCCAGAATGATCATCGAAAAGATCGGCGTCGATGCACCCATCATCACCCTTGGATTGGACGAAGAGTCTGTGCCAGAAGTGCCCAGCGGCCCCTATGACGTGGGCTGGTACGACTGGAGCAGCAAGCCCGGCTGGGGCAGCAATGCCGTCTTCTCCGGCCATGTCGACTGGACACTAAACGGCCAGCCGGTGGTCGGCGTGTTCTACTACCTGCACGACCTGGGCCTGGACGACGTGATCAAGGTTGTGCTGGAGGACGGAACGGAGTATAGCTACAAAATCACAGGCAATGTAGCGATAGAAGACAACGACCCCAACGCGCTAAAAATGATGGGCCCGACCCCCGACGATGTAATCACCATCATCACCTGCGGTGGCCTCTGGGTACCAGACTGGAGCAACCCCCTCGGCGGGAACTACAGCCACCGCCAGGTAGTAAGAGCGGACTTGATCGAAGAGGAACCGCTACTCCCGTTCGGCCTGGTCCCCTAGAAGCACCCAACGTGCCTTCAGGCCGCGGGGCTTTTAGGTCGGCAGCGTCAGCGAGAAACCCTCGATTGCCAAGACCCAGATGATCTGTCCGCCTGGCAGCCTCGTCAGCGTATTGAGCCCCGGTATGTCCACACCAGGCAAATACCTTCGCCAAGACTCGCTGTCAGCCTCCCAAGCGTAGATCGCCCCCAACTTGCCGCTATCCACAGGCAGGATCTCCGCTAGCCGCATGGAGCCAGACGGACACTGGAATTGATTCCAGCCGGAGGTCAACTTGCGAACCACCGGAGCAGGCTCAGAACGGTCGTCGACTGACTCGCTATCCCCCGTGGGAGGAGCAAGCCCAAGGTCGGCATCCGGCGGCACTGAGAACCCGACCTCCGGTGTAGGCGTTGGCATAGGAGCTGACCAGCTCGTCGGCGGCGGCTCTGGCGTGGGGGTAGGCGTTGGGGTCGGCGTAGGCGTCGGCTGCGGCGGGCTCGGCGGCGGACTGCCTCCGTCGTCAAGTCCGCCGAACTCGGCGGACCAGTACCAGCCATAGGTAGAGTTAGGACCGTAGGCCTTCGCTAGGCCAACCACCACGAAGTTAGGGTTGAGCATGTTGGCGTTGTGACCCGGCGAGTCGCGCCAGAGTTGGAAAGTCATCTGGGGGGTGTCACTGCCCGCTGCCAGATTCTCGCCCTTCCAGGTGTTGTAGTCGTAGCCGAAGTCTGCCATCCGCTCGAAGGGGTCTCTTCCAAGGGAGTCGGTATGGCTGAAGTAGTCCTTTTCGGCCATGTCCTGGCTCATCCATAGGGCAACATCGGTTAAAGTTGAGGAAACATTCAGGGGCGACAAGCCATTGTTCGCCCGATGAGCGTTGATCAAATCCACTACTGCCTGCTCATCCTGCCCTAGCTGTGCATTAGCTACCTCAGCAGGAGAGACGGCCAGTGACAGAAATAGGGCTGCTACGAAGAGCAGCCCCATGGCCGCCGGCCGCCAGCATCGGATCCCCACGGTTAAAGAGTTTGTCATAACAAGTTGACAGGCGTGGTATAATGAATTAACGTTAGGGCCCGAAAGCCGGACCCGACGTGCTCAGGGCGGGGAGTTGGTTGATCCAGGCCGGCACTCCCCGTCCTGCGCTTACCATAATATAGACGTTTATGTCTCCTTGGCCGTTACATCCCAGCCTTTCCCAAGTAGCACAAGGTCAGTAACCCTATCCATGCCCATGGAGGTTCTAGCCCGCGCTGCCGAAGGCCTCGGCCTCCCCCTGAGCGCCCAGCAACTGCAACAGTTTGAGGAGTACTACCACGAGCTCATCGCCGCCAATCGTCATGTCAACCTCACCAGCATCACCGACTACCAGGAAGTACAAAGGCGGCACTTCGGCGAATCGCTCGCCGTAGGTGCCGCCCTTTATCGAGCCGGAGTGCTCAAGCCCGGCGAAACGGCCAGGGTCCTTGACCTGGGCGCCGGTGCTGGCTTCCCCGGCCTACCCATGAGGATCGCCCACCCTGCCCTGCGATTGACCATCCTGGAAGCCACGCGCAAGAAGACCGCCTTCCTGGAACGCCTGGTAACCCGACTGAGCCTGGAGGGCGTGACAGTGATCACCGGACGGGCCGAGATCGTGGCCCACGAGCCCGCTCATCGTGAAGGCTACGACCTGGCGCTGGCCCGAGCCGTCGCTCCCCTGGCCGTCCTGGTCGAGCTGGCTTTGCCCTTCCTGAAAGTGGGCGGCTGCCTGGCAACCCCCAAGGGAAGCCGCGCCTCCCAGGAGATGGCCGAGGCCGACCGCGCCCTGGCGCTCTGTGGGGGACGCATTGTCTCCGCTGAGCCTCTCCCCTCCCCTACCCCCACCCTGACGCTGGTGCTAGTGGAGAAGCTAGCACCCACTCCGGCCGCCTATCCTCGCCGTCCTGGTGCCCCCACCAAGCGCCCCTTGCACTAGCCGTCTCTTCCACAAGAAGCGCCCATAAATGCCTGCCCTCTGTATAGCACAGCGAATTTTGATGGAAATGCGCTGATTAAGTGCCGAAAACGGCTAGACAGGGAAGCGCTAATGCTTTATAAATGCAGAGATCGTAGCTGGACAAGGGCGGCACAGCGAACACTAACTGCCCGAAGGCTCGTGGAGAATAGCTTTCCTATAAGGAGGGCACAGTATGGAGTTTCAAACCGGTGGCTTTCAGAATCTAGGCAACTGGCTGGCGCGGCTGATCCGCCTCGACCTCACGGTGTTCGACGACGTGAAGGACGAAGCGTCGGCCACCGTGCCAGCCCTGGCGGTGGTGCTGATAGCCAGTCTCCTCGCAGGACTCGGATCGTGGCTGTGGTGGATCTTCGAGATCGACTTGCCGGACATTCCGGGCGCGGATGAGAAGAACTTCGAGGCGTTCTGGAAGACCTTCATCCTCGGCGGCATCTTCATGGCAGCGCTGTGGCTGCTGTGGGTGTACATCAGCGCTATGATCCTCTCCCGCGCCTTCGGCGCTGGGGCCGACATGAACCGAATGATACGGACGATGGGCCTGGCCTTTGCCCCCATGGCCATCTCCTTCCTGATAGTCATCTCGGTGCTGGCCGTACCCTTCGGAGCGTTCGCGGTCGCCACAACGCTTCTGCTGTCGAACGCGGCCATCCAGGCCACCACTGACGCTGAGCCACGGCAGGTGATCCTGGCCAACCTGACCGGCTTCCTTGTGTTTGCAGTCATTCTGGGTATCTTGGCCAATGTCGCCCAGATCCATGAAACGGGCGGCCTAGCGCCGGGCATCTTCTTCTTCGACCTCAACCTGTAGCTGAATCGCCCATCTGCGCCTGGCCAGCCAGCCAATTGGCAATACCGTGGGAGACCCGCCTACGGGCGGGTCTCCCATCGTTGTTGCGCCCCTTGGTCGAGGCGAGCAGCCGCTGAAGAAAGCGAACCTGAACTAGCCTATCGCCCCCTCTGCCTGTAGTTCCTCTATCTGCTGCCGGCTGTAGCCCAGGTCGAGAAGGACCTCCTCCGTGTGCTGACCACGGCGAGGAGCCAGACTGCGCACCGACCCCGGCGTCTGGGAGAACTTGGCCCCAATGCCCACCTGCTGCACCTTGCCCACCGTCGGATGCTCAGCCTCCACCAGCATGTTCCGCGCTCGCACCTGAGGGTCGTCGAACACCTCTTCCAGGCCGTAGACAGGCCCCACGCAGATATCAAACTGGCGCAGGTATTCGAACCACTCGTCGCGCGTCCTCGTCTTGAACTCCTGGCGGAAGTAATCGAACATCTCGGGATACTTCTCGGCGCTCATCTGGTAGGGAATGAAGTCCTCGCGACCCAGAGCGCGGCAGAGGGCCTCCCAGAACCAGGGCTCCAGACAGCCGATGCTTAGCCACCGGCCGTCCTTGGTCTCGTAGACGCAATAGAAGGGCATCGCGCCGTTCAGGAAGCTCTGGCCGGCCCGAGGGGCAACGCCAGAGGCAAAGTACTGGCTGGCTACAAAGGCCAGGAGGGAGATGACGCCGTCGGTCATGGCCATGTCGATGTACTGACCGTTACCCGTTCGCTCACGGGCGACGATGGCCGCCAGGATGGCGAAGGCAGCGTAGAGGCCGCCGCCGG
>Ga0111179_1014_pt1 | contig 19653 bp, 23 predicted proteins | sample DeeMarSWOR324_28_FD_80226 | JGI IMG/M metagenome (GOLD analysis project Ga0111179, IMG submission 80226) | Dehalococcoidia bacterium SM23_28_2
TATGCCGCCGACGGGCGGGGCCCCCGAGAAGACGTAGACTCGCCCCTGGACGTCGCCGCTCACCCTCTCGGCCCCCGCGCTCACGGCGATGTCTGCCTTCCCGTCGTCGTTCACATCGCCCAGCGCCAGCGGTTGCCCGAAGCGGCAGGGGTAGGGGTCGCAGGCCTGCGGGTTTGGGGCGTCCAGGGTCAGAAACGGCGAGCCGTCGGCTCCCGAAAAGATGTAGGCCCGCCCCTGGTCCTCGTTGCCGCCCACATCCTCATGTGGTGCGTACGTGGCGACATCTGCCTTGTCGTCGCCGTCCACGTCCCCCATTGCCACCGAGCAGCCGAACCACACTCCCGCCTGCGGTGGATAGGGCTTGTCCAGGGTGAAAAGCAGGGAGCCGTTGAGTCCGGAGAAGACGTAGACTCGCCCCTGGCTGTCGGTGCCGTCCACATCCTCCTTGCGCGTCCCCACGGCGATATCTGCCTTGTCGTCGCCGTTCGCGTCGCCCACGGCCACCGACTCGCCGAACCAGGCGGGAGCCTGCGGGTTGGCGCTCTCTAGGGTGTGAAGGACCGAGCAGGCGCCCAGCGAGCAGTCGGCACCGGAGAAGACGTAGGTCCTCCCCGCGTGCTCGTTGCCGTCTACTTCCTCCCCCATCGCCCCCACGGCAATGTCTCCCTTGCCGTCGCCGTCCACCTCGCCCACGGCCACCGATACGCCGAGGTAGCTTTGCGTCTGGGGGTTGGGGGTGTCTAGGGTACAGAGCAGCGAGCAGTCGAGCCCGGAGAAGACGTAGACCCGCCCCTGGAGTTGGCTGCCGCCCACAGCGTATCCGTACGCTCCCACGGCGATGTCTGCCTTCCCGTTGTCGTCCACATCGCCCACCGCCACCGCATAGCCGAAGTGGGCGTACTCCTGCGGGTTGGGGGTGTCCAGCGTGCAGAGCAGAGAGCCGTCGAGCCCGGAGAACACGTACGCCCGCCCCTGGTCTTCATTGGCGCTCACGTCCTCCCCCATCGCCCCCACGGCGATGTCTGCCTTCCCGTCGCCGTTCACGTCGCCCACGGCCACAGCCTCCCAGGAAAAGTAGGCGCCCTCCTGTGGGTTGGGGGTGTCCAGGGTCAACAATAGGGAGCCGTCGGCGCTGGAGAAGACGTAGGCCCGCCCCTGATACTCGTTGCCGCCCACCTCCTCCCCCGACGCCCCAACAGCGATGTCTGCCTTCCCGTCGCCGTTCGTGTCGCCAATCGCCGCCGCTCCGCCGAAGCCGGTGTGCGCCTCAAGGCTGGGATGCTCCAAGGTAAACAGGATAGGCAGAGGCATTTGGGCATGGCTGGAGGCCAGTGCGCCCGCTGCCAGCGCTACCAGTACCATCAGAACTATGCGTAGAGCCTTCATGTCAGTCTCCTCCTCCTGCCGTACCAGGCGCCTGCGGTGAGGGCGGCGACCGCCGCAGCCGCCAGGCCAGCCAGCACGATGTAGCTGCCTGTCGACGAATCAGTGGCTTCCGGCAGCTCCGCTACGCCGCCCACCGACGGCATGAGCCCGCGGTCGCGGACGAAGACGTCTCTCGCCTCGTTGGTGTCGTCGGGAACCAGGTCGTCGGCTTCGGAGGAGAAGGCCACGTAGCGGCCGTCCTGGCTTATAGCGGGGGCGCCGGCGTCCAACTCAGCGAGCAAAGTGCACTGGGTAGGGAACATGTCCCCGCTGCCCTGGTTGCCGTCGCTGTCCACGCTCACCCCCTCGGTTGTTCCCCCCAGGCGGTCACGTGCAAACACGTCCCGCAGGGCGTTCGTATCCGCAGCCACCAGGTTGGTGGCGTTCGACCAGAAGGCCACGTGTCCGCCGCCCCAACTGATAACCGGAAAGCAGCTCCAGTCGTCGCTCTCGTTGCCGTCGCTGTCCACGCTCACCCGCTCGGTCTTTCCCATTAAGAGGTCGCGGACGAAGATGTCAAAAACCTCATTGGTATCGTTGAGCACCAGGTTGGAGGCCTGGGAGGCGAAGGCCACATAGCGGCCATCGGGGCTGATGCCGGGGCTGACCCAGCTGCTGCTGTCGTTCCCCTCGTTGCCGTCGCTGTCCACGCTCACCCGCTGGGTGGTGCCCGTGATGCGGTCGTGGACGAATACGTCCCAGAGGCTGTTGGTGTCGTTGGGCACGAGGTTAGAGGCGAAGGACGGAAAAGCCACATAGCGGCCGCCGGCGCTGATGGCGGGGAACGTGCTGTTTTCGTTCGCCTCGTTACCGTCGCTGTCCACACTTACCCGCTCGGTTGTCCCCGCCAGGCGGTCGCGGACGAAGATGTCGTCTCGCTCGTTGGTGTCGTCGGCCACCAGGTTAGAGGCGTAGGACCAGAAAGCGACGTAGCGGCCGTCGCCGCTGATGGCGGGGGCATAGCTGGAGTTGTTCGCCTCGTTCTCGTCGCTGTCCACGCTCACCCGCTCGGTTGTACCCGCCAGGCGGTCACGCACGAAGACATCGGCGCTCTCGTTGGTGTCGTCGGGCACCAGGTTGCTGGCGTAGGACCAGAAGGCGACGTAGCGGCCGTTGGCGCTGATGGAGGAGCCGCGGCTGGAGCCGTTCGCTTCGTTCTCATCGCTGCTCACGCTCACCCGCTCGGTCGTGCCGGACTCGGCGGTCGTCGGCGCGCCGCCCGAAAGCAGCACCGCCAGCGCTACCAGTACCACCAGAACGATGCGCAGCGTCTTCATGTCAGCCGCTCCTTCATTGCAGGAGGAGTAAACATAAGTGCACCTATTATACACGGACGGAGTGCGGGCTCAAAGGCTACGGCTCCATGCTGCTCGCCAGCGGCAGAGTTAGAAAGAGGAATGTGCTGGCATCGGCGCTGTAACCACTCCCACCGTCCCGGTCTGCGCGCACGCTGGTATAATGCTAAACGTACGCCGCCGCTCGTATCGGCCCTTCTCGGGGGCCGTTGCCGCAGCAACCGGGGTTCGCTATGAAGACGGAGAGCCAGTCGATGGCATGGGATGATGGGTTCGATCAGCAAGCGCGCGACCTCACATCCATTGCCTTCAGGGTCGTCGAGACGGACAAAGTATCGGCGGAGGACTTCCAGAAGATCCTCGCTCTCTTTCAGGCGAACTATCGCCAAGCTAACCGCGTCTATCTGGAGAAGTCGCTCGAAACGCTACGATACGTGGCCCTGGTGGAGCACGAGGGGACGATGGTCGGGTTCGGGTTCGGCGAATGCCGCGTCATCGACCTGCCGCGCCTGCCCGCGCAGGTGGTCAACCTGGCCGGGATCTGCTGCATCGCGCCCCAGTTCCGCCGCCGCGGCCTGTTCGAGCAACTGGAGTACCGCACCATGCTGGCTACCGAGATGCCGCCGCACTCGCGCCGTCTGACCTGCGGGCGGATGGCGCATCCGGCCGCGATGCGAAAAATGGCCCTCCACCCGACGGTGGTCCCCAAGCCGGGCGTACGGCCCACGCCCTGGCAGCAGCAGGTGGGCCAGGCCATCGCCAAGGCCTTCGGCAGTCACGCATTTGACCCGGAGACGTTTGTCTGTATCGGTACCGGCGAGCCCACCGGCTACCCGATCATCGAGATGGAGGTGGAACCCTGGGAGTGGGAGGTGTTCAGGCAGGTGAACCGCGATCGGGGCGACTCTCTGCTGGTCATGGTCTGGACGCCGGACGCCCCCGCGGGGTGGTAGCCACCGCCTTGACTTTGCAGAGATGTGGTGCATATACTACCAATGGTGTCGCCTCTCTGGGGCGAACCAATGTTTCTTGGGCCGAGCATCCAGGCACTCTAGCTTCGGCGGTAGCGCCCGAGTGGCGCAATGGTAGCGCAACCGATTTGTAATCGGTAGGTTGGGGGTTCGAATCCCCCCTTGGGCTCCAGCGATAATGTGAGATAATGGCGGGGTGGGTGAGTGGTTAAAACCGGCAGACTGTAAATCTGTTGCCTGAAATGGCTACGGAGGTTCGAATCCTCCCCCCGCCACCAGGAAGGTGTGAATACAAGGGAAGGCCGGAGGCGGGAAGCCCGGCGACTAGCGGGAACAAGCGTGCCCACATAGCTCAGTAGGTAGAGCACGCCCTTGGTAAGGGCGAGGTCGCCGGTTCGAATCCGGCTGTGGGCTCCAATTGCCAAGGAGGTATGCTGGCATGGCCAAGAAGAAGTTCGAGAGGACCAAACCCCACGTGAACGTGGGTACCATCGGACACATCGATCATGGCAAAACCACCTTAACCTCGGCCATAACCAAGGCCCTCTCCCTCAAAGGCCTAGCCGAATACATCGACTTCTGGAGCATCGACAAGGCACCCGAGGAAAAGGCGAGAGGAATCACCATCGCCGTCGCTCACATCGAGTACCAGACGGAGAAGCGCCACTATGCCCACATCGACTGCCCAGGCCACCGCGACTACATCAAGAACATGATCACCGGCGCTGCTCAGATGGATGGGGCGATCCTGGTGGTGGCAGCCAACGACGGCGCCATGCCCCAGACCAGAGAGCATGTGCTGCTCGCTCGCCAGGTGGAAGTGCCGGCCATGGTTGTCTTCCTCAACAAGACAGACATGATGGAAGACCCAGAGCTGCTGGACCTCATCGAGCTGGAGGTGCGGGAGCTGCTGAACAACTACCGCTTCCCAGGCGATGAGATACCGATCATCCGGGGTAGTGCCCTCAAGGCCATGGAGAGCGAAAGCAAAGACCCCGATGCGCCGGAATTCAAGTGCGTTTGGGAGCTCTTGGAAGCCGTGGATAATTACATTCCAGCCCCCGAGCGGCCAAGGGACAAGCCCTTCCTGATGCCCATCGAGGACGTGTTCGGCATCAAGGGGCGGGGCACGGTGGTCACCGGCCGCATCGAGCGAGGGGTGATAAAGCCAGGGGAGTCGGTGGAGATCGTGGGCATTCGGGATACCCGCGAGACGGTATGCACCAGTGTGGAGATGTTCCGCAAGACCCTGGATAGCGGCGATCCCGGAGACAACGTAGGCTGTCTCCTGCGGGGCATCGAGCGGGACGACGTAGAGAGGGGAATGGTTCTCGCCGTTCCCGGCTCCATCAAGCCTCACACCAAGTTTGAAGGCGAGGTTTACATCCTCTCCAAGGAGGAGGGTGGCCGTCACACCCCCTTCTTCGCTGGCTACCGGCCTCAGTTCTACATCCGCACCACCGACGTCACCGGCGTCGTTACCCTCCCGGAGGGTGTGGAGATGGTGATGCCCGGAGACAACGTGCGGCTATCCATCGAGCTGATCCAGCCTGTGGCCCTCGAGGAAGGTGTGCGCTTCGCTATCCGCGAGGGCGGCAACACGGTGGGCGCTGGCGTTCTTACCAAGGTGCTGGGGTAGAGGGGAGGCCCATCTTTAGTTCATGGCCAAGAAAGAGGATCGGGTGGTAATCCACCTGGCTTGCACAGACTGCCGCTCGCGCAACTACACGACGACCAAGAACCGCCGCAGCGATCCCGATCGGCTGGAGTTCCGCAAGTTCTGCCCCCGCTGTCGCGGCCATCGTCTGCACCGGGAGGTACGGTAGCGGCAGGCGGGCTTGCCTGTCGTCGGGTAGGGCGCAGAGGAGAGCGTGTAGATGGGTCGCCAAATGAGACGCCATCCGGTGGTCAGCGGCACCCCCAAGCGGGGCCGAGGTGCTATGCCCCGCGCGCCCCGACCGGCAGCGTCAGCGAAGGCCAAGCGAGGGATTATACCTCGTTGGATCGCTGACATCATTACCGAGTTGCGCAAGGTGGTGTGGCCTAGCCGTCATGACACCTTCCACCTGACGGTGGTCGTGCTGGTGGTGGCCGTCATCATCGGCGGTGCCTTAGGCGGCCTCGATCTGGGCTTTGCCTGGCTGGTAGAGCACGTCCTCTTACGATAGGCGGTGGAGTTAGGTGGCAGCGCGAAGGAAGAAGACCCCCGCAGTTGAAGCTGCTCCTCCTGAGAAGTCGGCGGCAGAGACAGCGGCCGTCAAGGAGGAGCAGGGCCAGAAAGAAGAGCAGCGGCCCGATAGCGGCCGCCGTTGGTACGTCATCCACACCTACTCCGGCTACGAGGACAAGGTGAAAACCAACCTGGAGCACCGCGTCCAGAACATGGACGTAGCCGACCTCATCTTTGAGGTGGTCGTCCCCTGCGTGGACGAGATCGAGATCCGCGATGGCCAGCGGCGCACCGTCCCCCGAAAGATATTTCCCGGCTACGTCCTGGTACAAATGATAGAGCTGAAGCAGGAGGATGACACCTCGGTCTCCAGCGACGAGCGAGCGCGCTCCAGCCGCGCCTGGTATGTGGTGCGCAACACCCCCGGCGTCACCGGCTTCGTCGGCTCCGGGCAGCATCCCACGCCTTTGGACGAAACGGAGGTCTCTTCTATCCTCCGGCAGATGCGGGCCGAGGAGCCCAGGGTCAAGGTGGGCTTCAGCGTGGGCGAGAGCGTGCGCATCATCGATGGCCCGTTCATCGACTTCATCGGCAGCGTGGACGGGATAAACGTGGAGAAGGGGAAGGTAAAGGTTCTGGTCTCCTTCTTTGGGCGGGAGACGCCTGTGGAGCTGGACTTCCTTCAGGTAGAGAGGTTGTAGCTTGGCTAAGAAGGTTCGCGCCGTCCTCAAGATCCAGCTCGAGGCCGGTAAGGCCACCCCCGCCCCGCCGGTTGGCCCTGCCCTTGGCCAGCACGGGGCCAACATCATGGCCTTCTGCAAGGACTACAACGATCGTACCGCCTCTCAGGCGGGAAGCATCGTCCCCGCGGAGATCACCATCTACGAGGACCGTTCGTTCACCTTCATTCTGAAGACTCCCCCTACCTCCGAGCTGATCAAGCAGGCGGTGGGGTTGGAAAAGGGAAGCCCTACTCAGAAGCGGGAGAAGGTAGGAGAGATCCCCCGCCAGAAGCTGCGGGAGATCGCCGAGATCAAGATGAAGGACCTGAACGCCGCCGACATCGAGGCGGCCATGCGCATGGTGGAGGGGACCGCTCGCAGCATGGGCGTAGAGGTAGTGGAGACGGCAGGTTAGCCATGCCCAAGCACGGTAAGAACTATCAGCAGGCCCTGGCGAAGATTGACCGCAACCAGCGCTATCACCCCCAGGAGGCGGTGAAGCTGGCCAAGGAGAACGCCTTCGCCAAGTTCGATGAGACGGTCGAGCTCCATCTGCGCACCGCCCTCGATCCGCGCAACGCGGAACAGCAGTTGCGGGGGACGGTGGTTTTGCCCCACGGCCTGGGCAAGAAGGTGCGGGTGGTGGTGTTCGCCGAGGGTGAAGGGGTCAAGGCGGCGGAGGAGGCCGGTGCCGATCACGTGGGCAGCGAAGACCTGGTCAAGAAGATCGAGGGCGGCTGGACCGACTTCGATGTAGCCCTGGCCACCAAGGAGGCGATGGGCAAGGTCACCCGCCTCGGCCGCATACTCGGCCCGCGAGGGCTCATGCCCAACCCTCGCTCGGGCACGGTGGTGGAGCCTGAGGACCTGGCCAAGGCCGTCCGCGACGCCAAGGCCGGTCGGGTCGAGTTTCGCCTCGACCGCACCGCCCTTGTGCACGTGTCTGTCGGCAAGGTGAGCCTGGACGAGGAGCAGCTTCTGGAGAACATGGCTACCCTCATGGAAGCCATCGTCAAGTCCAGGCCGTCAGGAGCTAAGGGCCAGTACATCAAGAGCGCGACCCTGACCACGACCATGGGCCCGGGGATAAAGCTGGATCTCCAGCCCACCCTGGCCCTGAGCACCAGTTAGGGTTTATAATCGAATAGAGCAATAGGCCACAGACAGCGGGCGGGCCAACGGCCCTTAAACGTCTGAGACGATGCCCGCCGAGGCAAGCGGAGAGTATCGCAGTCCGAAACCGCGATACGATCCTTGAAAGGAAAGCCCTTGCCTTGCTGTGGCAAGGGCTTTAAAGTCTAGGTCTGTTAAGGAGCGATCATGCCCACGCCCAAGAAAGAGCAGATGGTCGAGGAGCTGCGAGATCGCATCGCCCGCAGCACCATCGCCGTGGGGGCTGACTATCGCGGCCTGACCGTGCCGGAGATGGATCAGCTACGGCGAAAGATGCGCAACGCTGGCGTTGAGTTCAGGGTGGTCAAGAACACCCTCACCCGCCTGGCCGCCGAGCGAGCGGATAGGCCTATCCTCAATGAGCTCATCGATGGCCCAACTGCTCTCGCCTTCGGCTACGGTGATATCATGGAAGTCGTCCGTGCTTTCAACGAATACCTGCTGACGGCGCCTGCCTCCTTCTCCGTCCGCGGCTTCTACCTCGAAGGGCAGGTCCTGCCCGCCCGTGAGCTGGCGGAGCTGGTAAAGCTGCCTCCTAAGGAGGTGCTCCTGGCTCGGGTGGCCGGCCAGCTGCAATCGCCCCTGGCAACGCTGGCAGGCCTGCTGGAGGCGCCTCTGAGCACCTTCCTGGGCCTGATGCAGGCAACCCAGCAGGAACTCGTGGGCCTGTTGGAGACGCGCGCCCGTCAGATGGAGGCGGCATAGCGCGTTTCTCAGGGCAATCATTCGTTAGATAATGGAGGGAGGAGAAGGACATGGCTGAGCGAGTAGACCAAGTGCTCGACCTCATCAAGGAGATGACCATCCTCGAGCTGCGCGACCTGAACCAGCGGCTCCAGGACGAGTTCGGGATCACCGCCGCTGCCCCCGTGGCCGCCGCAGCGCCGGCTGCTGCTGCCGGCGGTGGGGCTGCTCCCGCCGCCGAGGCGGAGGCGGCGGAGGAGAAGACCGAGTGGACGGTCACTCTCAAGGACTTTGGCGCCAACAAGATCAACGTCATCAAGGCCATCCGCGAGGTAACACCCCTCGGTCTCAAGGAGGCCAAGGAGCTGGTGGAGGGCGCCCCGGCTACCGTCAAGGAAGGCATACCCAAGAGCGAGGCCGAGGCCGTTGTGAAAAAGCTGGAGGAGGCGGGCGCTACCGTCGAAATGCTGTAGAATAGATGAAGCCCGAGAGTTATGGGCTGGGAGTTCGTGATCGCTGATCTTTGAGTCATGACCCTATCATGAGCTGCTACGCTTGCGACAAAGAGGCTACCCGTCGCTGCCCGCGCTGTGGCAAGCCCTACTGCGAGGAGCACGGCGATGACCTGTGTGCTGCCTGCCAGGATCCGGCCAGCGCCATCCCCTCGGGCGCCTTCTTCCGCGGCTCCCTGCTTGCCCTGCTGGTGGCCGCCATCTTCGCCCTCTGGCTCCTAATACAACCGCCGGGCCTGCCCGGCGGAGAGGCCGGCGAGGAGGCCGTCCTTCCCCTGCCGACGGTTACGCCTGAGCCATTGCTCGCCAGTCCCACGGCTACCGCTACCGCTTCCCCTACTCCCGAGGCCACGCCGACGCCAACGGCCAGTCCCGCTGCTGAGGCCACGCCGACGCCAGCGGCCAGTCCCGCTGCTGGGGCCACGCCGACGCCGACTCCCATCCCCACACCCACATCCCAACCGCCTCCGTTTATCGAATACGAGGTGCGGGCTGGCGACAATCTGAGCGCTATTGCCCAGAGCTTCGGCACCACCATCGATGAGATCGTGAGCATCAACGGCCTGGCGAGCCGGGACGTGATCATCTCCGTGGGCCAGACGCTTCTGGTGCCTAACCCGGCGGCCCAAGCGCCTTAGGGGCGGCGAAGGCCATGAGCCCGCCTGAGGCGGTAGAGTATCGGCCGACTATCCGCGACCTGCCTGCCTCCGAGCGCCCCCGCGAGAGGCTGCGCGACCGAGGGGCCGCCGCCCTCAGCAGCGCCGAGCTGTTGGCCATTATCCTCCGCACCGGCACCTCCTCCGATAACGTCCTTGCCCTAGCCGGTCGTGCCCTGGCTCGCTTCGGCGGCCTGCCCGGGCTGGCCAGGGCCAGCTTCGGCGAGCTGTGCGCCGAGCGGGGCATGGGCGAGGCCAAGGCCGCTCAGGTGAAAGCCGCCCTTGAGCTTGGCCGCCGCCTGCTCTCCACCCAGCCCGAGGAGCGAGCGGTGGTGCACTCTCCCCAGGACGTGGCCAATCTGTTGATGGCCGAGATGGGGCTCCTCGATCAGGAGCACCTGCGAGTGCTCCTCCTGAACACCAAGAACCAGGTGCTGGCCATGCCCGAAGTATACAAAGGAAACGTCAACTCCACCCTGGTGCGCGTAGGAGAGCTCTTTCGAGAGGCCATCCGCGAGGGCTGCCCCGCTCTCATCGTCGTGCACAACCACCCCTCCGGCGACCCTACGCCCAGCGGCGACGACATAGAGATGACCCGCCAGATGGCGGAGGCCGGCCAACTCCTGGGCATCGATGTCCTCGACCACGTTGTCATCGGCCGCCAGAGCTACGTCAGCCTGCGCGAGCGCGGCCTTGGCTTTCCCAAGGCCTGAGCCTGAATGGAGACCGCCTATGCCTGACCACCCCATCATCGACGCCCACCTCCACACCTACCCTCGGCCGGAGATCGGCTGGCAGGCCCAGGGTGGAGTCGGCCGCAGCGGCCACGCCGGCACCGTCGAGGAGCTTCTCTCTCTCATGCGCGAGGGCAACATCGCCAAGGCGGTGATGGTGAACATGACCCCTTTGTTCGATATGCGACAGGTCGCTCTGGCCAAGCTCGCCCCCGACCTGCCGCCGCATCGGCGCACGGACGCCGAGGAGCAGATCCGCCTGGAGCTTGTCGGCCGTTTGCAGAGGCGCAACGCCTGGACCTGCGCCGTCGCCCGCGACAACCACGGCCTGGTGCCCTACATCAGCCTCGACCCCAGCATGGACGGGGTCACCATCGTTCAGGAGGTCAAGGACCGGGTCAAGGAGGGGGCCAAGGGCATCAAGCTCCATCCGACCAGCCAGCGTTACTTCCCCAACGACGGCCGCCTCTACCCCGCCTATCAGAAGATCGAGGAGCTGGGCCTGCCGATTATCACCCACTGTGGCAGCTTGCCCCAGGCCGAAGAGGAGTACTCCCGCCCTGCCAAGTTTGTCGATGTCCTGCGCAACTTCCCCGACCTCACCCTCGTCTTCGCCCACATGGCCCAAGGCTATCTGGAGGAGGCGATGGAGATCGTGGAGACCTACCCCAACGTCTATTTCGATACCAGCTTCGTCATCGAGGGGACGCTCCCCTCTCACCTGCTGTCGGACGAGGAGGCGGTGGCCATGATCCGCCGCGCTGGCTGTCAGCGTGTGCTCTTCGGCTCCGACTGGCCCTGGTCCCATACCATCAAGGACGCCCAGCGCATCGATGGCCTGCCCCTCACCGCCGAGGAGAAACGTCTCATTCTCTACGAGAACGCCCAGCGCGTGCTGGGCCTGTAGGGGATTGAGCACCTGGGACGCGGTAGCTACCGCAGAAGCTCCTGCGCCTCCGCCTGGACGATGCGATAGACCTCCGCCAGTGGCCTGCTGCTGGCCTCTGCCAGTCGTCGACAGACCTCGTACTCGGGTGCCGCTTGCGGCCGCTCTCCAGGCAGGCGCTTCACCTTCACCACCGCCGGCCCCAGGCTGGACTCGAACTCCAGCACCTCCCGTTCCGCCTCCCGCCGCCGCACCTCTCGCAGGCGCACCCCCAGCGTGGACGTCTCCCGCAGGATCAGGGAGACGATGGCCTCTTCCGCTTCCAGCGGGCAGATAACGGATAGGGCCACTCCCGGCCGACTCTTCTTCATCTGGGCAGGCGTGAGCCAGACATCGGCGGCGCCGCTGGCGAACAGCCGCTCCTGCACGTAGCCCAGGATCTCCGGGCTCATATCGTCGATGTTGGTCTCCGCCAGGAGCATGAGCTGTCCACCCTCCTCCACGGTCGTGCCCAACCACAGCCGGAGCACGTTGGGCCAGCCGGCGGTGTCTCGACTGCCGGCGCCGTAGCCTACGCCATCCACCTTCATCGCCGGCCGCTGGAAGCGAGCGAGGGTGGTGATGATCGCAGCGCCGGTGGGCGTCAGGAGTTCTCGCTCTTCCCCGTCTTGGGGGCTGACCGTGGGGGCTCCCACCGAGGCCACAAGCTCCAGGGTGGCCGGCGCTGGCAATGGCAGGGCACCTCCGACGCTGTCTGTCCTGCCGCTGCCCAGGGCCAGAGGCGAGGCGAACAGCTCTTCCACCGCCAGCAGCCGCAGGCCGGCCACGGCCCCCATCACGTCCACAATAGCGTCCACTGCCCCGACCTCGTGGAGGTGGGCTTTCGCCAGAGGCAGGCCGTGTACCTTGGCCTCCGCCTCTGCCAGTCGGCGGAAGATGGCCGTCCCTTTCTCCTTGTCGGCGGAAGGAAGACCGCTGGCCTCGATGATGCTCAGGATGTCGGCCAGCGTTCTCGGCGGCTGTCTCCTGGCCACCGTCACCTTCACCTGAGTGGCGGCCAGGCCCGCCCGCCGCACCCTGCGCGCGCTCAGCCGATAGCCTGTCAGCGGCAGCTTGGCCAGTTCCGCTTTCAGGCCGTCCAGGGGCAGGCCGGCGTCTACCAGGGCGCCCAGGATCATGTCGCCGCTGGCGCCGGAGAAACAGTCCAGATAGGCAACCTTAGTCATCATTCGATGGTTCAGGAGGGGACTTGAGGGCCTTCCTCAGGGGAAGGCGTCCTTCAAGTGCTGCGCCTGCGCCTCAGCGATCTGAACAATGAGGTCGCTGCTTGTTCTGCCCATGATCCAAGCGATCTGAAGGCTGCCGCGAGCCGGGCCCTGCCTGAAAATGACCATGTCGCTGGTGAGGGTCTCCTCCGGCGGCTCCTCTCCGGCCGCGGTCTTGGCCGTGATCCGCAGCCAGAGCATCTCATCCACCCAATCAGGGCTGGTCAGTTCGTCCACGTCAACCCCTTGCTCGGCACCGAGGACAGAAGCCCAATCGGTGACGCCAGCGGCCTCCACCGCGTCGTCAAACGAGTCGCTGGCACCATCCTCGCTGCTGTAGAGGCTGGCCGTGCTATTGACCAAGAGGAGGCCTATCTGTTCCATGATCTCCGGGCTGGATTGATAGGTGACATCGTAGCCCAGGATGCGTCCCCATTCCTCTAGCTGGGCTAACCGCTGCGCGCTGTCCTCGCTGCTGGCCGCCGACACGTCATTGGTCACGAAACGGTCATCTACCTTCATCACCCCCGTGGGCAGGTCATCCAGTTGGAGCACTAACTGCTGGAGCTGCGCTTCCACTTCGCTGGTCGCCGGAGTGGGCGTCACCTCGCCTTCGTCGTCACCGTTGCAGCCCACACCAACAACCAGGCCGAAGGCCGCTGCTAGTAGCAGGCCACTCATCGCCAGCCGAAGCCTTGTCACCACACTATGCCTCCCTTCGATCCTTGCGCTCTTGCCAGGCCAGGCGGTTGATCATCGCCGCCAGGTAGCCGGCACCGAAGCCGTTGTCGATGTTGACCACTGCTACGCCGGGAGCGCAGCTATTGAGCATAGCCAGCAAGGGAGCAAGCCCCTGGAAGCTGGCGCCGTAGCCCATCGATGTGGGCACGGCGATGACCGGCGCCGCCACCAGGCCGCCCACCACGCTGGGCAGCGCTCCTTCCATGCCCGCCACCACTACTATCACCTTCGACTCCTGAAGGACGGCCAGATGGTCCAGGAGACGATGCAGCCCAGCTACTCCCACGTCGTATATGCGCTCCGCCTGGCTGCCCACGAGTTCCACAGTGACTGCCGCCTCCTCGGCCACCGCCAGGTCGGAGGTTCCCGCGCAGACCACGGCCACCCCGCTCAGCAGCGGCTCGCGGCGGCGATTCACGCTGATCGCTCGTGCGGTCGGATTATAGACAGCATCGGGAATGCGTTCCTTGAGGGTGGCATGGCAGGAGGCATCTACTCGCGTCACCAGCAGGCGGTCGCTCTGGCCGAGGAGTCTCTCAGCGATGGCCACGATCTGTTCGTCGGTCTTCCCCTGGCCGAGGATCACCTCCGGGAAGCCCTTGCGTAGCGCCCGATGATGGTCAACCTCAGCGAAGCCCAGGTCTTCGTAAGGGAAACGCCGAAGACGTTCCAGCGTTTCATCAATGGAGAGGGTTCCCGCTTGAAGGGCGGTGAGTAGCTCTCGCAACCTGGCGTCGTCGATGCTCCACCTCCTGCCCGCCTGCCACAAGCAGACGGATCATAGCATCGGCTCCAGCTTGCGTAAACCTGACCGTCGTCCCATAATGGCGCGAGGATGAAGCCGGAAGTGGCGGTGCACCGCTTGAGCAGGGAGGCAGGAGGCCGTGTATTCTGGCGGTTGTGGCTGCTGGCAACACTGGCCTTCATCGTCATGGCCGGCTTCGCTGCTGCTACCGACTACTTTCCGGCCGACCTGTGGCTGGCCCATCGTCTCCAGGATGCCGATGCCCCCGCCCTGAGCGAAGCCCTGGACTGGGCCAGCCGACTGGCTGAGATGCCGCTGGTGGCAGCCGTCGGTCTCGGCGGCGCTCTGGGGCTGTGGTTTCTGGCCAGCCGTTCCGAGGCCGTCTGGCTGGTTGCCGCTCTGGTAGTGTCCTTGTCGAACGGGGGGGTCAAGGTCTTGGTGGACAGGCCGCGGCCAGCGGATCATCTGGTGGAAGTGAGCGAGAAGGCCTCCAGCCTTTCCTTTCCCAGTGGCCACGTCACCGCCGCCGTCCTTGTCTACGGCTTCATCTTCTACCTGGCCGGATTGCTGGTACCCGTTAGGCCCTTGCGCCTTCTGGTGCAGGCGGTTTGCCTTCTGATCATCGGGCTGACAGCGGCGCAGAGAGTGTATGTTGGCGCCCACTGGCCCAGCGATGTTCTGGGAGGTTTGCTGTTCGGAGGCCTTGTCCTATCGATTTTGATCTGGACCCATCGCCGCTTCCGCTCCCTGATGGTGGGCACGTAGCCTTTCGCCGAGGCGAGCAGAGTACAATGAGCTGGCTGGATCCGGTCATCGTGATCGTCACCGTCTGGTTCACCTTCGCCGCCTTCAGGGCCGGCTTGATCCGCGAGGTGGTGACCGTCATTGCTTTCGTGGTGGGAGTGCTGGCCGCCGGCTTCTACTACGATGACCTTGCCGAAAACGTCCTTCTGGTCATCGATGACGACACGGCTGCCAGTGTGGCCGCCTTCATCGTGTTGTTCACAGCGGCGGCTCTAGGCGGCCAGTTAGCCGCCTACATGCTGAAGCAGATGGCTGGGTTGCTTGCCCTGGGCTGGCTCGACCACCTGGCGGGCGCCGCCTTTGGCCTTCTCAAGGGGCTCATTCTGGTCGAGGTGTTCCTTATCCTGTTCACCACCTACCCCTACCTTGGCCTGGACGATGTTATCCGGGATTCAGCCATCGCCCCTTTGTTCCTGGACGGTGGGCCCGCCTTGCTGAAGCTCTTACCCGGCGAGTTCAATCGCGCGGTGGAGGCCTTCTAGGCTCAGCGATGCGGGCTTCCCGTCCAGAATAATCGGTTGAGGACTAATACGCTCAGATACGAAAACTAGCGCAGGGCTTGACAAATCGTGTATAATAGCGCAGATTTTAGGGCATCTTAGCGTTGCCTGTCTGGAGGCAGGTCGGGAATTAGGCGTGGGGGTGGTAGTAGGCTGCTAAGAGGTTCTTCTTAGAGCGGAGGTTTGTTATTAGACGCATGCTAATCACCCGTCGGCCGGACGTGTCTGAGGCGACGGGCCGAAGCATCCCGCTCAAGATAGCGGCACCTACTCTCACAACAAGCAGAAATCGAAGACACTATCTACACACGATAGTAGTAGTTACATTAGTCGCAGCCACCCTTCTGGCGGCCTGGCATGGCTCACAGGTTGTCAGCAAGGGTGACTTCGCTGCTGAATTGCCAGCTTCTCCGGCCCAGAAGGTTATCAGCAGCAAGTCCTTCAGGGGTGGCTACCTGCACGCCACTGTTTTGCTCACTACCGAGATGGGGCGAGGCCCTGTCGATGTGCTAGCCGCTAGCTCTTCTCCCCAGATCCCGACTGTGGAGCAGCCCGTTCAGGCGGTTGAGACGCCGGAACCCGCAGAGGAAACAGAGGAAACGCTCCCTGAGCCGGAGGACGTCTACTTCACTTACGTCGTCCAGAGGGGCGACACGGTAGCCTCCATCGCTACTCGCTTTGGCCTCGAGATGGAGACCCTGCTCTGGAACAACTCTCACCTGCAGCTAGACCCCGACCTTCTCCTCATCGGTGAGGAGTTGACTATTCCCACCAGAGACGGAATCCTCTACACTGTCAGGCTTGGCGATACCCTGCTGGACGTCGCCGACATCTATCAGACAGATGTGGAGGACATCGCCGGCCTGACTGCTAACCAGGTCAATGACCCCGATAGCGTTCTGGAGGGAATGGTCCTGTTGCTGCCCGGGGCGGTACCGCCTCCGCCTCCGCCGCCGGCAGTGACGCCTCAGTCGTTCTTCGCCGCCGGTGTTCCGGAGGAAACGCCAGCCGCCTCCTACGCCGCTTCAGCCGCGTTCGCTGGCTTCATCTGGCCGGTGGTGGGCCCCATCGGTGACTATTTCGGTACGCCCAGAGGTGCTGGTACCTACCATTCAGGCCTCGACATCTGTGCCCCCACCGGCACTCCCATCGCGGCGGCTGCTGGGGGTCAGGTCGTGCTGGTATCTGCGGGCGGTGGCTACGGCAACTACGTGGTCGTTCGTCACGACAACGGCCTGGAGACGCTCTATGCTCACCTCTCGGAGGTATGGGTGGTGCAAGGTCAATGGGTGGTCCAGGGCGAGGCCGTCGGCGCGGCGGGCGCCACCGGCTGGGCCACCGGCCCTCATCTCCACCTAGAGGTGAGGCAGAGCGGCGTCGCCGTCGATCCCCTTATCTATCTCCCCTAGAAACCAGAGCAGCCCTTCGACCATCTACCGCTTGTAGTCGAGGACTATTATCTGCGTCTCGTGGGGCAGGGTGCTGGCGTTAAACGACACCTTGGCCAGCGGTTCTACCTGGGAGGGCAGGCTCATTTCCGTGAGGAAGCGCTCAATGGGGTCCAGAGGGGCTGTTGAATGGGCCGTCTTGTAGTGCATGGGGATCACTACCGACGGGTCTAGCAGGCCCACCACCTCGCTGGCTGTGCGAGCGTCGATAATTTCCTTGCCGCCCACAGGAATAAGCAGCACATCCGTCCCGCTCATCTCCTCCACCTGCTCCGTAGTCGGCAGATGGCCCAGGTCTCCCAGGTGACAGAGGCGGATGTTGTCCATCTCGATCATATAGGCCGTGTTCTTTCCTCGCAGGGAGCCCTTCTTTGCGTCGTGGTAGGTGACGATGCCCGCAATAAAGACGCCCGCTATCTCATACTCGCCGGGCGCTGTGATCACGATGGGAGAGCCGGTCACCGCCTTGAGGTAGTTATGGGTAGGATGGTTATGGCTTATGGTGACGATGTCGGCTGTGAGCTTGCCGATGGAGTAGCCGGTAGTGGGAGGGCAGGGGTCTGTGACGACCACAGCCTCGCGGCTGCGCAGGCGAAAGCAGGAATGACCGAGCCAGGTAATTTCCATCGGCGGACGGCGCTACTTAGCCTCCTCTTCGATTGGGGGACTCGTCTCTGGGTCGGTGGAGAGGGGGAACTACTCGGGCGGCGGTTCGCCTTCCTCCTCCTCTGTGGCGCTGCGGCGGCGCCACCACATGAGCGCTGCCAACGCCCCGCCCACGGCGGTGATCATGGCTATCAGCATACGCAGAGGGTGCCCCTTGCGACCCTCTTCCTCGCCTCCGGGGGTCTCCTCTTCTGCCATCGCCGTTAGCTCCTTCCCGTTTCTTATGGTTACTCGACCAGCAGCACGCTCCAGGCCTACCGTCAGCTAGGTGCGCGGGGAGTATAGCAAAGGCGCAGCCAGGCGGTCAACACTTGACACGCCATCCAGGCCGATGCTAAATTGGAATAGGAATTAGCACTCTAAGCTTGAGAGTGCTAATTTCATTTTGGGAGTAGATCATGCTGACCGATAGAAGAGCGAGCATCCTTCAGTTCGTCGTCAGGGAATACATTGACAGCGCCATCCCTGTCGGATCGCAGACGATCGTGGGCAAGTACGGCCTCGATGCGTCTCCGGCCACCGTCCGCAACGAGATGGTGCGCCTGGAGGAGGAGGGCTATCTCACCCAGCCGCATACCTCGGCCGGGCGGATCCCCGCCGATAGGGGCTATCGATACTACGTAGAGAGCCTGATGGAGGACGAAGAGCTGTCCGAGGAGCTCAAGCGCACCATCCGCCACCAGTTCTATCAGGTGGGGCCCGCCCTGGAGGCCTGGGCCCAGTTGACGGCGGCCATACTCGCTCGCTCGGTGGAGAACCTGGCGCTGGTCACCGCTCCTCACCCTGCCCGCGCCCGCCTGCGTCGCTTGGAGCTGGTGGAGATGGCCGATGTCCTTGTCCTCCTTGTCGTAGTGTTGCAGGAGGGGCATCTTCGCGAAGAGACCCTAGCCCTCGAGCGAAGCCTCTCCCAGGAGGAGCTGTCCCGAGCGGCGCAGCGGCTCAGCAGGCTATTCGGAGGCCTATCGGCGGAGCAGATACAGCAGAAGGCGGTGGAGCTAGCGCCCTTCGAGGACAAGGTCGCCCAGGCCGTCATTCGCGTCCTGCAGGCGGAGGACGAGTCCATCTATGAGCCCGCCTATCTGGACGGCCTGCGCAACATCCTTAGCCAGCCCGAGTTCTCTCAGCGGCAGATCATGCTGGACTTTCTGGACGTCCTCGACGAGCGCAGCCTGCCCAGGCTTATCCCCTTCCACTGGGCGGTTCCTGGGCGCGTCACGATCATCATCGGCGGCGAGAACCCCCAGGATGCCATGCGCCAGTGCAGCGTCGTGGTCGCCCGCTACGGGCGGCCGGGCGGCATGTCCGGCGCGCTGGGCGTGCTGGGCCCGACTCGCCTGCCCTACTCGCGGGCCAGCTCGATGGTGCGCTACATGGGCTCGCTCCTCGATGAGCTGGTGAGTCTGTACTACAGTTGAAGGGTTTGAGGAAGACGATGGTTGACGAGCAAGAGAAGGAGAACAACGAAGAGAGCCCGTCCGGCGGAGACCTATCGGAGGTAGAGCCGTCTCAGGCGGAGGCCGCGGCGGAGCCGGAGACGCTGGAGGCGGCCAAGGCCCTGCTACAGGAAGAGAAGGAGAAGGCCCAGCGGCTTCTGGCCAACTGGCAGCGCGCCGAGGCCGATTTCGTCAACTACAAGCGGCGGGTGAAGCAGGAGCGCGACGAAGCGAGACGCCTGGCCAACGCCGCCCTGATCATCAACATCCTGCCCGTCCTCGACGACCTGGAGAGGGCGCTGGCCAGCCTGAACATCCAGCTTGCCGGCCTCACCTGGTTCGATGGCGTTCGCCTCATCTACCGCAAGCTCCAGCTCGTGCTGGAGAACGCCGGCGTGAGCCAGATCGAGGCCGAGGGCCAGCCCTTCGACCCGCGCTTCCACGAGGCGGTGATGTACGGCGAGGGCGAGGAGGGCAAGGTGGTGGCCGAGGTCCAGCGCGGCTACAAGCTGGGCGACCGCGTCCTCCGCCCGGCGATGGTTGTCGTGGGCAAAGGCAAAGAACAGAAGCCGCCGGAGGGCGAGCAGAAACCGCCGGAGGGTGAACAAGGAGAATCGTAGCTGCGGGGCTTCAGCCCTGCCCCGACCACGCCGGCAGGCCTAAAGGCCTGCAGCTACAACGATGAGCCAGCTACGAGGACGAGAGAAGACGATAGGAAAGAGCGGAGGCATGAGCGATGCCTAAGGTAATTGGAATCGATTTGGGAACGACCAACAGTTGCGTGGCCGTCATGGAGGGCGGCGAGCCCGTCGTGATCCCCAAC
>Ga0111179_1015_pt1 | contig 19328 bp, 13 predicted proteins | sample DeeMarSWOR324_28_FD_80226 | JGI IMG/M metagenome (GOLD analysis project Ga0111179, IMG submission 80226) | Dehalococcoidia bacterium SM23_28_2
AGACATAGGGGAGACCTGCCGTTCAAACTGGAGGAGATCGCCGTCATTCTCTGCCCTGAGGATGACATGGCCACCTTCGAAAACGTTGCTCGCTCCCCGGGTCCCGAGCCGGCCCGGCGCGTGCCCCTTATCGATCCGCGCTGGGGCCTTGAGCACATAATAGCCGCGTTGGCCGGCGTGCCCGAGGAGGACAGACACTCGGTCTAGCGTAAACGGCCGCCACCACCCCTCACTCCCCCACCAGCCCCATCGGCGCGGCCAGCAGCTCGGCCAGCGTGTGGGCGTTGTAGACGGCGTAGGCAAAGGCGTCGTTGTTGAAGTAGATGTAGACGTCGCTCAGGTCCTCCGCCAGCCGCCGCAATCGCTCCGCCCAGCCCTCCAGCATCTCCGGCTCGTAGTTGCTGGCGTAGAGGACCTCGCTGCCGTGGAAGCGCATGTAGGCGAAGGAGGCCGTGGCCACCAGCGGGCACTCCATGTCCGGCATGTCGAAGGCGCAGAAGCCGACGTTGTGGCGGCGCAGCAGGCGGAACACATCGTCCTGGAACCAGGACTGGTGGCGGAATTCGAAGACGTGCTCCAGGCCCGAGGGCAGGGCCTCCAGGAAGGCCTCCAGCCTGGCCTCGTTCTCCGCCGTGCGATGGAAGTTGGGCGGAAGCTGATAGAGCAGGGGGCCCAGGCGGTCCTCCAGCAGGCGAGCGCCCTCCAGGAAGCGGCGCAGCGGCTCCCGCGGCTCCCTCAGGCGCTTGATGTGGGTGATGAAACGGTTGACCTTGACGGCGAACCGAAAGCCGTCGGGGACGGCGCGTCGCCAGAGATGCCAGGCGCTGGGCTTCGGCTGGCGGTAGAAGCTGTTGTTGATCTCCACCGTGGGGAAGTGACGGATGTAGTGCGCTAACCAGCCGGAGGTAGGCGTGCCCTCAGGATAGAACATGCCCTGCCAGTGAGCGTAATGCCAGCCAGAGGTGCCGATCCAGAAGCGAGCGCCCACGATCTCCTCCTGTCCGCCGATGCCCTTCGCGGCGATTATAGCAGAAGCCGCCTCGCTATCGGATCAGGGCAATGGTATAATTAGTTTAGGAATTCGCTTCTGGGTAGGTGTCTTGCATGCCCAAAGTCACCTATAGCCTGCTGGAGAGGACCAAGGCCCAACTCCTGGCCGAGCTTAGCCGCGACATCCGTGACGAGCGAGTGCTGGCGGCCATAGCTAAGGTTCCCCGCCAGAGGTTCGTCTCCGATGACCTGCGCGCCTTCGCCTACGACAACCGGCCTCTCCCTATCGGTCACGGCCAGACCATCTCCCAGCCCCTCATCGTGGCCATGATGACCGAAGCCCTCGACCTCAGGGGCGACGAAAAGGTGCTCGAGCTGGGGACCGGCTCCGGCTACCAGGCGGCCATCCTGGCCGAGCTCACGGCCCAGGTGGTGACGGTGGAGCGCATCGCCCCTCTGGCCGAGCAGGCAGCGGCAGTGCTGGCGGAACTGGGATACGATAACGTCCAGGTTCACCTGGCAGGCGATGCCCTGGGCTGGCCGGAGGAGGCGCCCTACGAAGGCATCCTGGTCACTGCTGCGGCGCCCGACGTTCCATCGTCTTTGGTCGAGCAGTTGGCGCCACAGGGGCGACTGGTGATCCCCGTGGGTGCCCAGGACGTGCAAGAGCTTCTTCTGGTAACCAACAGTCGCGGCGGGCTCGCGATCAAGCGCCTGGGCCCCTGCCGTTTCGTGCCCCTGCTGGGAGCCGGCGGCTGGTCCACCGCCGACTCCGGTTTCCCCGAACTCTAGGTTCGAAGTCTCTTCCTAAATCAGAGGACTCTCCAAGGTTTATTGCTTTTTCATGACATTTTGTCAATTTTTCCTTCATAATCAAGTTAACTTCGGTCACCGCCAAGCGTTGTACATTGGTGAAAAATTTGCGGGGATTTGCTGTGTAGATTTTCCTTGGGCCGCCTAGACGGCAGGCGACAGGGTCGGTGTAGAATAGTCCGACCCCCAAGGTGTGTGTTAAGAGACGGCCGGAGGTTTAAGGAATGGAGAGTCATCTAACCGCGTTCCTGGACTTTCTCTCGGCGGAAAAGGGAGCTTCCAGCAATACCATTGCGGCTTATCGCAATGATCTCGAACAACTAGCCGAATACCTCAAGGCGCACGGTAACGGCAATCGTTGGGACAAGGTCGACCGCATGGTCATTCAAGACTTCATCCTCGACCTGAAGCAGCGCAAGTATGCGGAAACGACCGTGGCCCGCAAGGTAGCAGCCATCCGCTCCTTCTTTGGTTTCCTGGCTGCCGAGGGCATTCTAGCCAACAACCCCACTGACGGCCTGGCTTCGCCGCGTGTGGGCAAGATGCTCCCCAAGGCCATCACCCCCAACGAAGTGGATGAACTGCTGGAACAGCCCTGCAAGCGGGCCACCCCCGAAGCGAAGCGAGACCGGGCGATGCTGGAGCTGCTGTACGCTACCGGCATGCGGGTCACCGAGCTGGTGTCGCTGGAGGTATCCAACGTCAGCTTGGACGGGAAGAATCCCTTCGTTCGCTGCACGGGCAAGGGAGCGAAGGAGCGCATCATCCCCATCCACGAACAAGCCACCGAGGCCCTGACAGAATACCTGACGGAAGCCCGATCCCTAATGGTCCGTAACAAGAACGAGAAGGCGCTGTTTGTCAACCGCCGCGGCGAACGCCTTACTCGTCAGGGCTTCTGGCTGATCCTGAAAGGATACGCCAAGGCGGCCAACCTGCGCGACGACGTGACGCCCCACACGCTGCGCCACAGCTTTGCTACTCACATGCTGCGAGGCGGAATGCCCCTGCGGCACGTCCAGGAAATGCTGGGCCACGCCAATATCTCTACCACTCAGGTTTACACCCACCTGGCAAGCGAGCACGTTCGGCAGGTTTACGAGAAGGCCCATCCCCGCGCGCTGTAGCTAATACTTCGGCCCACAGTGTACTATAGGGAGGTGAAGGTAGTCCTCACCTCCCTTTTGTTATTGGTTGTCATCCTCTGCCTGGCCTGCGCCCAGGAAACAGCCCAAGAAACGCCCACTCGGGCGCCGACGCCCGCCGCTAGCCCATCGCCCACAGCCGTGTCATCGCCTACAGCCCTGCCATCGCCTACGGCCTTGCCCACCCCCACACCCTCGCCTGAGCCCAACCAGACCCAGCCTTTGGACCGCGACCTCCTGGATCTGGCCGTCCGCCTGGGTCGCGCGACCGGCCCCTTGTCGCCTATCGCCCAGCAGCAGCCGCCAGCCTATCAGGAGGGCCAGCAGCACGAATTCACCATCCTGGACGTCTTCACACCATCCCTGCCGACGGTGAACGCTACCCTCCGCCTCATCACTCCTCACGGCTACTTCTACTTCCAGGAGGGCCTCGAGGTCTCCCAAGAGGATCTGCAACAAGCAGGACAAGACTTCGAAGAGATCGTCTACCCCACGGTAGTGCGCTATTTCGGCCAGGAGTGGACGCCAGGGGTGGACAGCGATAGCCACATCACCCTCCTCCACGCTGACCTGATCGGCCTGGGTGGCTACTTCAGCGACGGGGATGAACACCCACGCGCCGCCAGCCCCGCCAGCAACGAGCGGGAGATGGTCTACCTGGATACTGCGGCTTTGATTCCGGGCTCCGATAGCTACAACGGGCTCATAGCCCATGAGCTTCAGCACTTGGTGCACTGGAATGCCGACCCCAACGAGGAGATATGGGTGGACGAAGGCCTGGCGGAGCTGGCACGAGAGCTAGCCAAACGCGACTCAGGCTCTGCACGGATGACCGTTGCCCAGCCCGACACCCAGCTCAATGCATGGGAGCCTCTGGGCGCTGGCAATGCCGCGCACTACGCTGCCTCCCACCTGTTCATCCGCTACCTGCTGGAGCACTACGGCAGCTTCGAAGACGCCCGCCGCCTTCTGACGGAGCCCGCCGACGGCATCGAGGGCATAGATGCCTATCTTGCGCCCTACGGAGTCACCTTCGATGACGTTTTCGCCGACTGGCTCATCGCCAACTACCTGGACGACCCCGACGGCGGCCCCTACAGCTATGCCGATGCCGAGGTCGAGGTATCATCGGCTACCGCCCTCCTCGACTACGGCGAGGGTGAGGACACTGTCCACCAGTTCGCCGCCGACTACATCGAGGTGGACCTGGTCGAGGGTGACGCCATCTTCTCCTTCGAGGGCGAGCAGGCGGTCAAGGCCATCCCCAACGAACCCCACAGCGGCCGTGGCCAGTGGTGGTCGGGCCGCGGCGATGCTATCGACAGCATCCTCACCGGCGAGTTCGATCTGACGGACATCGAGAGCGCCACCCTCACCTTCTGGACCTGGTACGACATCGAAAGCCACTGGGACCACGCCTACGTCATGGCCTCCAGCGACGGCGGCAGTACCTGGCAGATCCTCAGCGGCCGCTACACCAATGAAGAGAATCCGCTCGGCCTGTCCTATGGGCCCGCCTACACCGGCAAGAGCGGCGGCGGCGACAGCCCTGCCTGGGTGGAGGAGAGCATCGACCTCAGCCCCTTCGCCGGTCAGAAGATCCTCCTGCGCTTCGAGTACATCACCGACGAGGCCGTCAATCTCAACGGCTGGGCCATCGACGACATCGCCATCCCCGAGCTGGACTTCTCCGACGATGCCGAGGAAGACCGCATCTGGCAGGCCCAGGGCTTCCAGCGGCTGGATGAACCCCTGTCCCAGCGGTTCGTCGTCCAGGTCATAGAGATAGGCGAGAGCACCAGCGTGCGGGCGCTGCCTCTGGACGAGGCTAACCAGGGCGAGGTTCGCCTGTCGGGCTTCGGGTCGGCCCTGTACAAGGCGGCCATCGTCGTCGCTGCTGCCACCGACGGCACCACTCAGGCGGCTCCTTACCGCTATTCGCTTCGTCCGGCCGAGCTATGAGCCCTTGCCTGCCGGCCAACTCGTAGGTATGATGAGACGCGTCATGATCATTGCCGTCATCGGCGGAGAGGAAGCTTCGGCTGAGGTGGATCGCCTGGCCGAAGAGGTGGGACGCGAGCTGGCCAAGCGGGGCTGCACCGTCGTCTGCGGCGGCGGCTCCGGCGTGATGGAAGCGGTCTGTCGAGGCGCTCGCGCCGAAGGCGGTCACACCATCGGCATCCTTCCCGGCCACAACGTCGCCGAGTTTGCCCCCAACGAGTACGTTGAGTTCCCCATCTTCACCGGCCTGGGATTCGCCCGCAACTCGATGGTCGCCCTCTCCGGCCAAGCGGTCATCGCCATCGACGGCTCCTACGGCACGCTGACGGAGATCGCCTACGCCCTCATCCACGAGGTGCCCATCGTCGGACTCGACACCTGGGAGTTCTCCTACCCCGGCCACGACGCCGAACGGGTGATGCGGGCCGAAGACGCTGTGGATGCGGTAGAGAAGGCGATCGCCGCCGCTGAGAAGCGGTCCAGCCGCTAGTGTGAGGTGAAGCCGTGGAGATCGATAGCATAGAAGCACGAGAGATCCTCGACTCCCGCAGCAACCCCACTCTGGAGGTGGAGGTTGTGCTGATCGAGGGGACGGTGGGAGTGGCTGCTGTTCCCTCGGGCGCCAGTACCGGCGCTCACGAGGTGCTCGAGTTGCGCGATGGCGACGCCGATCGCTACGGCGGCAAGGGCGTCCTCAAGGCAGCAGCCAACGTCAGCCAGGAGATCGCTGCCACAGTGGTGGGGATGTCCTGCCTGGATCAGGCGGCCATCGACGATGCCCTGATCCGCCTGGACGGCACCCCCAACAAGAGCCGCCTGGGAGCGAACGCCATCCTGGGCGTCTCGCTGGCGGTGGCCCACGCTGCTGCCAGCTACCTGAACCTGCCCCTTTATCGATATCTGGGCGGCCCGACGGCACGCACCCTGCCAGTACCCTTCTTCAACATTATTAATGGCGGCAGGCATGCTCCCGGCGGCACGGACATCCAGGAGTTCATGGTCGTACCGGTGGGAGCCAACACCTTCAGCGATGCCCTGCGCATGGGAGCAGAACTCTACCACTCCCTCCACAAAGTACTGGCCGACAAGAAATTGCCTACGACGGTGGGCGACGAGGGCGGCTTCGCGCCTCCCCTACCGAGGAACGAGGAGGCGATAAACCTGCTGCTGGCGGCCATCGAGGCGGCCGGCTATCGGCCGGGGGAGGATGTGGCCATCGCCATCGACGCCGCCGCCAGCGAGTACTATCGCGATGATCAGTACGTCTTCGCTCGCGAGGGGCGCAGGTTCAAGGACGCCGACGAGATGGTGACCTTCTGGCAGGACTGGTGTAGCCGCTATCCCATCGTCAGCATCGAGGACGGCATGGCCCAGGACGACTGGACGGGCTGGTGGAAGCTGACAGCGGAACTTGGGCGCAAGGTGCAGATGGTGGGCGATGACCTGCTGGTAACCAACGTGGAGCGCATCCAGAAGGGCATCCGCGAGGGAGCAGCCAACGCTGTGCTCATCAAGCCCAACCAGATCGGGACGCTGACGGAGACCCTGGCGGCCATCGATACGGCCAAGGGCGGTGGCTGGCGGGCGATGATCTCCCATCGCAGCGGCGAGACGGAGGACACGACGATAGCCGACCTGGCGGTGGCCACCGGCTGCGGCCAGATCAAGAGCGGCGCCCCCGCTCGCGGCGAGCGGACAGCCAAGTACAACCGCCTCCTGCGCATCGAGGAGGAACTGGGGCCGGCAGCGAGGTTTCCCGGACGGGAAGCGCTGAGATAGACACCGCATGACAACACATCAAGGCCGAAGAGCCTTACACCATGAAACCCTGGCAACAATGGAGCCGATTGCCTCTTGCCAGAGCACCGATTATCTGCTAATAAGTGGAGCATGAATCGGATTCTTTTGGCCGTTCAGATTGGTGCAGTGTGCTTCTGCCTTCTGCTGGTGGCTGCATGTGGGGACGACGAGGACTCCACCACACCAGCGGGATCTCCTACGACGCCCACTGAGGACGGCACCCCGATTCCAGCCACGGTGTCCGGCATCAGCGCGAGGGGAGAAAGGGTCGAAGAGCTGGCAAACTCTGTCGAGCAGCAGGTCACTTGGGAAGACGGCACAACCCATAAGGGAAGCATCCCCGATCTGGTGTTCGAAACCGTCGGCAAGCCCGATGCCGGTCATGGTCACCGGGTGGTAGCTCGCTGGCTGGGCGATACTAGCTGGCAGGTCACTATCTTCATGCGGGTTGTCGATCGCTCGATCGATCCGCCAACGGAGTCCGACCTGCAAGGCGAGTTCTACTACGACGAAGAGACAGCTGAGTTCACGGCCGCCAACGGCAGGGGCCTATTTGCCTTGACCGGCCAAAACCCGTGCGAAGCTGATCCGTCGGATCCCGACTACTGCCCGCTGGACAAGGAAGTAGTAAGTCCCTAGCGCCGTCTGGCTGACAATCGGTGCGCCGCCGCTGTCCCGTGGGACGCTATAAACCCATCGGCAAGGCAGTCACTGGCAGGGAGGTAAGCACAATGAATAGAGGAGGCCGCTACGTCATCAAGATGAAGGCGTTTGTGGCCCTTCTCGCTGTTCTAGTTGCCACCCTGGTGATTGCCGCTGCCTGCGGGGACAACGGCGAAGAGCCCAGCCCTTCGCCCACGGTCGCGGATACGCCGACATCAACGCCGAGCCCTTCGCCGGAGTTCCCCTTCCAATTCGAGGGCCCGATAGGCATCGACCTGACCACATTCGGTGTCTTCTTCGATCAAGGCGAGACCATCCAACTGTCCATAAGCGTTGCCGTCCGAGAGCCTATGACTTTCTACTACCGCACCAGCCAGCGCTACGATCTGGCAGTCGTCGATTCCGAGGGCCAGGAGGTATGGCGCTGGTCGCTGGAGCGCGCTTTCGCCCAGATCACAGCGGAGGAGTCGCTGGACGCTGGCGAGATGCTTTCCTTTGATGAGAAGTGGAACCAACTCGACAACGATGGCCAGCAGGTGCCGGCTGGCGACTACGAGATAGTGGCGGAAAGCTCCCACTGCGAAGCGGACTACGAGAACTGCGGCCAGTTGACCGCTTCTGCCACCATCCAAATACGCCCATCGGAGGAAGCGCCGTAGGGCTCAGGGACGGCTAGAGTAAGGGCTTTCCTCCTCAGCCAGCGTAACTAACCCCCGCGACAGGCGTCTTTGGAATTGGCATGGATAACAGCCCAGCCGTTGCCTTGGCCGGGTTGGCGACCGCCATTATAATCGGTCAATGGCTATCCTTGGATTCGTGAAGCCCGTACCAGATAGCAGGAAATCGCGCCTAGAGCCAGCTATTGGCGTACCTTTGCTGGCTGTTGTGCGTTGTGTAGGTCAAGGGCAAGAGGGAAGATCCCTTTCGTCCCTATGGCCTCATGTCTGGAAGCTCAAAGGTCGCTGAGAGGATCGGATCGATGAGAACGAAACTGGCCAGTGTAGCGTTGGCCGGGGTGATGTTAGCCCTGACAGCATCAGCAGGGGTCGTTCTGGACAGAGGCTACAGCGCGGCTCAAGAGACTTTGACTATCGGCGTGGACGCTGACCCCACGGGCAACACAGCGACCTCTCTTGGCCCTATCACTCCCTGCCTATCCGTGAGCAGCGGCGACACCTTCCAAGTCGATGTCTTCGTCGCGGGGGTCAACGACCTTCTAGCCTGGGAAACGTACCTTTTCTATGACACGTCGATCATCAACATCGCCGACCGGGACGTCTCCATGTTTCAGGCGGCGAACACCGGCAGCAACGTGTTCGACGCATCTGAAGGCCTGCCTGACATCGACGGTCAGTACGGTATCGGCGCACTTGACCTTGCAGACCCACCCTCACCCGATAGCGGCTCAGGCGTCCTGGCCAGACTCACCCTCGAGGCGGTTGGAACTGGAGTGAGCTCGCTCAGCCTATCCGCCACCGATATCGATGGTGACGGCAGTATGGATCTCGGCCCCTGGCTGAGAGACCTCAAGGCTGAGCTCATCTCCGATTCAGACGGGGACACCTTCTTCGATGGGCCGATTGTCAACGCAGAGATCAGGGTAGGAGGCGCCTGCCCGGATGTCACGCCGGTGGCGCTGCCCTCGCCCACGCTCCCCCCATCATCCCCAACCTCAGAGCCGTCGCCCTCGTCCAGCCCTGAGGCAACCGCCACGCCAACGGAGACACCACCGACCACGGCGGCAGCCAGCCCTACAGTGTCGTCCAGCCCAACAGCCACAGCGGCAGCTACCCCAACGGCTACTGCTCCTGCGGACGGTGGAGAGACATCCTCCGATGACGGCCCCCCGTGGATAATCGCCTACATAGGCGGCGCCCTGGCGGCTGTGCTCCTGGCCGGAGCCGCCTTGCTTGTTATTACGATGCGTCGTGCCCGATAGAGAGGAGGACGGGCGGTGGTGAAGATTAAGCTGCTGGTAGTGATGCTGGCCGCTTGCCTGTCGGCGGCCGCTCTCGCCGGATGGATTCTGGCCGGTGGAGAGCAGACCACCCAGGCGAGCCCCGACGTCACCATCGGCGTAGATACCAACCCAACCGGCAACGGGAAGACCTCTCTAGGCTCCCGCGAGCCGTGCATCGTGGTCAGCCCGGGCGACGAGTTCGATATCGACATCACCGTCGAGAATGTGTCCGATCTCTGGGACTGGAAGCTTGGCCTGAAGTACGACCCCACAGTGATCGACGTCGTCAACAGGGATGTCTACATGTTCCTGGACGCCATGGCTGGAAGCCAGGTCGAAGATCGCTCACTTGGAAAACGAGAATGGCCGGGGAAGCTGACAACGTATATGCTCGAAGCAAAAGACGAGGTTGAGAGTGCCCAGGAGAGTGGTAGTGGAGTGCTGGCAAGGCTGACCATCAGGGCCGTGGGAGCGGGCACAAGTCCGGCGTCACTCGGAGCGCAGCCGGAGCTGTGGGTTAATGGGCTGCAGCGTATCATGCCCAGCGGCGACGACATCTTCTCCGGCCAAATAGCCGTCGGCGGAAGCTGCGAAACGGACAGCGACAACGATGGCTGGCCTGATAGCACCGACAACTGCCCACAGGTACCCAACATCGAGCAGTACGATGCCGACAACGACGGGCTGGGCGATGATTGCGACGATGATGATGACAACGACACTGTGCTGGACAGCGACGACAACTGCCCTTGGGACAGCAACCCGGACCAGGCGGACTCCGACGGCGACGGATCGGGCGACGTCTGCGACAAGGATGCCGACAACGACACTGTGAATGACGAGAGCGACAACTGCCTGCTGGTCCCCAATCCGGACCAGGCGGACTCCGACGGCGACGGATGGGGCAACGCCTGCGATGCCAACGATGACAACGACGGGCTCACCGACGCCGAGGAGTTAGCCTGCGGCTCCAACCCCTTCGACGCCAACAGCACCTGCGAAGTGTGCGACGGCCTGGACAACGACCTCGACACCCTCGCCGACGAGGGCTTCCCCGACGCGGACGGCGACGGCATAGCCAACTGCGTGGATGACGATGACGACGGCGACACTGTCGTCGACGCCACCGACAACTGCCCCCTCCAGCCGAATCCCGACCAGGCCGACAGGGATGATGACGGCATCGGCGACGAGTGCTCGGACGATGACGACGGCGACACCCTGATCGACGCCCTGGACAACTGTCCCGATGTCGCTAACCCCGACCAGGCAGACAGCGACGAGGACGGACTAGGCGACGCTTGCGACACCGACGGCGACGGCGACGCCATCCCGGACGGAGAGGACAACTGTCCGCTGCTGATGAACGCCGACCAAACGGACACCGATGGCGACGGCGCCGGCGACGCTTGCGACGCCGACGATGACAACGACACCATTGTGGACACCGACGACAACTGCCCTCTGGTCGCAAATGCGGACCAGGCGGACAGCGACGGCGACGGCGTGGGCGACGCTTGCCCACCCACCACCCCCCCACTCACTCCCACTCCCACCCCCACATCCACACCACCCACTGCTAGCATGGCCTGGATCTACGCCTGCTACCTAGGCATCTCACAAGCCACCGAAGGCGCCCTCGCGGGCATCGGGGGCGATGTCCTCGCCGCCTACCGGCTGATCCCGCAGGGGGGCGGCTATGACAGGTGGCTTCCGGGCAGAACGGACGCCAGCTCGCTGAACACCGTCGATCCCTACGACGCCTTGTTCCTCCTCGTGGCCGGCGATGCCACCTGGCCTCAGCAACCGGAGGGACAAGCTCCTACCAGCGCCAATCTTGTCTACGGCTGGAATAGCGTGTGCTATACGGGCCAGACGAAGGACGCCACGACGGCAACAGAGAGCATTGCCGGTCAGTTCCTGATAGCCTACACCCTGGCCCCAGGCCAGGTCTGGCAGCGATTTGTCCCTAGTAGGCCAGAGCCGGAGGTCAGCACACTCGGCCAGCTGGAGTCCTTCACCCCTGCGTTCATCCTGGTCACTGAGCAAGGCGGTGCCCTCTGGTCGTTTGCCCCTTAGGCTTGGCCAGCAAGTCCCCAACTTCCCGACGGTCATGGCGGCTGAATCAACTGCGTTGACGGAAGCCAAACGTCCGGTGTATGAACTAGCTAGTCGACGTCTGCACGGATCAACGATAGGCGTGGCGAGCGTCGAGCGATTCCATCGGCCGGGTCCGCCCGGAGGCTACCAGCGGCGGGGGAATCGCCTGATGGCAGGAGCGAGGATGATGAATGCTCTTTGGAAGGCGAGTGCCGTAGCGGGGATCTCACTGTTGTTGGCCCTGCTTAGCTGCGGCGGCGGTGGTGGCGCTCCCACCATCGTCGTTGATAGCTCCGCCGACACCGATAGCCGCGATGGCCTGGTGACCTTGAGAGAAGCCATCTCGCTGGCCACCGGCGAGCTGGGCGTGGCTGACCTTGACTCGGAGGAGGCCGACAATGTCAGCGGAGAGCCCGGGGCCGACTCCAGCGATACGATTACCTTTGATCCTTCCCTGTTTCCGGCAGCGGACGGCGGCACCATCGCCCTGGACGAGTCTCTGCCGCCTCTCAGCACCGGCGCCGATATCATCGATGGCTTCGGGGCCGGCGTGATCATCGACGGGGTCGATATCAGCCTTGAGTGCATCACAATCAGCTCCAACGACAACGCCCTGAAGGGGTTGCAGATCAAGAACTGCCTTGTGGGGGTAATGATCCAGCCCGGCGCTCAGGGCAACGTGATCGGAGGCCCAGCGGAGGGAGAAGGCAACGTTATCTCCGGCAACGACGAAGGCATAATAATCGGCGGTGCGGGCGCCGACAACAACGTGGTGAAGGGTAATCTCCTAGGCGTCGATGCCAGCGGCACGCAGGCCTTGAACAATCGCAACGGCGTGCATATCCATCCGGAAGCGCAAGGGAACCTCATCGGCGGCACAGAGCCTGGCGACCGCAACATCATCTCGGGCAACACAGGCGTGGGGATAACGATCAGGGGCAGCGCCAACACCGTCCAGGGGAACTACATCGGCACCGATATCAACGGCACTGCGGCTATACCCAACGGGATGGAAGGAATATGGATCGCGCCCGGCGCCAAGGACAACGTCATCGGTGGCAGCAGCGCCGAGGAGCGGAACGTCATCTCCGGCAACGAGCTCTTTGGCCTGAACATCTCGGGGAACGGCGCCACCGGCAATATAGTGAAAGGAAACTACGTAGGCGTCGACGCCACTGGCAACACTGCCTTGCGTAATCGTCACGGCCTGGTTATCAGCGACGGCCCCCAGAACAACGTCATCGGCGGGTCTGCTCCCGGCGAGGGCAACGTCATCGCGGCCAATGGCACCGGATTGCTCATCCGCAGGGAGGGCACCAGCGGCAACATCATTATCGGCAACTACATAGGGACGGACGCCAGCGGCAGCGAGCCAATGGGCAATGCTGTAGGCATATGGCTCCTCCAAGAAGCCTACGACAACACCATCGGCGGGACAGGCCCCGGCGAGGGCAACGTCATCACGGCCAACAACGTCTCCGGCGTGCACGTGGACGGTTCAGGCACTGTGGGCAACACGATTCGCGGCAACTCCATTCACTCCAACGGCCAGCAGGGCATCCTGACCACGGAAGGCGGCAACAGAGAGCTGGAACCTCCTACTATCACTGACGCTAGCCCAGTACGTGGCAGCGCCTGCCCCAACTGCACAGTGGACATCTACTCGGATTCGGGCTCTGAAGGAGAGGTCTACGAGGGCTCGGTGGTAGCCGGTGCCGATGGTAGCTTTACTTTCGAGGGCGACGTTTCGGGTCCCAACATCACTGCCACCGCCACCGATGGCGACGGCAATACCTCTGCCTTCTCCTGGCCACTGATAGCAGGGGCTCAATGATAGCCGCAGAGTATCCTCGGGGTCGCGCAATTCGGAGGGAAGTCGCCGTCCACTAGCGGCGGCGTGGTCCGATCCCCAGCCTTAAACGCACTCGCTTCCCATAAGAGGCTTGTAGAGCAGAGCGTCCAGTATGTTCACGGTGCCGTCCGTATTCAGGTCGTAGCGACGGTCGTAGGGGTTGGACCCTACCTTCGGCTTGTAGAGCAACGGGTCTAGGATGTTAATCTTCTTGTCGTTGTTGACGTCCGGCGGCCAGGCATCCTCATCAGGATTATCGGGGCAGGAATCGAACGGGTCAGTACCCATGTATGTCTCAATGGCGTTGGTGTATCCGTCCCCGTCGCTGTCGTCGGTGCCACCACTCGCCAGACTTCGCACATTCACCAGCCCGAAGCCGTACCAGCTGTCCCTTCCGGCGGCTCCCAGATCGTCCGCCGTCTCCTGAAGCCACTGGCGTGCTTCGTCGTTGACCCTGCCATTTCCATTGCCGTCTGATATGCCGCTGGCCAAGACGAGAGCAGCCGCTCCCGCCACGTGAGGTGAAGCCAGAGATGTACCGCTGGCCAAGGCATAGCCACCGCCGGGGTAGGTCGTCCTCACATACACGCCGGGCGCGGCAATCTCCACCGCCGAGCCCGTACTGGAGAAGCAAGCCCTGTTATCCGACTGGTCAGTAGCCGCAACGGCTATGACCTCGTCGAACTTGGCGGGATACTGCACCGTGTTGCCAATAGGAGGGCAAATGTCCTCGTTGCCAGCAGCGGCAACCAGAACCAATCCCGCCTGATGAGCGTTGGCGATCGCAGTATGGAAACTCGATGAGTAGTAGGGGGAGCCGAAGCTCATGTTGGCGACATCCATGTCGTTGTTCACGGCCCAATTGAGAGCGGCAATGATATCGCTGCTCCAGCCTGAGCCACTGTGATCCAGTACCTTCAGCGCATACAACTGCGCTTCGGGGGCAACTCCCACCACGCCGCTGCCGTTGTCCTCGGCCGCCGCTGACCCTGCTACCAGCGTGCCGTGATAGTGATCGTCAAAGGGGTCGGAATCGCCATTGACGAAATCGTAGCCGCCGGCGTAGTTGTCATTCAGATCTGGATGTCCATAGTCTATGCCGGTGTCCAGAATGGCAACCTTGATACCGTCCCCTGAATTAACGGGATGAACGTCGCCGGCGCCGATGTGCTTGACCCCCCAGGAGTTGTCCAGCTCGGTGTCTAACAGCCGGAATAGCTGATCCTCCTCCACCATCGCCACGCCGGGAGCGGCCCGAAGGGAAGCTAGGGCTCCACGGGGTAGCTCCACGGCAATAGCCGGCAGAAGGTCGTAATTGTAGCGGACGATCCCGCCCAGACTGCGGACCGACACCTCCTGGCTAGCGCTCGGGCGCTGATGAAAGGTAACGATAACCCGCACCGGAGCCGAGGATTCGGCAGTAGCGCCCCACGACCATAGGCCCAGGCCGCCTGCAATCAGCAAAAGAAACAGAACGCGCTTCACTTGATCCCCAAGATACACCGAAGGTCTGGCTTTATGTCCACTTAAAGAGGACGCATCAGTAATTACAGGCGTTACATCTGGCGTCGCGGAACTCACTTTCTGCGCTGTCAGCGTGTACAACACATGCTCTCCGAAGCCCCCCAATGCCCCACCTTATAACCGATTCTACCACGCAGTGCAACATCGCCTGGCCATTCAATCTAGGCGAGTCTTCGTGTATTCTTATTATGACCGCCCTGGGCAAAGTGTATGGTGACCTGTGCGTTAGGTTGATGTAGCCAGCATGGCTTTGGAGGAAGTGCAATGTCGATGTCCTGGAGCCGTCGGGTAGGCCTCCCGATAGCACTAATAGTTGCTTCTATCCCGCTAGTCCTTTTGCCAGCCTGCGGGGGAGAGGAGGAAGCTGCCCTGTCTCCTACTCCGGCAACAGCAACCATCGAGCCGACACCCTCACCATCTGTCCAATTTCCAAGCGGCCGTATCGCCTTTACGTCCAACCGCGAGGGCAACCCGGAGATCCACGTGATGAATGCCGATGGCTCAGGCGAGACCAACGTCACCAATGATCCGGCCACCGATCTGGCGCCCGCCTGGTCGCCCGACGGCTCCAAGATCGCCTTCACCTCTTACCGTGACGGTAACGGCGAGATCTACGTCATGAACGCCGACGGCTCAGACCCGACCAACCTCACCAATAACCCGGCCGATGACCAGGCGCCTGCCTGGTCGCCTGATGGTGCGCGCATCGCCTTCGTATCAGACCGCGAGGGGAGTAGCGAGGTCCACGTTATGAGCGTCGATGGCTCGAACCAGACAAAGGTCGCCAGCAGCCCAGCCGGCGATTCCGACCCGAGCTGGTCGCCAGATGGGTCGAGGATCGCCTTCATATCGACGCGCGACCGCGGCCGGGAGATCTATGTGATGAATGCCGACGGTTCAGACCAGATCCAGCTAACCCAAGACGAGGCTGACAATATGTGGCCTGCTTGGTCACCTGATGGCAGCAAGATCGCTTTCAACTCCGAGCGCTTTCGCCACGCCGATATATACACCATGAACACAGACAGCCTGGAACAGACAAGGCTCACCACTGAATTCGGGGAAGACTATCAGGCCGCCTGGTCGCCCGACGGGTCCTGGCTCGCCTTCACCTCGGACCGCGACGGCAATGACGAAATATACATTATGAAGTCTGACGGCTCTGCTCAGGTCAACATCACCAACAACCCAGGTAGCGATACCCGCGCTTCCTGGTCTCCTGTCATGCAGTAGGCGAGTAGCAGCCCCGAAGCCCCCGAAAAGAGGCCCTGTCTTAGTCGCCAGGCCCACTGCTGGCAGCAAACTGAATCTCCACCTAATCTCCACCCCCTTCACCTGTGCCAGAGAGCACCACTACTTGACAAGATACGGCGGTGGTGTAGAATGACGATGAATACACGCGTACAAATCCTCACCGGCCGGCCTCGAGAGGGGAGGGGGTGTGGTGTATTATCCTACCCCGCGGCGGACAGAAAAGTTTTGCAGGGTTGGCTCTACCTCTGCTGAGATCCGTCCTGAGGTTACCCCCCCTCAGATCAGGTTACAATGCCTGCAGGCTATACCTGAGACACCTCCGGTAGGCAGGCCGAATTGGCTCGCCGGCCTGGGAAACGGTGCGGAACGAGTACGAGCGAACGACGTTAAGTAGAAGGGGATGCTCAGGGCGGAGCACATATAAGGAGGCGGCCCGATGACGATGAAAGCATGTTGTCTCCTGGTTGGAACGGCAGCGATGGGCCTCCTGGCGTTGTTGGGCTGGTTACTGTATCCGGCAAGCCCAGGCGCCCAGGCGGAGACTCCTGCGCTGGTGGCCGCTAACGGCTCGGCTGACATACGGATCGTTAGCCAGTGGGTCGAAGGGCCAGCCGAGATACCCCTGAGCGAGAATGTCCCTATCAACGTCAGGAAAGTAGTCCACAACGTGGGGCCCGACGGGCCGGTAAACGCCCAAACCCTGAAGACGGCTACTGCGCCCCCTGGGTGCACTATCGCCCCTACGAGCCACCTGCAGCAGATCTACAACCTGCGGGTCAGTGTGGACGTGACGATCAACGAGCCGTTCACTGTCCGCTGTAATAATCCCAGCTGGCACACTTTCACCTTTGACAACGTGCTCACGGTAACCACCGCAGGCTTTCAGGATCCCAACCCTTCGAACAACACATGGCACAGCGAGTGGACGGTGGCCGCTGTCACCAGCGCCGATCTGCAGCTCGTCAGCCAGAAAATCATCGGCTGGCCATCCGGTGAGATCTTTGCCAGTGTGGATGTGGTTGTCACCCTTGAGGCGGAGGTGAAGAACAACGGCCCTTATGGACCGGTGGTGGCAGACGTTCGGGGGCAGCTAGCGCCGCCGACCGGCTGCACCGCCACGCCCAATCCGGCCGTTACCCAGGTCACCCTGAACGCCGCGGAGACGAAGAAGGTTCAACAGCAGTTCACCATCCATTGTCTCACGGGCGGTCTGCGCACATTCTCGTTCTACAGCCGTATAGATGCCAAGGACCCCCATATCGAAGACCCCAACCTGGCGAATAATGAAATGTTCCGCTTCTTGCCCTCGTTCAAGGTCGTGGACAACACGGACGTCAAGATCATTAGCCAGTCCCTTGTCAACCCGCCGACTCAGATCAACGTGAACGAGAACGTTGACGTCACTCTCAGCAAGCTCATCCACAACAACGGCCCTGCCAGCCCCATCGATGTTTCCATCTCCAGCCAGGGTATTGCCCCTACTGGTTGCACCGTCACTCCCAAGAGCGTACCTACCTCCATCCCGCAGGTGCCCGTGAGCGTGAGCCAGCCGGTCGACGAGATATGGACGATTCGCTGCACGCAACCCTCTACCCACTCATTCACGTTCAACAACTCTATCTCCACCATACTCGCCGACCTTGTTCCTGGTAACAACTCCGCCTCCACACCCTTGACGGTCACCGTCCTGGCCGAGGCCGATGTGGGCATCTCCGGCCAGGAGCTTCTGGCCGGAGACTGCACCAACGCAGCGCCCGAAGAAATGGTGGTCAGCGAAAGCACTGATGTCTGCCTGCGCAAGACCCTCCACAACACCGGCACCTTCGGGCCGGTGGACGTATCCATTGCTGCCAGTGCCTCTGCCCCCGACGACTGCTCGGCCAGCGCTGACCCCAACAATCCCACCAGCACCTCCCTGCCGGTAAGCACGGACGTCGTTGTGGAAGAGCGCTGGACGATCCACTGCGACGCGCCCAGCTCGCACGAGTTCTCCTTCGACAACGATATTGCCGTCACAACGGCCCACGTGAATGACCCCAACCAAGGCAACAACTCGGCCTCCGCAAACCTGATAGTGGCCGCCATCGCCCAGGCGGACGTGAAGATCAACAGCCACGAACTGGTGGACCCGCCGACTGAGATCGAAGTGGGCCAGGATGTGAGCATCACCGTGCTCAAGCATCTGCACAACAACGGCACCCACGGCCCGGTGGAGGTTTCCATCTCTTCCTCAGTCGTGGAGCCGCCCGGCTGCACGGCCACGCTCGAGGACAACTTCGGCGGCGGAAGCTACTCCGGCGCCGCCTCTTCCGAGGGACGAGCCTTCAATGCCAGCAGCGACGGGCTTGTCGTCGGGTTCGACATGGACCCCACGGGCAATAGCTGCCCGAACAACGCCAGCGGTCCTGACTGCACCCTGGGCATCATCGAGACGTGCGTGGAGGTGTCGGAGGGCGATGTCTTCGAGTTCGACGTCTTCATGGATGGACTCCCCATGGGTGACGACATCCTTGGCTTCGGCTACGATATCAATGCCTTCCCGGGGACGCTAGCCATTCCCCAGACGCACAAGAATGGCGCCATCAACCTGCCGGCTCAGCCCGGGAGCATGCTCCTCGATATCAGCGAGACCGTTCCGGACAGCTCACCGCCGCACAAGGCCAACGTCGCTGACCTCATCTTCGCCGAACCCAACCCGCCCTTCACCAAGGGCGTGCTCGGCCGCTATAAGCTAGACGTTACGGGAGTGGGGTCAGGCGTCTACGGCATGACCCTGAGTGACATACTTCTCGGCAACTTCGGGGCTAATGACCTCTGCACGCTCTACGGTTGCACCATTTGGGATGCCGACTTCACTACCCCATACGGCCTGATCGCCGTGGACGACGAGTGCCCAACGGGACCGCCTCCACCTTCACCCACACCGGTGACCTACACCCTTACCATGGCGGTGAGTCCCGCCGGTGCCGGCACCACCGTCCCACCCGAGGGCGACCACACCTACGACGAGGACACCGTGGTGGAGATAGAGGCGATAGCGGGTGCTGGCTACGCCTTCGACTCATGGTCGGGCGACGCCGACTGCTCGGACGGCTGGGTGACTATGGACGCCAATAAGTCCTGCACCGCCAACTTCGTGCCGGCACTGACACCGACACCTCCGCCCACGGTCCAGCCGGGCATCGTGGAGTTGCCAGTCAGCGTCGACACGGAAGTGGAGGAAACC
>Ga0111179_1032_pt1 | contig 19161 bp, 12 predicted proteins | sample DeeMarSWOR324_28_FD_80226 | JGI IMG/M metagenome (GOLD analysis project Ga0111179, IMG submission 80226) | Dehalococcoidia bacterium SM23_28_2
AGGGCCTCGGGGAAGGCGCTGGCATCGCAGACGTAGAGGTTCTTGGCCTCGGCCTGCAGGTTCTCATCAAGCATGTCACCGATTCGGACGGTCGCACATGGGTGCGTTCCCCTCAGCGGGCCCACAACGATGGAATCCGGATCGCAGCCGGCCTCGACGAGGGTCTTTCGGGAGACGATCGAGGCGTGATTCAGCCTGTACCGATCGCGGGCGGTCATCGGCTTACTGATCTTCCCTTCGACGGTAATGCCGCCGGAGACCTCGTCCTTCACCTTGATCATCACTCCCATGGTCTTGGGGTAGTTGACCCAGGTGATGGGATATCGGACGCCCTTTGTCATCATGATGAGGGGGTAGAGCAGCCAGGGGTCGATGATTGTGCTCAGCATGTAGCCATTTTCGTCATCGGCGTAGGCGACGGTCATCGGCGGATCGGCTGAAGTGCCTTTGTACTTGGACACGCCGTAGACCAGCGCCGTTGTGTCCACTGCCAGGCCGTTGCCGGCGTCGAAGAATCGTGAGTTCTGCATGATCAGTGGCGTTCCGATGCCGCCGGCCGCTAGGACAACGACCCTCGCTAGTACTTCAAATGGTATTCTCTTCCTGACGGCCCCCTTGACTCCGAGCACTTGGCCATTCTCGATGATAAGACTGTCCACCTTTGCTTGGGTGATCAATTCGCAGCCGGCGGAGACGGCATCGTCGACGTATTCGTTGGCTGTCCACTTTGCCCCACATCTGCAGCCGAGCATGCACTTGGCACCGCAGTCGAACTTGCCAGCCCTGCCAGGCTTGATGAACTTCATGAGCGGTTCCCACTTGTAGCCGAGGGAGATCCCCGCCTCCATGATGCGCCTGGAGCCCTGGCCGAGCAGTTCATCGGGAAGTGGTTTGATTTCGAGCTCCTCTATGGTCTGGTCAACGTAGCTGTCGATGTCGACTCCGTATCTTTCCTTCAGCCATGCTGGCGGTCTGGCGGCAGAGCCGGTGAACAGGTTTGTCGCTCCGCCGGTCATAATAGGCCTGACGATGTTCAGCCCTTCCTCGGTGAACAGGAGGCCGCGGTTGTCGCTGTAGATCATGGCCCCCAGGTGGGTGCCGTAGTAGAACTCATTCCTGTAGTCTCTGCCCATTTCGAGCAGGACGACGTTCTTGCCGGCCGTGGCTAGCTGGCGGGCGACTGTAGCGCCGCCGGGGCCGGAGCCGACGACGACAACATCCGTTTGCCTTCTAATCAGCGCTTGTGCCATAGCGTCATCGCCTCGGGTTTGAAGCTTCGTCAGGCGCGGCTTGCTGCCTCCGAGAATACCAGCATAGCATCCGCGGTTCGATCCGTACAAGGCTGGCCGTCGCTCTGGCCGCGCTTGCGGGCAACCGGCGGCAAATGGCTCTGCTCTGGGTTCTATTTCGTGCCGTGCTCCGGCGGCCTTCGCTGCGCCCAGGGCCTCTCTCGCTCCAGCTCGCGAGCGACGCGCAGAACTGTATCGTCCTCGCCCCAGCGGCCGACGACTTGGAGACCGATGGGCAGGCCTTCGGGGGTGAATCCGACCGGCACTGAAGCCGCGGGATTGCCGGACACGGCGGACGATGGTGCGAAAAAGAACTTGATTATCTCCATCGGCGGTATCTCGTGCTCTATGTCCCACGCCGGGTCATCGGCTCTGAAGGGGGGCTCCGAGGTGACGGGTGTGAGCAGCAGGTCGTACTCCTCGAAGAAGCGTCGGGTGTTGTAGCGGAAGCGGGCGATCTTGCCGAGGGCCCGGGCATATTCCGTTGCCGGTAGCTGCTTCGCCCTTTCGAAGCTCTGCCGCACCAGTCCGCAGACGTCGTCGAGGCGGTCGCCCACCAGTCCGGCGTACGACACGTAGCCGTCTGTTATAAACACGGGCAGAAATGACTCCGCCAAGCCGCTCGTGTCTGGCGTGGCCTGGGCCAGTTCGCCCTTACCGACGCGCTTCGCCAGCCACTCCGCCGCGTCCTGACAGGCTGCCAGCAGCGAAGGATGAGCGGGTGCGCCTCCGAGGGCGCCGCTCCAGGCGACTCTCAGGTCGCGAGGGGCTTCGTCCAGCGTGCCCAGGAAGTCCGGTGGCTCATCCTCGATGGCCCAGGGGTCGCGGGGGTCGGGCCCAGAGCAGGCGGAAAGGAAGAGGGCGGCATCTCCCACTGTGCGGGTGAGCGGGCCCTCGTGGGCAAAGAGCTGCATTCCCACAACCCACGTGTTGTTGGGGATGCGACCCACAGTGGGCTTGATGCCGAATATTCCGCAAAAGCTGGCTGGCACGCGGATCGAGCCGGCGGCGTCATTGCCCTGGCCGATGGGGCCAAGGCCGCAGGCCACTGCCGCCGCTGCGCCGCCGCTGGAGCCGCCGGTGGTGTGTTCGAGATTCCAGGGGTTGCGCGTCAGGCCGAACAGGCGGTTGTTGGTGGTGAGCGTCGAGCCAAACTCAGGAGTGTTTGTCTTGCCCAGGATGCAGGCGCCGGCCTCGCGCAGTCGCTCCACAACGACAGCATCGAAGTCTGGAACTCGGTCCTTGAGCACGATCGACGCCATCGTCGTGCGCATGCCCTGCGTTTCGGTCAGGTCCTTGATGGATAGCGGAACGCCGGCCAGGGGCCCAGCCGATCCCGAGGCGTAGGCCTTCTCGGCGGCTCGCGCTGAGGCCAGGGCTCCTTCCCTGTCCACGAGCACGAAGGCGTTGATCACAGGATTGAGCCGGTCGATGCGGGCCAGAACGGCTTCCGTCACTTCCACCGGGCTGAGGGCCTTCGCCCGGTAGGATGCAACGAGGTCCGCGGCGGGCATGAAGCAAACATCGGTCTCATTCATTGGGGGCCTCCTTCCCGCGTTGTCCGGCCGTGTTTACGCTTCCGCTGCTGTAGACTAGCGGAATCGCTCTCTGCAGGCAAGGGCATAGACCCAGAGGGAGGGCGCAGCAGGCGGCTGGCGCCGGAAGGCGTGGGTTCCCTATGGCCCATCTCAATGAAAAATCGGGCTGACTTTAACGATTCTGTTACTGCCCTGGGTGTTGACAGTAGCAAACTTTGTGCTAGAATTCACACATTACGAAAGGGCATTTGTGCCAAAATTCACATTTCATAGGGGATTGTCGGTATCTGGTACAATTCGGCGAAAACCAGCCGAGAAGGATCTCGGCCGGTGATATTCTTGCCTAAGAGATGTCCTAATAGGGGTTTAGGGGGCTTGACTTAAAGGATCGAGTGGTGCAGAGTGACAGCATTATTTCCTTTTAACCGTAGGCCAAGCATCGAGAGGGAAGAAGCCTTGTGGCCGCCGCTCGTTGACAACGCGTTCGTTGGGTTGGGCTTCAGCCCAGGAGGTCAGGATTCATGACCAAGCTGAGCCGAAGACATTTCCTTGTGCTCTGCGCGGCGACCAACGCCGGTCTCCTTCTGCCCACCGGCTCGGCTGCTGCCAAGGGGGTGGGTGATTTTCCGCTACACAAGAAGGTCGGCGAGTCGCATACCATCTGCCCCTACTGCTCATGCGGTTGCGGCCTGGTCATCGCCACCGATGAGAATGGGCATATCACCAACGCCGAGGGCGACCCCGATCACATCACTAACCGCGGTGCCCTCGACCCCAAGTCCATTTCCGTGCCTCAGCTCTCCAACAGCCCCCTGCGACTGCATACAGTGATGTATCGCGCTCCGAACTCGGAGCAGTGGGAGGAGAAGTCGTGGGATTGGGCTGTAAAGGAGATCGCCAACCGCATCAAGAAGACCCGCGATGAGACCTTCGTTACCACCACCAAGGTCGACGGAAAGGACGTGGCCGTCAACCGCACCGAGGGCCTGGCCTGGATCGGTGGCGCCGCCAATAATAGTGAGGATTGCTATCTGAGCACTAAGCTGGCGCGGGCCTTGGGGATTGTGTACTTAGAGCACCAGGCACGCATATGACACTCGGCCACGGTGGCCGGTCTCGGCCCCACATATGGTCGCGGTGCGATGACCAATGACTGGACGGACATCAAGAACTCCGACTGTATCCTGGTCCCTGGTGCCAACCCCGCTGAGAACCACCCGGCGTCTATGGCCTGGGTCAACGAGGCGCGGGACAAGCGCGGGGCGAAGCTCATCGTCGTTGACCCTCGCTTCACGCGCACGGCGGCTACCGCCGATCTGTACGTCCCCTTGCGCTCGGGCACCGACATCGTCTTCCTGGGCGGGCTGATGAACTACGCGATACAGAACAAGCTGTACAACGAGGAGTACGTCAAGTACTACACCAACGCTCTCACACTGGTCAATACGGACTTCGAGGGCCCGGCCGACCTGGACGGCCTCTTCTCCGGCTATGACGCCGAGAAGAGAGCATACGACACGACGACCTGGCAATATCAGACCGAGAAGCAGACGGTCACAGTCACCGAGACGGACCCGGACACCGGCGAGGAGGTAACGGTCGAGAAGGAAGTGTCGGTCATCAAACAGGCAACAAGCCTGGACGATCCCAACTGCGTGTTCGCCCACCTGAAAAAGCACTACGCTCGCTTCACGCCGGAGGTGGTCGAGCAGGTCTGCGGCACGCCGAAGGACAAGTTCCTCCAGGTGGCGGAGACGTTCTGCGCCACCGGTGCCGTCGACAAGTCCGGCACTATCATGTACGCCATGGGCCAGACACAGCACACAGTGGGCACTCAGAATGTGCGGTCGATGGCTATGCTTCAGCTCCTCCTTGGCAACATCGGCATCCCCGGCGGCGGAGTCAACGCCCTGCGTGGCGAGTCCAACGTCCAGGGTTCTACCGACATGGCCCTGCTGTTCCACATTCTTCCTGGCTACCTTGGCACGCCGCGCGATGTGGACGTTGACTTCGCCGCCTATTCTAGGCGCTTCGATACAACCAGCTACTGGGTCAACGGGCCGCGCTTCTTCACTAGCCTGATGAAGGCCTGGTACGGTGACGCGGCGACCAAAGACAACGACTACGCCTACGATTACGTGCCCAAGATCACCGGCAACTATTCCTGGATCACCCTGTTCGAGGCGATGTACGGCGGTAACATCAAGGGCATGGTATGCATGGGCCAGAACCCGGCTGTGGGTGGCCCCAACGCCCGCTTCGAGCGCAAAGCGATGGAGAACCTCGAATGGCTGGTGGTCATGGACCTGTTCGAGACGGAGACGGCCTCGTTCTGGAAAGGGCCGGCTGTCCAGCCCAAGGACATCAAGACCGAGGTGTTCCTGCTGCCGGCGGCTGATGCCCTGGAGAAGGCAGGCAGCATCGTCACCAGCGGCCGCCGCAGCCAGTGGCGACCCCAGATAGCGGCGCCGCCCGGCGAGGCCAAATACGACATCTGGATCCTTACCCGTTTGGCCAACGCTCTCAAGGACGTCTACGCGCCCTCTTCAGACTCCAAGGATTCCCCCATCATCGACTTGGTGTGGGACTACGGCGACGAGCCGGATGTGGAGCTCGTTGCCCGGGAGGTCAATGGCTATGCCCTGGAGGACGTGAAAGATTCGAGCGACAAGGTGCTGGTGAATAAGGGCGAACTCATCGCTACCTTCGGCACCATCGCCTCTGCTGCCGATCCGGGAACCATCGCCTGCGGCAACTGGCTGTTCGGCGGCTACTTCTACCCGACCGACGACGGCACGGGCGCCGTGATGCCGGCGGTGAAGCGGCGGGGGCAGAAGGACCCGAGCCCGTACGGCTTCTACCCCTACTGGGGCTTCACCTGGCCTGCCAACCGGCGCATCATCTACAACCGTGCCTCGGCGAGGCCGGACGGTACACCGTGGTCGGAGGACAAGAAGGTCATTTGGTGGGACGGCGATGCTGGCAAGTGGACAGGCTACGACGTACCCGACTTCTCGGCGACCAAGGCACCGGACGCCAAGGCCGATCCGGCCAAGACCGGCCTCGGCGCCCAGGCGGGCACCGACCCGTTCATCATGCAGAGCGATGGCAAAGGGTGGCTGTTCGCTCCCGTGAAGCTCAATGAGGGCCCATTCCCCGAGCACTATGAGCCGCTGGAGTCACCCATCGAGAACCCGATCTCGAGCGTGCAGAACAACCCGGTGATCAAGCTGTGGGACACCGATCGAGGCGAGGACGTCGGCGACAACGTGGGCACAGCGGATCAGTTCCCCATCATCTGCTCCACCTATCGGGTGTGCGAGCACTGGCAGGCGGGGGCGATGTCCCGTACGCTCCCTTGGCTAGCCGAGTGCCAGCCGGATATGTTCCTTGAGATCGGCGAGGAACTGGCCCAGGAGAAGGGCATCAACAACGGCGACCAGGTCGTCGTCAGCTCGGCGCGGGGGCGGATCCAGATGGTGGCAGTGGTCACCAAGCGCTGGCGGCCTTTCACTGTCGACGGCAAGAAGGTGCACCAGGTGGGGATGCCCTGGCACTTCGGCTGGCAGGGCGTGGCCACCGGGGAGGTCGCCAACGACCTGACCGCCCACGTCGGCGATGGCAACACTATGATTCCGGAGTACAAGGTATTCCTGGTGGACGTGAAAAAGGCTTAGAGCGGGTAGTCGCGATGTTTCTCTTGCTAAGGGATGGTAAGCGACATGGCTAAGATGGCAATACTGTTCGATGCTTTCAGGTGTACGGGCTGCCGCGGCTGCCAGGTCGCCTGTAAGCAGTGGAACGACCTACCGGCGGAGGAGACCCGCAACACGGGCAGCTACCAGAACCCGCCGCGCGTCTCGGCCGATACCTGGCTGGTCATGCAGTTCAGGGAGGTGGATAACGGCGACGACGGGTTGGCATGGGCCTTCGGTCGGCACGCCTGCATGCACTGCGTGCATCCGGCCTGTGTGTCGGCCTGTCCGGTGGGGGCTCTGTACAAGACCGACGAGGGCCCTGTGCTCTACCACAACGATCGCTGCATCGGTTGTCGCTACTGCATGCTGGCCTGTCCTTTCGAGATCCCGACCTTCCAGTGGAACGAGGGGCTGTTCGAGGGGGCGGAGATCAAGAAATGCACCTTCTGCATCGATCGGCTGAGCGCGGGGATGGAGCCGGCCTGCGTCCACACCTGCCCCAGCGGGGCGCTCATGTTCGGGGAGCGCGACGAGCTGATCTCCGTGGCGGAGGCCAGGATTCAGGAACACCCAGAGAGATACATAGATCATGTCTACGGCAAGGATGAGGCAGGAGGTACCTCTCTCCTGTACATCTCGCCCGTTCCTTTCCAGGAGTTGGGCCTGCCGGAGCTTGGGACGGAGCCAATCCAGGAGAAGAGCGAGGACATCATGACCAAGGCTACGCCTGCGGTTCTGGTGACCATGCTGGTTGGCCTGAGCGGCATCTACTGGGTGGTGAAACGCCGACAGGAGATGATGGGCAAGAAGACCGGGGCTCGAGGTAGATAAGGAGATAGGGAGGCATCGTGATGAACATGGGTATTGCTCTGCGCCGTCCTCCCATTGCGCCGGCTGCTGTTGTGCTGGGAGCCCTGATGCTCCTGGGGTTCGTGGTGGCGCTGATCCGCTACGCAAGCGGCCTGGGTGCAATCAGCAACCTGAACGACAACTATGGCTGGGGCTTGTGGATCAGCTTCGATCTCCTTTGCGGAGTGGCGTTGGCGTCCGGCGCCTTTGTCACGACATCGATCGTCGTTCTTTTTGGCGGGGAGCGGTATCGGCCCCTGATTCGTCCAGCCATTCTCACCGGCTTCCTGGGCTACCTGATGGTGATCCTCGCCCTTCTGGTCGACCTGGGCCGGCCGGAGCGAATCTGGTATCTGATAATCTTCTGGAACCACCACTCGGTGATGTTCGAGGTAGGCTGGTGCGTAATGCTGTACACCTTCGTGCTGGCCTTGGAGTTCAGCCCGCTGGTGTTCACGCGCTTAGGGCTGCAGCCGCCACATCGGCTCATCCACGCCTTCATCGTCCCGCTGGCCGTCGCGGGGGCAACGCTGTCCACCCTCCATCAGTCTTCCCTGGGCTCGCTGTATACTATCCTGCCTGACCAACTCGACAAGATCTGGTATACGCCATTATTACCGCTGATGTTCTGGTTAACGGCGGTGGCGGTGGGCCCGGCGATGGTGATCCTGGAGTCCACCATCAGTTCCAGGGTGTTCCGGCGAGGGCTGGAGCTGGACCTCCTTGGCGGCCTGGCCAGATGGATCCCCTTTATCCTGGCTGCCTACATCCTGGTCAAGTTCGGGGATCTCGCCGGCTCGGGTGAGCTCGACCTGCTGGTCGATTGGAACCTGGAGAGCGGCCTCTTCTGGCTGGAGGTCATGGGATTCGCGTTCCTGCCCATGGTGCTGTTCTCGCTCCCGGCCGTGAGGCAAAGCAACGCCTGGCTGTTGTTCAGCGCTCTTCTGGTGATCAGCGGGGTGATCCTCAGTCGCTTCGCGGTGAGTCTGATCGCCATTGGCAGGCCGGAGTTCGCCGCCTCCTACGTGCCGCACCCCCTGGAGTTCGCTGTTACTATCGGCATAATTGCTTGGGGCGTCGCCGTCTTCTGGTTCGCGGCGCGCTATCTGCCTCTATTCGTTAAGCACACTCATAGTCCGGCTGGAGAGCAGGCGTAGCCCACCACCGATAGCGGTTGGAAGTTGGCGGGAAGCTAGGACGGGTTGTGGAGGCTGCGGTGGTTGGTTACGCCGAGATCGTCCAGGAGCTGCGCAGGCAGGCCGGCAAGCGGCCTGAGCTAGCTGACACCGTCGAACTCCACTGCGAAGTGCTCGAGGCCCAGGCCAGTGCTCGCATCCCGTCGGGCGGCGCGGCTCTGAGCGACGAAGAGGCCAGCGAGCGGCTTGAGAGAGGGCGTCCTCTGCTCTCTCCGGAATCCTTAAGCATCGATGGCCAGGCTCTGGGCGAGCTCTGTGACCGCATAGGCTCGCTCGTCGCCCAGCGTAGAGCGGATCTGGCCGAGGCTGTGGCGGCGATTCGCGCCTGGTTCGTCGATAAGCGAGACCAGATCGAGACGCTGGCCATGGGGTATCTCCGTGAGGGTCGGGTGCGTGACGGAGTGGAAGCGGGCCTCGACGGCAATCTGGTGGGCTTCATTTTCAACAACGCCATGCGGCCCTTCTTGCGGGCACAGGCACAGGCGCTCGCTTCTCGCGTTGACGACGCCGCATGGTATCGGGCGCGCTGCCCGATCTGCGGCGGCGAGCCGGACCTGGCCGCCCTGGAACGAGAGAGGGGGCGGCGGCGTCTCCTCTGCTCGCGCTGTGACAACGAGTGGGTGTTCCAGCGAATAGGCTGCCCGTTCTGCGGCAACGATGACCCTGGCAAACTGGCCTACTACTCGAGCGACGATCAGGTCTATCGCCTGAGCGTCTGCGAGCAGTGCCGCCGTTACCTCAAGACGATCGATCTGCGCCAGGCTCATGGAGAACGACTGCTGCCGGCGGAGCGCGTGCTTACGGTAGCCATGGACCTGGCGGCACGCGAATCCGGCTATGGCGATGGGTAGGGGGTGGAGAGGCTACGATGCTCTACGGCTATCACGGTAAGGTCCTGAAGGTAGACCTCTCCTCTCGCAGCTACGAGCTTCAGGAGCTGCCGGAGCGCACACTGAGCGATTTCATAGGCGGCGTGGGCCTGGCAACTCGCCTCCTGTACGAGCACGCTCCGCGAGGGTGCGAACCGCTGTCGCCCGGCAACCCGCTCGTCCTTGCTGCCAACCCTCTGGTGGACACGCCGGTGACGACCTCTGCCAAGTACGCGGTGGTGGCCAAGTCGCCATTGACCGGCTTCGTCGGTGATTCCATCTCCGGCAGTCATCTGGCGATAGAGCTAAAGCGAACAGGGGTGGATGCCCTGCTAGTAACGGGAGCTGCCGATGATCTGACCTGCCTCGTGATCGACGACGGGCAGGTGCGGTTCCTGTCGGTCGACCATCTGGCGGGCAAGGGGACGAGGGAGACGGAGGAGGCGGTTCGCCGCCAATTCGGGCAGCACCTGCGGGTGGCCGCCATCGGCCCGGCGGGCGAGAACCTGGTGCGCTACGCCACCGTCAGCAACGACGGCCGTCACGCTGGCAGGACGGGCAACGGAGCGGTGATGGGGGCCAAGCGGCTGAAGGCCATTGCCGTAGCCGGGAGCAAACGCGTCGGTGTGGCCAGACCGGCCGAACTGGAGGCGATTGTCCAGAGGCTGACGGAGCGCAGCCTCGGCCCGGCGACCGCCCGCTACCGGCGGGAAGGGACGTCGGCGAACCTTCTTCTCCTTCAGGGTCTGGCGGCCTTGCCAAGCCACAACTTCCGTCGCTCCACTTTTGAGCGAGCGGAGCAGATAAGCGGGAGGCAGCTCCAGCAGCGGCATCTGGCGGCAGTCTCCGGCTGCGCCTCCTGTGCTGTCGGCTGCACTCGTCTGTATCGGACGCTGAACGGCGGGTCGGCGGAGACCAGAGGGAGGCTTGAATACGAGACGCTGTTCGCTCTGGGCCCCCTGCTGGGCATCGATGATCCGAACGCCGTCATCCGCGCGGCCGCTCTCTGCGATCAGTTGGGGCTGGACACGATCAGCACTGGTGGCACGATCGCCTGGGCTATCGAGTGCTTCGAGCGTGGCCTGCTCAGCCGTGGCGACACCGACGGACTGGACCTCAGGTTCGGCGATGGCTCCGCGCTCCTGCCGGCCATCGAGAAGATCGCCCGCAGGGAGGGCCTTGGCAGCCTGCTGGCGGAAGGAAGCAAGCGGGCCGCTGCTCAGGTCGGCGGAGGCTCCGATCAATGGGCCATGCAGGTCAAAGGGCTGGAGATGCCGGGCTACGAGCCGAGGAGCCTGAAGACTGCGGCTCTCGGGCTGGCGATCGCCACCAGGGGGGCCTGCCATAACCGTTCGGCTGCCTATCAGGCGGATGTGGCGGAACTGGTGGATCGGTTCGAGGCGGACGAAAGTCGAGGACTCATTGTGGCAGAAGGGGAGGATCAGGAAGCGGTTCTGGACTCCCTGGCTCTGTGCAAGTTCATTCGAAGCTGCTTCGCCGATTTCTATGCTGAGACGGCCGATATCTACAATCTGGTCACCGGGTTCGATATCAGCGCTGAAGCTCTGCGGCGGGCCGGCGAGAGGATCGTCAATCTCAGGAAGGCGTTCAACATCCGAGAGGGGTGGCAACGGGAGGACGACACTCTTCCCCCACGCATCCTGGCCGATGCGCTGCCCAGCGGCGCAGCCCGAGGGGTAGGTCTCACCGAGGCGGAGCTGGACCTGATGGTCGCTGCCTACTATCGAGCGCGGGGATGGACAGCGGACGGCCTGATCCCGGAGGCAAAGCTGCAGGAGCTGGGCCTGTGGGAGCTGGTGGGGCCGGATGCGCCGGGCCACAGGCGGGCGGAGTCGCCAGTGGCTCCTGGGAATCCGAGGACATGGGCAGTTCGATTCAGGTCAGCGGTGTGATCCTGGCCGGCGGCGTCAGCCGGCGCCTGGAAAGGAACAAGGCGCTGGAGCGTATCGGCGGTAGGCCCCTCATCGAGCGAGTGATAGATAGGGTTGCTCCTCTGACAAGCGAGGTGCTGGTAGTCGTGGGCTCGCCGGAGCAGGCGGCGTCCTTGGCTCTGCCGCCCGAGGTGCGGGTGGTGAGCGACCGCTACCCCGACCGAGGATCGCTGGGGGGCATCTTCAGCGGCGTTGACGCCTCCGCCGAGCCGTGGAGCCTGGTCGTGGCCTGTGATATGCCCTTCCTGAACCCTGAGCTTCTGTGCTATCTGATGGAGGAAAGCAGCGACGTGGACGCGGTGATCCCTCGCCTGGGGGATAAGCCTGAACCCCTTCACGCGCTGTACTCCAAGGCCTGCCTCGGCCCCATGGAGCGGATGGTGCAGGCGGGCGAGCTTAAGATCGCTCCCTTGTTCGAGGCGGTCAGAGTGCGCTACGTGGGCGAAGAGACGATCGACCGCATCGACCCACGCCACCTTAGCTTCTTCAACATCAACACGGAGGCCGACCTAGAGGAGGCCCACAGACTGCTGGGGGAGGTCGGCTGCTGCAGGGCGACGCTTGATCCAGACGTCGGTGGCGCCGATAATCTCTCTAGGGCCTCTCACTTGAGGGGTTAGTTCTAGGCAAGAGGGAAGGAGGTGAGAGCGATGACGATGGTCCCGCGACAACGCTTCGTCTGAGGCGGCGCTGAGCGCCCGGCGGGCCTGGCGCAGGTTCTGCGCCAGTCATCTGCTCGAGTAGCCTCTGTTCCCATCGTGGCCTAGCTGTCGCCTCCACTCCGAAGACACAACCTCTTCAGAGCCGGGCACACCTTAGCAGGGTGATGGCCTGAGGCTTCTCGAGATCCCGCCCAGCGCCAGGTATTGGGCTCATCGTATGCCTGGCATGGGTATGGAGACAGGCTCTATTCCTCACCAGCGGACGATGGTGTCCACTTGCCTGGCATCTCTGAGAGGGGAAATCGGTAGTGACCGACTATTTATCCAAACTGAACAGCTTCTTCGCCTCACGCTGGGGGATCATCTTTACGGGAGCTGTCATCGGGATCCTCGCCCCGTTGCTGGTGTACTGGGGCAACCCCAAGAACATGGGCATCTGTGTCGCTTGCTTCGAGCGCGACATCAGCGGAGCCCTCGGCCTGCACAGAGCGAGTGCCGTCCAGTACATACGGCCGGAGATAATCGGTTTTGTGCTGGGGGCGCTCCTGGCCGCGGTCGCGTTCCGAGAGTTCAGGCCGCGCGCCGGTTCGGCGCCGATCGTCCGCTTTGCCCTCGGCGTGTTCGCCATGATCGGGGCGCTGGTGTTCCTGGGCTGTCCCTGGCGTGCCCTGCTTCGCCTGGCGGGCGGCGACCTGAACGCCATCCTGGGCCTATCGGGACTGGTGGTCGGCGTGGCCCTGGGGGCGTTCTTCATCCGCGGCGGCTACAACCTGGGCCGCGCCCAGCGCGCTCCCCTCGTCATCGGCTTGATGCTGCCGGCGGCCATGATCGGCCTGCTGCTGCTTGTCGTCTTCACGCCTGAGTTCGGGCGGGACGCCGACGGCAACCCCATCGGGCCCATATTCAAGAGCATCGCGGGGCCGGGGGCGCTGCACGCTGCGATGGCGATATCGCTGGTGGTGGGAATAGCGGTGGGTGTGCTGGCGCAGCGCACTCGCTTCTGCACCATGGGCGCCATCCGCGATGTCGTCCTGGTCAGGGATACCCATCTGCTGAGCGGAGTCCTCGCCCTGCTGGCCGCGGCAGTGGTCACCAATGCCGTGATCAGCGGCTTTACCAATGAGGATCTGCTGAACCTTGGCTTCGCCGACCAGCCGGTGGCCCACGATAACCACTTGTGGAACTTCATGGGGATGGTGCTTGCCGGGCTGTGTTTCGCGCTTGCCGGGGGGTGTCCTGGTAGGCAGCTCTTCATGTCTGGCGAGGGTGACGGCGACGCGGCGGTGTTCGTGCTGGGCATGTTCACCGGCGCGGCCTTCGCCCACAACTTCAGCCTCGCCAGCTCGCCGACCGGCGTCAGCCCGTACGGGCCGGAGGCGGTGGTTATCGGCCTGGTGGTGGCGGCAACTATCGGCTTTGCGGCGATGGACAAAGCGTGGCTGGCGGCCTGGTGGAAGAGGGCTTTCCCCAGGGCAGAGACGGCCGCTGCGGACGAGGCCTAGGGGGTGGGCTGCTATGGCGTTTCTAAGACGAAAGAAGCCCTCCTCTGAAGGCGGAGGGCTGGTGCTCTTCGAGGACGTACAGGATGCGATGACGGCGGAGAAGGTGCTCAGGAAGGCAGGCTACGCCGTCAAGCTCGTTGCTCCACCGCCGGAGTTGCGCAGAGGCTGTGACCTAGCGCTGGAGATAAACCTGGTGGAGCAGCCCGGCATCGAGCGGGCGCTGAAGGAGAAGGATGCCGCGTATGTCAGCGTTGCTCCCCTTAGGGTTGGCACTTCGGAGCTACTGGAGATCCTTCGACAAGGCTAGCGGGGTCATTGTCAACGTCTCAGGCGGAGGCTGCCCCGATATCCCCTTCCTGCACTCCGAGCTGATCGACAGGAGGCTCAGCGATGTCGCGCGGCCGAGGGATATCGGCTTCACCCTCTGTGCCCTGATGTTGGACCGAGCGCTCGAAGAGTGCCTGGCCCTCTGGCAGGGAGGTGAGCAGCGATGATGCTCATTGCCGGCACTGTACCCATAAGGGGCCTTCCTCTGACCATGGGGCGGCCCGCGCTCGAAGGGGATGACCTGGTTGTCGAGGGGCGCCGCATCCCCTGTGCTCAGGGCACGGGGGCGATGATCAGCGCCGCGCTGGCTGTGGCCGACTACTTGAAGCTGGAGGCGCCCCAGGTTCTAGTCGCGGGGGATACCGGGCAGGGCAAGGGCAGCCGGGAGATCTACGAGTATCTCATCGAGAAGGTGGGTGATATCTCTCCCCAGGTAGTGGCCATGGCCCTGATGAACAGGCTGTGCGAGTCCGTCCAGAGAGGCCCCCGCAAGGTGCTGATGATCGCCGACGCGGGCTCGATGTACGCCGCCAAGGCGGCTGGCTTGGCTTCACGCTTCGATGTCTTCACGCCCGATGCCGCTGAGATGGCATTTCTGGCCGATCCCGATGCTACCCATCCCGCTTACATCGCTAGGCACCTGTTCGACGCTGACATAGGCCAGACTCCGGACCTGGTCGCTGCCGCCTACCGCCACAAGAACGCGGCCAGGCTACTTCTGGTCAAGGGAGCGGTCGATTATGTGGTGGACGGTGGGGGTATTGTGGCTACCGTGGACGAGCCTGACGTGCCTGCGCTGGAGGCGGTCGGAGGGACAGGGGATACCATCACCGGTCTTGTAGCGGCCTTCCTCTATGCCGGGCTGGAGCCGCAGGAGGCGGCCATAATCGCCGCGAGGTCGAACCGGATGGCGGGCAAGTTCGCAGGGGCCACTCCGGCTACCAGGGTACGGCAGATCGTCGAGCAGCTTCAGGCGGTGTTCAAAGAGCACCTTTGCCAGTGGAGCGGGGTCTGCTGCGCGACAGGAGGGCAGCAATGATTGAGGTCGACGTTCGGGGCTTTTCCTGCCCCATCCCGGTGGTGAAAACCAAGAAGGCCATGGAGGAAAATCCGGCGGAAACAATAGGCGTGCTGGTGGAGAGCTCGGTCTCCAGGGAGAACGTATCGCGCCTGGCCAGGAGCAGGGGATACTCCGTAGCGGTTGCGGATGTTGAGGACGGTTTCCGGCTGGTGCTCAGCCCACCTGTTGGGCAGGACGCGGAGGGAAGTTGAGTTGGAGCATTAGCGCGCCTCGTCGGCGAGAGGGACGCCGTACAGGCCGGACCGTGTGGCCTACCGTTGACAGACAGGCCATCGTGGGATATCATGGCATAGCCCTACACGCTTTCGTAGGCTCCCGTCTCGATACGCCGGCTTGGGGAGAGGCGCGATCGCATGCGATGGTCGGCCTTCGATGTTCTGGTAGGTTCTACTGCTCATGGGTCTAGAGCCTAAGGACGGATCCATGCCAAAGTTCCCCAGGAGAAAACTTCTATCGCTAGGCGCTGTTGCCTTTGGGGTTCTCTTGCTTCTTCTCAGCCCTACCGCAGGCGGTCACCCTGAGGCCGCAGCCGACGGCGACATTATCCCCGGCCGCTACATCGTGCTGCTCAAGGAGTCACGCTCGCCTAGGGCGGTGGCGGCTCGGAATAACCTGCGGCCGCAGATGGTGTACGAGTTTGCCTTGAGGGGATTCGCTGGCCGCCTTTCCGATAAGGAAGTTCGTCGCCTTCGCGCTGACCCCTCCGTTTTGTCCGTCGAGCCAGATCGCATCGTCACGGTGGACGACCTCCGCGCCAGCGGCTCCCAGATTCTGCCCAACGGCATCAACCGCATCGATGCCGACCTCAACCCTGCTTCGAAAATCGACGGCATCGATGACTCCCTGGACATCGACATCGCAATCATCGATACCGGCATACAACTCGACCATCCTGATCTGCGCGTTGCCGGCGGCGTTCGGTTCGTGGGGGAAGACTGCAGCGGCGGCTCGTATGCGGACGACCACGGTCATGGTACGCACGTGGGAGGCACCGCCGCCGCCATCGATAACGACATCGGGGTCGTGGGCGTAGCTCCGGGCGCTCGACTCTGGGCGGTCAAGGTCTTAAACGAGAGCGGCCGTGGTTACATGTCCTGTGTCATCGCCGGCGTGGACTGGGTGACGTCCAACGCTGACACTATCGAGGTGGCCAACATGAGTCTCGGCGGTGGCCCCAGCTCTGCCATGTGTGACGCCATCGCCAACTCAGCGGCGGCCGGAGTGGTCTACGCGGTCTCCGCTGGGAACAAGGCCATGGACGCCGGCCTTCAGAGCCCGGCCAACTGCCCAGATGTGCTGACTACCTCGGCAATCGCCGACTTTGACGGAGAGCCGGGAGGCCTCAACCCTCAGACGTACCAGGGATCCTGTACGATGACGGGCGACGACATATTCGCTTGTTTCAGCAACTACGGCTCGCTGGTAGAGATCGCCGCCCCCGGTGTCAACGTCTACTCAACCTACAAAGAAGGCGGATACGCGACCATGAGCGGCACCAGCATGGCGTCGCCGCACGTGGCTGGCGTGGCTGCGCTGGACATACTAGTTCACGGCAAACCCACCGATGCTACCGGTTCCGCTGCCGTCCGCAGTCGGGTCGTCGCCGCTGGTGCTCCTCAAGACGGCCCCGCCGGCTTTAGCGGTGACCCTGACTCCTATGAGGAACCGCTGCTCTATCGCTGGCCCCTGGTGGCGCACGCCATAGCGGTTACCAGCGTCGATGCTCCCACCCCTGTCGTGCAGGGAGATCTAGTGGGGGTGACCGTAGGTGTGGCAAACCGGGGCACGTCTGGTGAGACCTTCACCGTCTCGCTGACGGCCAGCGGTGGTGCCGTCGGTGACTCTCCTCAGTCGGTCACCCTGGCAGCCGGCTCCTCCACGACGCTGACCTTCAGCTGGGACACCGCTGACTTAGCGGCCGGTGACTATACCCTTACGGCGGCCACCTCTGTCATCCCTGGTGAAGAGAACAGCGCCGACAACTCCCGATCGGCTGTAGTGAGAGTGAGGCTCCCCGAGCACGATGTAGCGGTGATGGCCATCGATGCCCCGGACGTCGTCCTACAGGATAGCATTGTTGATGTGGATGTCACTGCGGCTAATCCAGGCACCTTCAGCGAGACCTTCACCCTCTCTCTGACAGCCAGTGACGGCAGCGTCAGCGGCTCTCCTCAGTCGGAGGTGAACACGGCCGACAACTCGCTCTCGACTGCGGTGACAGTGAGGCCGCCCGTGCACGATGTGGCGGTGTCGGCGGTCGGCGCGCCAACCGCCGTCGTGCAGGGTGAGAGCGTGAGTGTCGATCTGGTTGCCGCGAACCCGGGCGACTTCAGCGAGACGTTCAGCGTGTCTCTCGCTGCCAGCGTCGGCAGCATCAGCGGCTCTCCCCAACTGGCCGATCTGGCGCCGGGAGCCTCCACCACGCTCACCTTCACCTGGGACACGGCGGGCGCTGCTCTGGACACTTATACCCTGACCGGAACCGCGGACGCCGTTGCGGGAGAGGACAACACCGCGAACAACACGTTGACCGTGGCGGTCCTGGTCACGGACGAGCCGACCATCATCGTCAACTCGCCACTCGATTTGGCCGGCGCCTGTGACACGATGAGTTGCACTCTGCGGGAGGCTATCATCTCAGCGAACGCCAGCCCCGGCATGGACCGTATCTGGTTCGATATCCCTATCGGTGGCCCGAAGACTATCGCCCCGCTGAGCCCCCTGCCGGACATCACCGCCCCTGTGACCATCGACGGGACCACACAACCGGGTTATGCCGGCAGCCCTATCATCGAGCTGAGCGGGGCGGCCATCGGGACAAACGCTGATGGGCTGCGGATCGTCGGCGGCGGCAGCACCGTCCGCGGGCTTGTAATCAACCGCTTCAGGGGCGACGGCATTGTACTAAGTGATCAGGGTGGAAACGTCATCCAGGGCAATTTCATAGGTGTGGACACGACCGGTTATCTTGACTTGGGGAACACCAGCCATGGCGTGTACATCGACGAAAGCTCGAACAATATCATCGGTGGTACTTCTGCGGCGGAGCGCAACCTCATTTCGGGGAATGACTGGGATGGGATCGGGATCTGGGGAAGCGGTGCTACGGAGAATCTCGTCCAGGGCAACTATATCGGCACGTCCCGGGACGGTGTCGAGAAGCTCGGCAATGGCAACCATGGAATACGAATCGAGAGCGCCCACGCCAATACGATCGGCGGGACAGCGCCGGGTGCAGGCAACGTCATCTCCGGCAACTTCCGTGGGCTGCTGATTTACGGCTGCGGCAGCGGTGTCGCCACGGGGAACGTGGTGCAGGGTAACCTCATAGGGACGGATGCCAGCGGAACTATTGCGCTGGCCAATGATCAAGACGGCGTCGACGTCGCCTGCGGAAGCGACACCATCATCGGCGGGACGGCGCCGGGAGCGGGAAACGTGATCTCGGCCACCAGTTTCGGCCGGACCGGCCCGGGCGTCTACGGCATGGGTCTCCAGGTTAGAGGCTCATCTGGGACGGTGATCCAGGGGAACCGCATCGGCACCGACGTAACGGGCACTGCCGACCTCGGGAATGACAGGTGGGGCATCTGCCTGACCTACTCCCAGAACACCACCGTCGGGGGGACGGCACCAGGAGCGGGCAACCTTATCTCGGCGAACGGTCAGTACGGCGTTAGCATGTATGGCGGCAACTCGGGGACCATCGTTCAGGGTAACTTGATTGGCACAGACATCACGGGGACAGTCGCTTTGGGCAACGGAACGATCGGCGTCCACGTCAACGATTCGCCTTACACCACTGTCGGAGGAACGGTACCAGAGGCGGCCAACGTCATCTGCGCCAATGGGTGGAAGGGCGTCACCATCGGCGGCAGCTCATCGGGATCGGTGATTAAGGGCAACTTCATCGGCACGGACATAACGGGCATGATCGCCCTCGGGAACTCGGAGGATGGCGTCTCCATCTCGACACAGAACACCCAGGTCGGCGGAACGGCAGCGGGGGCAGGCAACACCATCGCTTATAACGGTAAGCGGGGGGTGCACGTGATCCTAGCGACGAGCACAGGGAACAGCATACGCGGGAACTCCATTCACTCCAACGCTGGCATGGGGATCGATAATGTGAACGGGGGCAACGCTGAGCTGACGCCGCCGACGATCACCGCCGAGGGCCCGATCTCGGGGACGGCCT
>Ga0111179_1044_pt1 | contig 19142 bp, 9 predicted proteins | sample DeeMarSWOR324_28_FD_80226 | JGI IMG/M metagenome (GOLD analysis project Ga0111179, IMG submission 80226) | Dehalococcoidia bacterium SM23_28_2
GATAAGCTCCCGATTCTCCAAGACGCTTCGATAGGCCCCTCCCAGGATGGGCAAGAGGACAGTGTTCGCCGGGACTCCGCTGGCCGGGTCAGGGCGCCAATCGATGTCGAAGTAGGCGGCGTAAGGCGAACCCGGGCCGTTCTCCAGCACATCCAGCCACCACTGGTTCTCGCTGATGGCGGCCATGTGGTTGGGCACGATGTCGAGCAGGAGCCCCATACCGTGGCGCTTCAGTTCCTGCACCAGCGCCTCGAACTCGGCCTCCGTGCCGAGTTCGGGATTGAGGCGCGTCGGGTCTGTGATGTCGTATCCGTGGGTGCTGCCGCGGCGGGCCTTGAATATGGGGGAAGCGTAGATATCAGTGATGCCCAGCTCATTCAGGTAGGGCACTAGCGCCTGCGCATCCGGGAAGCGGAAGCTCGAGTTGAACTGGAGCCGGTAGGTGGCGACGGGGACCCTCAGGCGGGCCATCTAGTCGACGCGAACCAGCAACTTGTCGCCCAGCGAGATGAAGTGGCGGAGCCATTCCTGGGCTTCTTCATCGCCCTGCTCGGCCTTCATCCGGAAGTCGGGGTAGACGATCTGGAGGATGTCGTAGTAGACGTTCTGGGCTTTCCAGAGGCTTACCTCGAAGGGCAGGAAGCGCGCCAGGCCTGTCACTGTATCCAGCCTCTGGAGAGCGGCGAGTTCGCCTGGTTGAGCGCGGAACTCTTCGGCCAGCCTCTCACTCGTCTCCTCGAGGGCATAGCCAAGGCCGGCTGCATCCAGATCCACTCGCCACGTCGCCACCGCCTGCAGGATTGTCTGCACGTAGTCGAGGTCGGGTTCCTCTTCCTCAAGGGCCCGGCGAAGGTCCAGGTTGAGGATGAACTCGGCGGCTGCATGGAAGGACCTCGGCAGGGGAGCACCCAGATCGACCAGGAAGCGCATCAGCAGGGCATGGTGGTCGTAGAGTTCGCGATAGGCGGCCTCTGCCTCGGCCAGGGTCGACTCCAGGATCAGGTTTGTGATCTTCCGCTGCTCATCCCGGAAGAGCGACTTCAGGGAGTAGGTGAGCTCCAGGAAGTGTTTGTCGAGAAGCCGGATGACCTCGGTGAGGTCGCCTCTTGAGAAGGCGTCGGTTACCTGCTCAACCATCGTCCGATAAGCGCCCTGGCCGCGGAACGACCGCACACCGCCGCTCACGTTGTGGTCGCCGAAGTGAAGGATCCCAAAGCTCAGCAGCGCCGATTCCCAGGTGATCTCCGAGGTGACGCGTGCCCGCCCCACGGCCAGCTTCGTTGCGCCTGTCTCTACCATCTGGTAATCGTCGCGCTCGATGTCGTAGCAATAGATCCTCGGCCTCTCGTCATAGGGTTCAAATAGAGAGCTTACGGCGTAGTGAGCAACCACCTGCGGGAGGCCTATCCTCGCCGGCGTGACGAACTTCTCGTAGATGCGGCGACCGTCTCGGTGTTCCGGAAGGTTGCTCTTGGCCTGCCCAAGTAGCTGAAGGAAGCGGGGTTCGAGCTTCTCGCGAAAAAGCTCCTGTGCCAGCTGGATAGCGCGTCCGGCGTACTGGATAACCTGGACCGTCTCTATACCCGAAATTTCATTGAAGAACCAGCCACAGCTGGTGTACATGAGCATGGCGTGGCGCTGAAGCTCCAGAAGCTTGAGAGCGGTAACCTTGTCATGGTCATGAAACTGGCGAATGGCGTGTCGGCTGAAGAACCGCTCGATGTTCTCCGGCGATCGGTCCAGGATAACGTTGATGTAGTCGTTTCGCGCGTCCCAGGGATCTTTCAGGAGCTTGCCAGCATGTTCCTCATACCGGGGGGCCATCGCGTCGCGGAGCCAATCCAGGGCCTCCCGCAGCGGGGCCCGCCAGGCCTGGTTCCACGCCGGCTGTCCGCCGGTTTTGCAGCCGCAGTCACCGCGCCACCGCTCGATGCCGTGTGGGCAGCTCCAGGAGGTGTTCTCGAAGATCTCGACCTGATGATGATGAGGGTTTCTCTCCAGATATTCGCCGTAATTGGTGAGCTGGGCCGAGCCATTGGACTGGATATGATGGATGGCGTAGGCCAGGGCCATATCGCCGTGGCGGTGGTGGTGGCCGTAGGTTTCCCCGTCGGTAGCTATGTGGGCGATTTGGGCCCAGCGGCGTTCCTCGGAGAAGCCGCTCGTGAGACGCTCCGAGAACTGCTCCCCGCTGGAAAGAAGGCCCTCGAAGGCCACAGCTCTGGCGATGGGCTCATCGTAGAAGAACAGCCTGATCTGCCGGCCCGATGGAAGGCGCACCATATACGCCCTCGTAGGGTCGATGCGCCCGCCGCTGAGGTCACGCCAGGAGCGCCCGCCGATCCTACGAACTCGGCTGGCCTGATGAGGAGCGAGGATAGTGAACTGGATGCCCAGCTCGGCCATGATATCCAGGGTCTCCAAATCCACGGCGGTCTCAGGGAGCCACATACCCTCTGGCTTGCGGCCAAAGCGGTGCTCGAAATCCCGTATTCCCCATAGCACCTGCGTGTATTTGTCGTGCCCGTTCGCCAGCGGCAGGATCATGTGATTGTACGCCTGGGCCAGGGCCGAGCCGTGGCCAGAGAAGGCCTGCTGGCTCTCTCGGTCAGCCGCCAGGATCGCTTCATAGATTTCGGGCGCGTTTTCTTCAAGCCACGCCAGGAGCGTCGGGCCAAAGTCGAAGCTCATCCGAGCGTAGTTGTTGACGATCTGCACGATCCGATCGTCGCCGTCGAGGATGCGGGAGGCTGAGTTAGGCGCATAGCACTCCGCTGTGATGCGCTCGTCCCAGTCGTGGTAGGGATAGGCGGAGTCCTGCGACTCTACAGCCTCCAGCCAGGGGTTTTCCCGCGGCGGCTGATAGAAGTGGCCGTGGATGCAGACATAACGTTCCATTAGGGTTCATTCTCCTTGGTGAAGACGGCGAAGGACAGCGGGCTCAGCGCAAGGGTGCCTTCTCCCTCCAAGCGCAGCATATCAGGAAGTGAGCTTTCCTCCCCTTGCCACCTTTCGTCCGCCGAATCGAGGAGTTTGCGCCAGCGACCCTCAGGTACGCGGACGGCCACAGCTGCCTCGGCATCCCCAAAGTTGAAGACAGCGAAGACCTCGCTGCTCCCGCTCCACCGGCGGAGGAACAAGACCTGTTCTTTCTCGTACCCTGCCACCTCCATCTGCTCCTTGCTCAGGTCCGCCAGGGCCGTAATCGTCCTCCGAAGCTGGAGCAGCTCCTTGTAGAACTCGAGGAGCACCCGGTGATTCCCCTCACTGCGGAGGCTTCGGTTCAGCTTGGAGCGGAGGAAGGTCGCCTCGTCCTGGGGGTCCGGCAGGTCGCCCTTCCACTCGAAGGCCTCGAACTCTTCGCGGCGGCCCTGACGCACTGCCTCCACCAACTGGGCATCCGAGTGGCTGATGAAGTACTGGAAGGGCGCTGTCTCACCGTACTCCTCACCCATGAACAGCAGCGGGATGAAGGGCGAGAGGAGAATGACGCCCGCCGCCAGCTTGAGCCCCTCGAAGGGGACAAGCTGGCTCAGCCGCTCGCCGAGCATGCGGTTCCCCACCTGGTCGTGGTTCCGAGAGAAGACCAAGAGCTTATGGGCAGGCACATCGCGGGAGGAGTTGCCGTGCCGGCGGCCGTAGTAGGGCGAGTACTGGCCCGAGTAGACAAAGCCGTCGCTGAACGCCTTGACAAGCTGTCCGAGTTCGCCGAAGTCCTGGTAGTAGCCGGCCCGCTCTCCAGTGAGCAGCGTACGCAGCGAGTGATGGAAGTCTTCGTTCCATTGGGCGTCCAGGCCTTGGCCTCCCATTTCTCGTGGCCGGACGAGCCTGGCATCGTTAAGGTTGCTCTCGGCGATGACGTAGATGCGACGGCTTAGATCCTCCGCGCGGTGGTGCACAGCCTCCGCCAGCTCCTCGACGAAGGGCACCGCCGAATGATCGACGATGGCGTGAACCGCATCCAGTCGCAGGGCATCGATGTGGAACTCCGTGACCCAGTAGAGAGCGTTCTCGACGAAGAAGCGCCGCACCTCGTCGCTGTGCGGCCCATCGAAGTTGAGCGCTGCTCCCCATGGCGTCATGTACTTGTCGGTGAAATAGGGGCCGAACTCTGCCGCGTAGTTCCCCTCCGGGCCGAGGTGATTGTAGACAACGTCGAGCACTACGGCCAGTCCCAGCTTGTGGCAGGCATTAACCAGCCTCTTGAGGCCAGTCGGGCCGCCATACGAGTTCTGAACCGCAAACGGGCAGACGCCGTCATAGCCCCAGTTGCGGCTACCCGGGAACTGGGCGACAGGCATGAGCTCGATGGCTGTGATGCCCAGTTCCTTCAGTTCACCAAGCTGGGGGATGACGGCGTCGAAGGTGCCCTCAGGCGTGAAAGTGCCGACATGCAGTTCGTAGATGGTGTACTCCTGGAGGGGCAGGCCGGTCCAGCCAGCGTCGTCCCACTCGAAATGAGGGCTCACTACCTCCGAAGGCCCATGGACGCCCCGGGGCTGGAACCTGGATGCGGGGTCGGGCCGCTCTCTACGTTCGTCCAGCCGATACAGGTAGAGGCTTCCCGGCTCGACTCCATCGACCGCGGCATGATGGTATCCGCGTTCCTCCGATTCCATCGGCACGAGCCTCTCGCAGGGCGCCAGAAGGTGCACATCCACCTTGGGAGCCAAAGGTGCCCAGACGACGAAAAGGGATAGGCCATTCCCCAGGAAGCTGGCACCCAGGTTCGGGTCCCAGTTGCCGCTCACTTCCTCTGCCTCTCGCTCTTGAGGAACATAGCGCTCAAGGGAGGCAGGGTGAGATTCAGGGAATACGGACGGCCGTGAAAGGGAGTCCGTACCGCATCCAGGCCGCCGAAGTTGCCCTGCCCGCTGCCCCAGTACTCCTTGGAGTCGCTGTTCAGAATCTCTCGCCAGAAGCCTCCCCGCGGGACGCCCACCCGGTATTTGTGGCGGGGCACCGGCGTGAAGTTACAAACGATCAGCATGATGTCGTTCGTTGACCGCCCTTTGCGGATAAAGCTAAGGGCGCTCGATTGGCTATCACTGGCATCGATCCATTCGAAGCCAGCAGGGTCGCAGTCCAGCTCGTGGAGCGCTGGCTCACTCCTGTATAGTCGATTCAGGTCCTCCACCAATCGCTGCAGGCCGGCGTGGCGGTCGTATTGGGCCAGTTGCCAGTCGAGGCTCTCGTCGTGCTTCCACTCCCGCCACTGACCGAATTCGCCTCCCATGAAAAGGAGTTTCTTGGCGGGCTGGGCGTACATGTATGAGAAGAGCAGCCTCAGGTTGGCGAACTTCTGCCAATCGTCGCCTGGCATCTTGCCCAGCAGCGAGCCCTTGCCGTGCACGACCTCGTCGTGGGAGAGGGGAAGCACGAAGTTCTCGTGGAAGGCATAGATCATTCTGAAAGTGAGTTCGTTGTGGTGGTACTTGCGATGGACAGGGTCGTGGGCCATGTAAAGTAGGGTGTCATGCATCCAGCCCATGTCCCACTTGAGCCCAAAGCCAAGACCGCCTACGTACGTCGGCTGGGAGACCATTGGCCAGGCCGTGGACTCCTCGGCGATCGTCTGCGCATCGGGATGAGCCTTGTAGACCTCCTCGTTGAAGCGCCGCAGAAATTCGATGGCCTCTAGGTTCTCGCGGCCTCCGTAGACGTTCGGCATCCATTCCCCTTCCTTGCGCGAGTAGTCCAGGTAGAGCATGGAGGCAACGGCGTCGACCCGCAGCCCGTCGGCGTGGTACTCGTCCAGCCAGAAGAGGGCGCTGCTGAGAAGGAAGCTGCGCACCTCGTCGCGGCCGTAGTTGAAGATGAAGCTTTCCCAATCCGGGTGGAATCCCTTCTCCCGATAGAAGTGCTCGTAGAGGTGAGTCCCGTCGAAGAAGCCGAGCCCGTGCTCGTCCGTGGGAAAGTGGGAGGGCACCCAGTCGAGGATCACCCCTATCCCCTGCTGGTGCAGATAGTCCACTAGGTACATGAAGTCCTGGGGCGTGCCGTAACGGCTCGTCGGAGCGAAGTATCCGGTGGTCTGGTAACCCCACGATCCGTAGAAGGGGTGCTCCATGACCGGCAGGAACTCCACGTGGGTGAACCCCATCCGCTTCACGTAATCCGCCAGCTTGGGAGCCATTTCCCGATATGAGAGCGACCGGCCTCCCTCATCGGGCGCGCGCATCCATGACCCCAGGTGAACCTCATAGATGGCGATGGGGGCATCCAGGGAGTTGCGTTCCCCTCTTCCTGCCATCCACTCCTGGTCGGCCCAACTGTAGTCCAGATCCCAGATGATGGACGCGGTCTTGGGTGGGACTTCGGCGCGAAAGGCGAAGGGATCGGCCTTGTCCGCCCGATACCGCTTGTACCTCGATGCGACATGGTACTTGTAAATCGCCCCCTTTTCCACCCCTGGAACGAAGCCCTCCCATATCCCGGACTGCCCCCTGGGCCGCAGGGGATGGCTCTTCTTGTTCCAGTCGTTGAAATCGCCAACGACGAACACGTGCTGCGCGTCGGGCGCCCATAGGGCGAAGTACGTGCCATCCTTCCCGTCCACAGCCATCGGGTGGGCACCCAGCTTCTCGTACAGCCGGAAATGAGACCCTTCATTGAAGAGGAAGAGATCATCATCGGTCAGGAGGGTATCGTCAGAGGTCACTGGCTGCCTCCTTAGCAACTGTTCACGACTATTCTCGCATCAAGCTGGTAGCCCAGCCACGACGGAGCTTCGCCCTCTGTCCGCCACTGTATGTCTCCGGCAGCATTAGACTGGGGGATCCATGCCAACGAAAAAAATCACCCTCAGAACCTGGGCAAAAGCTTGACAAGAGTTCTTCATCACTCATAAGCTCCTCGTGAAGGGGGTAGCTATGCCGACGGAAGAGCAGATAAAGAAATTGGCTCACAGCCTCTGGGAACAGGAGGGGCGGCCCGAGGGCAGGGATATGCAGCACTACTTGGCTGCCAGGGAGATCCTGCAACAGCGGGAGGGGAACCGGAAGCGTCCCAAGGCGTCGAAGGCGTCCAAGTCGACGAAGGCACGCACGGGCAACCCTCGCGCCAAGAAGAAGTAGAGAAAAGGCAAGCGCCGGCGTCATTGTAGGCCTCCCCTACAGCCCCTGGGGCGATTCATTTCGCTGAGTATACCCAACACTTGAGGCATCTGACAAAAGGCCTCAAGTGCGTAAGCTGCCCTCCTGCGCCAGTTCGGATGCTCGTCCCAGGTGCCAGGAACGTTCTGCGGCCTTGTCTCCAACCACAGATCCTCCAGGCCCACGAGAACCACCCGGGCGCGGCTGGCGGCCAGGAACGCCAGGCAGGCCCGGAGAACTGCGCTCTCATCACGAGCTCCCTCTTCGAGAAGCCCCCGGCGCTTGAGAAAAGCCAGGAGGTCGCGCTTCAGCGCCTGGCGATTTCCCCGCTCTTTGGCACCACCCTTGTCGACCAGAAGGCCACGCTGTAGGCGGTCCTCGGCGTCTAACCCTCGCCAGAAAGCGGCGAAGGGCGGCATGTCATGCGTATCGATGCTCGCTATGGAGGTGGCGGGCACGGCTCCCACAGGCCGTCTCCTGTCGGGCTTAAGTTCGAACTGCACTACATAGGTGCGGTGGATGTTGTGCCCGGCCATTGCTTTCCTGACGTAGCGCGGCACGGTACCCAGGTCCTCCCCCGCGATCAGGGCTTGGTGCCTGTGGGACTCCACGCTCAGGATGGCGTAGAGCTCCTGCGAGGGGTAGCGCACGTAGACGCCATCGTGTGCCTCCATCCCACTCGGTACCCAGTAGAGGCGATGAAGGCTCATGATGTGATCGAGCCGCAATGTGCCTGCGTACTGTAGGTGGTGGCGCAGGCAAGCGATGAAGTAGCGGTAGCCCTGCTCTCTCAGCGATTCCGGATGGAGGGGTGGGAAACCCCAGTTCTGACCCCTAATGAAGAAAGTGTCCGGCGGAGAGCCCGCCGAGGCACCCAGGGCAAACAGGCTTTGCTCGCGCCATACGTCATAGCCTTCGGGATGTACTCCAAGCGGCAGGTCCAGGCACAGCTTAACTCCCGCTGATCGGCCCCTTTCGCAGAGGGCCTGCATCTGCTCTTGGGCGAGCCATTGGACGTAGAGATGATAGCTCTTCGCCCCCTCATCATAGTCCCCCGCTTTCAGGACGCCATCCCGAAGCGGCTCGGGCCACGTCGGCCAGGGGCTACGCCGCCGCTCAACCGTGGCCCGGAAGCGGGCGTAGTCTTCCAGCGCCGGATACGCCTCGACCGATCGCACGAAGGCGCTGTAGCGTTGCGACCGCTCGGCGAAGAAGCATCGCGCCATCTCCTCCAGGACTCTCCGCTTGAGCGCCATCTGGCGCCCATAGTCAACAAGGGGCAGAGAGCGCAGCGCCTCGAGCTCCTGCTGGACCTCGGGCGATCCTGCAATGGCCTGCGCTGAGGGGCATCTCTCCAGTTCCGGTGCGCGGGTTACGTCGATGTAGAATTCATTCCAAAACATGCGGCTCACCGGAGCGTACGGGCTTGGCTCCAGGGGCTCATCGAGAAAGGCGGCCAGCAAGGGGAGGGTCGCCACGAGACTGCCACCTAACCCGGCCACCCACTCCAGCAGCGATTCGAAATCGGTGAGGTCTCCAGCTCCCCAGCTTCTCCGGGAGTGGAGGGCATACAGAGGCATGAACACGCCCCAGCACTTGCTCGCGTGTTCTTCTGAGGGTGCGTGCGCTTTCAGTGGCGCGGAGATGACCATCATCTCGAACCGCCTGGCTCCCAACTCCAGCGTGAGCCGATGGTATCCCAACGGCAAGTGAAAGGGCAATGCTAGCCTCATAGCCTGGTGGCGGACGCCCTCCACCATCGCGGACTCAACGACGGGCAGATCAGCCACATCGCAGGTCCAAGCGCGGCTTTCCCCCGTTTCCAGCTCGAGGTTGCAGCGCAGTACGCCGTCCGCCGACGCGGCGGGGAGGCGCAGGTCGATTCCAGCAGGCTGGCCGTCCCAAGCAACCGTGACGGGCTCCACCCCGCGGACCCACAGCTCCCGCCGGCGCTCCCGCAGAGCATCGCCAACGTCCGCGAACCCCCCGAGGGGCACGTTGAGTGCTCGCAGAACCGACAGCACGGCCTCCGGCGAGGCCTGCTGGCGGCGGTCTTCAACGTCGTAGAAGGCGGTCTGCACTCCGTAGATGCGTGCCAGGGTGCCGAGGCCGGGTACGTGCGGCCTAGCCATACTCCGCCTGTACACCAAGGAGATCCAGGATCCCCTGGAGGGGAATCCCGACCCAATCGGGGCGATTATTCAGCTCATAGCCCAGCTCGTAGATGGCCTTCTCCAGAACCAAGGCGTCCAGCATTACTTGGAGTTCCTCCCGCTCTCGGGGCAGGAAAGGAACCCGGGTCGCCGCGGCGAGGTAGGCTTTCAGAAAGGCGACGCTGACCCAGAGGTACCAGAAGCGGGCCCAGGGCTCCAGGGCGGAGAGGCCCTCAGGCCCGGCGGCGCCGCTAGCTTCCTGGTTCAAGAGAGCGGAGTGGGCAGCGTAGTGGAAGGAACGGAGCATGCCGGCCACGTCGCGAAGGGCACAGCGCTTGATCCGCCGCTCGGTCAGGGGGCGGGCTGGCTCTCCCTCGAAGTCGATGATCACGAAGTCCTTACCGGTGTACAGCACCTGGCCAAGGTGATAGTCACCATGGCAGCGGATACGGGCAGCCGTGCTTTTCTGGTTAAGGATAGCCCCGAACCTTCTCAGAATCGCTCCCTCAAGGCCAAGCAATTGCTGAGCCTGGTCATCAAGCGCCTCCGGAACAAGGGGGAGGCGGTTGCGGAGCAGTTGGAGGACCTGTCGAGTAAGGCTGCGCATAGATTGCTGAAGCGAGCGCTGGTAGAAGGAGGATAGCGGCTCCGGGACGAAACTCGGGTCGTCAAGGGCGGAGGCAAGGGCGATGTGGAGTTCAGCGGTTCGCTCGCCCAGGAGCCGCGCCGATTCTAGATAGGGACCGATCAGGTCAGCGGCAAGCTGCGGAGGCTCCTCCTCGGCGAGGTCCAGCAGGCTCGCGGCGGGTACAGAGGCCTCTTCGCTCTCCGGTTTAGCCGCCAGGATATGTTCGAAGTAGCGATCCAGCTCGTCCAACGTGTATTGCCAGGCATCTCCCGCGTTTGGCACAAGCCCTTGAAGAATGGCCATGGTGAGGGGCTCCCGGCGGCGTCTGCGATACTCGATGAAGCCAGCCACGGGGGGGACGTGGGCCAGGGTCGTCTTCTCGGTGAGGTAGCGTCCAATCTCCAGCTCGGGGTTAACCCCCTCGTCAAGGCGCCGGAAGAGCTTGAGGATGAACCTGCCGCCGTAAATGACCGAGGTGTTGCTCTGCTCGGCTTTCAGGACTGCCGGTTCCAGCGGCTCGTCAAGAGGGCCACGCATTCGACGGAACACTCGTGTTGACCGGGCCGTCACCTCGCCTGTCGCTCCCTTGAAGCGCTGACGCCGGGCGATCGCCTCCAGAAGCGCCTCGCAGAAGGCCCCCTCCCACAGCGCATCGAACAGCAATCCTTCTTCCGCTCCGCCTTCCACCTGGAGGCGGACAACGGCTGCTTGGGGGGACTCGCTCAGCACGCTGTCGGCCCGCTCTCCGGTGGCGAAGGCGAGAGGAAGCACGTAGGTCTCCGGCTCACCCTCGAAGTAGTGGACCTTGAGAAGGGCGGCGTAGAACTGCGGACGCTTGCGGGCCTGAACGATGGGGATCGCCTCCAGGATGTCGACAGAGCGGATAGTCCGCGCCTTGCCGCCGAACCAGCGTCGCGCTTTCAGGTAGTAGGGGAGAATCGCCTCAAGAGCAGTCTTGCCCCTCCCTCGAAAGGCGTTGTGCCAGGAACCCGCTATCGTCAGAGTGGGCACCGGGCTCTCAGGGGCGGTGATCGCCAGGGGCGTCTCCACACGTTGAGGCTCCAGGGCAAACCAGTAGAAAGCATGAGGGCCCAGGGACAGGAAGTACGGCTGCTCTCCTATGGCGGGGAACTCCGTCCGGCCAAAGAGCTCAACCGGAACCGTGCCATGGAAGCCGGAGAGGTCCAGCTCTACGCCCTGTACGAAACGAGAAAGGTTAGCTACCACAAGGATGCACTCGTCTTGGTAGCGCCGGACGAAGGCCAGGATCTTTCGGTTCTCCGGGTAGAGGAACTCGATGCTCCCCCTGCCAAAGGCGCGGAAGCGCTTTCTCAGGGCAATGAGGCGCTTCATCCACCAGAGGAGCGAGTGGGGGTTGTTCTGCTGGGCCTCCACGTTGACGGCCTCGTAGTGGTACTCGGGGTCGATGATGACGGGCAGATATAGCTTCTGAGGGTTGGCCCGAGAGAAGCCCGCGTTCCGGTCGCTGCTCCACTGCATGGGGGTGCGGACGCCGTTGCGATCGCCCAGGTAGACGTTGTCCCCCATCCTGATCTCGTCGCCGTAGTAGATCACCGGCGTCCCCGGCATGGAGAGGAGCAGGGCGTTCATGAGTTCGATCTGTCGCCGGTTGTTCCCCAGGAGCGGAGCAAGCCGGCGGCGGATCCCAAGGTTGATCCGCATCTGAGGGTCCTGGGCATAGACTCGGTTCATGTAGTCTCGCTCTTCGTCCGTGACCATCTCTAGGGTCATCTCATCGTGGTTGCGCAGAAAGAGTGCCCATTGGCAGGGGAAGCGGTCTTCCATGCGTATCGCCATGAACAAGCGCGGCATGACGGGAAAATGGAACGCCATGTGAGCCTCGTCTCCGTTCCCGAAGTAGGCGGCAGCGTCCTCAGGCCACTGGTTAGCCTCGGCCAGCAGCATACGGTTCTTGAACCTCTCGTCGACACGATGTCGGAGCTCCCTCAAGAACCCGTGCGTCTCCGGCAGGTTCTCGCAGTTGGTGCCATCCCGCTCGTAGAGATAGGGCACGGCGTCCAACCGCACACCGTCCACGCCCATCCCCAGCCAGAAGTCCACCACGCTGAGGACGGCTCGGCGAACGCGAGGGCTATCGAAGTTGAGGTCGGGCTGATGAGCGTAGAAGCGATGCCAGTAGTAGGCCTTAGCGACCGAGTCCCAGGCCCAATTGGAGGGCTCGAAGTCCTTGAATATTATCCGCGCCTCGCTGTACTTGTCGTGGCTGTCGCTCCACACGTAGGAATTCCGGCGGCTGCTGCCGGCCGGAGCGCGGCGCGACGACTGGAACCATCCGTGCTGGTCAGAGGTATGGTTAAGGACCAGCTCCGTGATCACGCGCAAGCCTCTCCGATGTGCTGCTCGCAGGAACGCCTGAAAGTCTCGCAGGGTGCCGTAGTCCGGGTGGACACCGATGTAGTCGGAAATGTCGTAGCCGTCATCCTTCAGGGGGGAGGGGTAGAAGGGCAGGAGCCAGATCGCCGTCACTCCCAGGTCCTGAAGATAGTCCAGTTTCTGTGTCAGGCCCTGGAAGTCGCCCACGCCGTCGGCGTCGCTATCGTGGAACGCCCGCACATGGAGCTCGTAGATGATGGCGTCCTTGTACCAGAGCGGATCGTCCTCCAACCTGTAACCCGTGTCACTCCGACGCACCCGTCACTCACCTCGCTCGTCACACATGCTATTCGAAGTCTTTTCCTCTGCGAGTCTGCGTCCGCAACCGGAAAATGTGCGCCGGCACTACGTGCGGATTGATGTCGACGTAATTGCGCTGCCCCTGCCAGAGGTAGCGGGCGTCGGCCAGCAAGTCGTGCATCTCGTAAGGCTGGTGAGTGTCGACTCCCAACTTGTCCAGGTCAAGCTCCACCCAGCCGGACTGCGTGTAGTGAGGGTCCAGGTTGACTACGACGACGATAACGTTCTTGAGGTCCTCTGTCCCCTTGCTGTAGCAGATGAGCTGCTCATTGTCCACCTGGTGGAACGACAAGCTCCAATCGTTTTGGAGTGCCGGGTTTTCTTTACGGATGCGGTTCACGCGGGCGATGAAGTCTTTCAGGCTATCCGGCCTGTCGAGTTGCCAATGCTTGATCTCGTACTTCTCCGCATCTAGATACTCTTCACTGCCGCGCTGCCGCGGCCGGTTTTCGCAGAGCTCGAAGGCTGGTCCGTAGATCCCGTAGCTGGCTCCCAGAGTGGCTGCAAGCACCAGGCGCGTCACGAAGGCCGGTCGTCCGCCGGACTGGAGGTACTCCGTCAGGATATCAGGCGTGTTGGGCCAGAGATTAGGCCGGAAGTACTCGCGGACATCCATCTGGGTCAGCTCCGTGAAGTACTGGCTGAGCTCCCAGTTGGCATTGCGCCAGGCGAAGTAGGTGTAAGACTGGCTGAAGCCGAGCTTGGCTAGGCGATACATGATCTTGGGGCGGGTGAAGGCCTCCGACAGGAAGATAACTTCCGGATAGTCCCGCTTGACCTCGTCGATCAGCCGCTCCCAGAAGTCAAAAGGCTTCGTGTGGGGGTTGTCGACGCGGAAGATGCGCACCCCCTGCTCGATCCAGAAGAGGACGATGCTCTTCAGTTCCTGCCACAGCTCCTGCCAGTCCTCCGTTTCGAAGTCGAACGGGTAGATATCCTCGTACTTCTTGGGTGGGTTCTCAGCGTACTGCAGCGTGCCATCTGGACGCCAGCGGAACCACTCCGGGTGCTCCCGGACGTAGGGATGGTCGGGCGAGCACTGAAAGGAGATGTCTAAGGCGATCTCGATGTCAGTCTCCTTGGCCTTGTCCATGAGCCGGCGAAAGTCCTCGAGTGTTCCCAGTAGGGGGTTCACGGCCTTATGCCCACCCTCCTCCGAGCCGATGGCCCAGGGGCTGCCCGGGTCTTTGGCGCCCGCCAACGGGGAGTTGTTCTTCCCCTTTCGGTGGGTGTGGCCGACGGGGTGGATCGGGGGGAGGTAGAGCACATCAAAACCCATAGCCGCAACGTAAGCTAGCCGCTCTTCGCAGTCCTTGAACGTGCCATGACGGCCCGGCTTGGGGGCACAAGAGTGAGGAAACATCTCGTACCAGGTGCTGAAGCGGGCCCGTTCGCGGTCGACCACTACCGTCAGCTCCCGCTGGTAGGTAGTGGCGAAGCGCCTCTCGGAGTAGCGGGCCACCAACTTGGCCAACTGCTCATCGAGGGCCACGTGGACCTTGCGTTCCGCTCTCCCTTTGCGGGTGAGAGTGGCAGCGGCCGACTCGAGCTGCTTCTTGTCATCGGCGGAGGCCCGGCTGCGCACGCTCCGCAGTAGCTCAGCCCCCACCACTAGCTCGACGGAAATGTCCTGTCCAGCGTCGACCTTCTTCTGCAAGTCCCGTTGCCAGGACTGGAACGGCTCGATCCACGCCTGGAGGGTATAGCGGTAGCGTCCAAGCTCTGTGACCGTGAACTCCCCGCGCCAGCGGTCGTTCACCAGGGGCTCCATGGGGACCTCGGTCCATCGTGGAGTACCCTCCCTGCGATGCAGCAGGACACAGGAGAGCGCCTCATGGCCGTCCGCGAAGACGTCCGCCTCGACGACGACCTTCTCGCCGACTATGCGCTTGATGGGGAAACGGCCGGCATCGACCTCCGGCCGCACGCTCTCAATGACCACCCGTGTCCGCTCGTTGCCGCTCTGCATCTCCGGCTTCCCTCGGCCTTTCATTTTAGCTGGTTTCCTTCTTGTTTCCTACCGCCAGGTCTGGCTGGGCGTCTGTACCTAGGCAGTATCGGTCCCTCGGCAGCCGCCGCGATCATGTGTTGTCGTGGGCAGCATCACTGGGAAGCAGGGGCCGGACTGGCGATCCGCACACGTGCTGAGCAAGGCCTAGTCGCTCGATCGGCTCTGCAGCAATTGAGCCGTTTCCACCACCGAATCGCGGTCGCCGGCCAGCGTAAGGCTGTCCCAGTCCTGAAGGACGGTAGAGCCGCGGGGAGTCACCAGTTCCCCGTCGCGGCGAATGAGCAGCACCAGGCAATTACCTGGAAGGCGGATGTCCCTGAGTCGTTTGCCCACAAGGGCACGGTTGCGCAGGACGACCTCCAGCACATCGTACTCCTTGGGTCGGTCTGTGAGGATCTGGAACAGATTAGGGCGCAGGATAGCGTTTTCCAGAGCGGCGGAGGTGGACAGCGGAACAGCCACGCTCCGTATGCCTGCCGCGATGAAGTCCTTTCGGTTGTCTGGATCACTCACTCGGGCGGCCAGTTGAGAGATGCCGAACCTTTCCCTGGCCAATTTGCAGACCCTGAGGTTGTACGCATCGTCAGCGGTGACAGTCACCAGCGCCGAGGCCGAATCGGCGCCGGCCTCGCGGAGGACCGAGATCGTATCGCCGCGACCCTGGACGACAGATAAGCCGTCGCGACGGGCCCCTTCAGCCGCCTCATCATCGGGCTCGATAAGGGTGACATAAGAGCCGTGGGCGGAGAGACGAGAACCAAGAGAGCGGCCGGTCTCCCCGGCACCGACGATGATAACGGCGCCCACCTTTTGAGCTGGCATCTGCATGAGCCGGGAGAAGACCATAGGGGACAGAGAGGAAGTGACGGCGGCGACGATGACGATGGCCGAGTTGACGCCCGGAGTGATAATGCCCAACTCCTGGCCGATGAGGGAGGCTGCGATGATCAGGCTGAGACGGGAGCTGAGGAGAAAACCGCCCGCCAGCGTTTCTTGCCAAGAAAAGCGAGTCCGCAAGACAAGGGAGGGCACGACCTTGGATGCATAGCCTATAGCCAGGAAGATGGGGAGGAGACTGAGTTCATTGGCGGAACCGGACAGGGCGCCCAAATCCAGGCCCACGCCCACGTTGATGAAGAAGATTGGGATGAAGAAACCATAGCCGATAGCATCGAGCTTTATGCGCAGAGACGTGCCTTCTTCAGGGGATAGAAGGGACACTATGACGCCAGCTACGAAGGAGCCAAGGATGAGCTCGGAGCCGATGGTCTCAGCGAGGACAACGAAGGCCAGCATGAGCGCGAGGGCACCGCGCACTTGGACCTGAGCCGTGGCGTGGGCCAGTTCTTCCACGGTCCGGGACACCACGCGATAGCGACCGAGGGCAGCTCCCAGGCGATACACCAGGAGGAAAGCGATCGGAAGGGCGAGGATGAGAGCCAACTCCACATTGGGGCCTTCCCGTTTGACGACGGCAAAGGCGCTGATGAAAAGCAGGGTGACGAAGTCGGCCAGGAAAGCAGCCACAAGAAGGGCCTGGCCGTACGGTCTGGCAGCGAGGCCTCTCTCCTTCAGAGTGGGCACGACTACTCCAACAGATGTGGTGGAGAGGATTAGAGTGGTGAGCCACAGGTCTGGCGCGAGACCGCTCACTTCGAGCATGGCCACGCCGAAGAAGGTGATAGCCAGCGTGCCCGCCAGGATCACCAAGCCCGAGCCAAGAGGGGAACCGAGCACAGCCTTGGGGCCACGCTGCGACGCGTCGCTTGGCGCAGCCAGGAGATGCGGGTCGAGCTCTAGGCCTGAGAGGAACATCAGGTAGGCGAAGCCAAATTGAGCCAAGAACTCCAACACCGGCGTCGGGTCGATGAGGTCCAGACCGCTGGTGCCGATAATCGTGCCCGCGATGATCTCTCCAACAAGTGCGGGCAGAAGCCGGCCTGGAGTGCGGACGGCGATAATGGGGACAAGAACTGCAAGCCCCGATATGAGTAGTAGCTGATAGAAGGATTGCTCTTCCATCCTATCGTAATCCCGCTGCCCAGTAAGGGAGCCTGCCAATCACCCCGCTATAATTGACTATCGACATTAGGAAGCGCAAGCGTACAGCGATCGGGAGGTGAACCATGCCGTTCAAGACGTACTATCTTACCCCAGAGGGCATCCTGCGTCGCGAGCTCAATGAACAGCAAGTTCGAGCGGCATTCGAATCCAAGAAGGGCTTGCTTTGGGTCGATGTAGAGGGCACTACAGAAGAAGACGTCGACTTCTTGGAGCGAGCGTTCGACTTCCACCATCTCGCCCTCGAGGACTGCCTGAGCACGCAACTCCACGCCCCAAAGATCGATGACTTTGGCGATCATCTCTTCATCATAGTCCACGGTATCGACTACACATCGGTGTCCAAAGTCGTGGAGACCACGGAGTTCTTCGTCTTCCTGGGCACCCACTTTGTGGTAAGCAGCCACCGTGTCCCCCTCCACAGCGTTCAGTCCGTCGCCAAGCTTGTGGAAGAGGACGGCCGCCTCATGAGCCGTGGGTCAGATTTCCTGGCGCACGCTCTGATCGACGCGCTGGTAGACAACGTACTACCAACCGTCGACAGGATGAGCGACATTGCGGACGACATTGAAGAGGAGGCGATTCGGGGCCCTCAGCAGTCAACCCTGGAGGCTGTTATGCAGCTGAAGCGCTCGACTCTGCAAATACATCGGGTTATGGCCCCCCAGCGGGAGATCATGAATCGCCTGAGCGGCGGCAGGCTCTCGGTCATCGCAGAGGAGGCCCAGATATTCTATCGGGACATCTACGACCACATAGTGCGCATCGAAGACCTGAACCAAACCCTGCGGGAAAGAGCCGACAATGCTCTCACCACCTACCTGTCGTCTGTCTCGATCCAGCAGAACGAGACGATGAAGGTCTTGTCCATGATGGCCTCCATCTTCCTGCCCCTTACCCTACTGGCTGGCATCTACGGCATGAACTTTGAGAACATGCCGGAGCTGGAATGGTCCTGGGGCTATTTCGCCGTGCTGGGGTTCATGGGGACTGTTGGAGCGGCAGCCATATCGTGGTTCTGGGCGCGAAGATGGATCACCTGGGGTCGCCGGCAGGTGAGTCGGATCAGGCCCCTTGCCGTGGAGTCAGCGAAACTGGTCGGCTACCTTGGCCACCTGGCAAGGCATCCGCGCCTGTAGCGTCACGGTGGGCGTTTGCCTTCTCGGGCAGGTCGTCGAGGCTCGGTCATCGCAAGAGCGCCGGGCTCTCAATCCGAGAGTCACGGGTTCGGATTCCGCTCGCATCCCCGTGGACAGGTCTTACCTCCGTGGCCCACCAGTATAGCCCACTAGATGGTCTCACCTGATGTCGAACTGGGGAATCCAGCTCAGAGGGGTGCCGGAAACCTGGTCGTCTAGTCTCAGAGTAAGACGCCGTGAAGTTCGATTTCTATCGGCGCCCTCAAATACAAGGGAGAGGACGCTCTTCTGGCTACCAGTATCTTAGCAGGTTGTGCGGCGGCAGGCTGCTGAAACCGCGCGCCCAGCAAAGTAGTGCGGTCGGCTTTGTGTCCGGGGCCCATCAAGGAGGGAGAAGCCGGGCGCGGGCTTCATTGAAGAATAAAAAAACTCGAAAGATAGTTGAGCTTTGTCCACGTATGGGCTTGACAAGCGACCAAGATCGACTAGGATCGGGGCGTGTAGGGCTTTAGCATCTGGATGATAGGCTATAAAGTCAGCAAAGTGCCAGATATAGACGGAAGAGTCAGGAGTCTACACGACAATGCGTACCTCCTGAACATCAATAGAACGACAGGGAATACAGGGAAATGTTTGGATCGCTGGAGGTAGCTAGATGCGTTCCGTATGCGTAGCGATACTGACCATGGTTCTGGTGACGGTGCTGCTGATGCTGACCCAGGGCGTTCGAGCAGAGCCAGACTCAGACGGTGACACCGTCCCTGACGCTCAGGACAACTGCCCTATGGTCGCCAATCCCGACCAGGCCGACACCGATCCTTGGTATCTTTTCGGCTGGCCCTGGTTCGACGGAGTGGGCGACGCCTGTGACAACTGCCCCGACAACTACAATCCTGGGCAGCAGGACCCCGACGGCGACGGACTGGGGAACGTCTGCGACAATTGCTCTGTGGTCGCGAATCCCGACCAGGCCGACACCGATGGCGATGGCGACGGTGATGCCTGCGACAACTGTCCTGACGATGCCAATCCTGACCAGAAGGACACCGATGGCGACGGAGTGGGCGACGTCTGCGATGCCGACATCGACGGCGACACCATCCTCGACGATGGCGATAGCAGCGGTGTAGCCGGCGATAACCCTTGCGCCGGTGGCCAGACCACCAATTGTGACGATAACTGTCCCCTCAACTACAACCCTGGGCAGGAGGACACCGACGGCGACGGAGTAGCTGATGCCTGCGACAACTGTCCCGACATCGTGAACCCCGACCAGGCCAACCACGATTGGGACAGCCTGGGCGACGCCTGTGATGAGGACGACGACAACGACACCATCCC